>Ga0114931_10005002_pt1 | contig 16438 bp, 19 predicted proteins | sample 2SBtaG_FD_89579 | JGI IMG/M metagenome (GOLD analysis project Ga0114931, IMG submission 89579) | Deep subsurface microbial communities from Kolumbo volcano to uncover new lineages of life (NeLLi) - 2SBTROV14_V59a metaG | ecosystem: Environmental > Aquatic > Marine > Volcanic | place: Kolumbo...
TCTGCTCCTGATCCTGGGGCTGTCCCAAGCAGCTGCGGCCGGGACCCATCTGATCACCCTGAAAGCTGCCCGCCTGCCTTCCGGCCAACTGGCCTATCAGATGGTCAGCCATAAAATTCGGCACGACGGAGGCAGGGTTGAGGATATTACCAGCCGCTACGATCCCGGCCCCACCATCCCGGGACCGACCATCGTCCTGACGGAGGGGGACACTGCCAAGGTGACCCTGGAACATGGCATCGAGGGTTCCAATCTCCCGGTGAGCCTTCACGTCCACGGCGTCCACTACAAGTTCGACAGCGACGGCACTACACGGGTACTCAATGGGGTCGCCGACCAAGCAGCCTTCCCGGGCAAGCCCTATACCTACGAATGGATCGCCGCCCCGGGAACTGCCGGTACCTGGCCCTACCACGATCACGCCTTCGGAGACCCCAAGGTGGGCGCCGAGGACCAGGGGTTATACGGTACCCTGATCGTCAACCCCAAAAGTGGCAAGATTCCGGCACTGATCGACGGCAAAGTCACCCAGGTGGAGCTCAAGGACATCAAGCGCGAGTTCATCTTATGGATGCACGAGACCACCTTCTGGGGGCAGGAACTCAATCATATCGTCAACCGTGAGATTCCCCTCTGGACCAACCCCACCGTCGGTGCCAGGCAGGGGGAACTGGTGCGCTTCCACGTCATCGGTATGGGCACTGCCTTCCATACCTTCCACCTGCACGGCCACCGTTGGATCGAGCCGGGTACCACCCATGTGGTAGACACTGTCAATATCGGCCCCATCAGCCGCCAGAGCTTTGTGGTCAAGGCTGGAGAGGGTGTCGGTCCGGGGGACTGGCATTACCACTGCCATGTGGTTCAGCACATGCAGAGCGGCATGATGGGCAAGTTCCGCGTCATCCAATAACCTAAGAGAGGAGGAGAAATCATGAAACTGAAAACCCTGTTCACCGCCATTACCCTGGCCGCCGGACTCAGCCTGACGTTACCGGCCGAAGCGGTCAAAATCAAGCACCGGAGCACCACTGCCACCCCGCAAACGGCAGCCGAAAAAGGGGCCATTATCAGTATCGCCGGCGTCTTGCCCTCGGCCACCCTGGAGATGACCGACGAGCCGGGTACCTGGTTCAAAGATCCCAACGACGGTGATGCCCTGGTGGTGGTCAAGCCAGGTGAGGCGGTACTCATCAAAATGACCGACACCAACAGCGAACACACCATCACCAGTCTGCTCTGGCAACCGGGGGCGAAGGATTTCCCGGTGGATCAGGAGAAGCCGTCTTCGGCCAGCGTCACGGTCAAATTTGACCGCCCGGGCCTATACGTCTTTACCTGTAAGGTTCATCCCTACATGTTCGGGGCGGTGATTGTGGACGATCCGGCCACTCCCGGCCTCGACCTGGGCAGCGAAATCCAGTTGGTGACTGGAGCGAAGGTCCCTACCACCAGTGATATCGCCAAGAAACTGCTGCGCACCTTCTTCGTGGTCACCACCCCGGCCCTGTGGCGCGACTACAGCAAGCCCACCTGGGAAGTGAAGTTGCCGGACATCCCCCTCAACCTGGGAGGTGCTCAGATTTCCCTAAGCGCCCTGAGCGTTTCAGTTCCCAACGAGGTGTCGAAACCTGCTACCCCGGGTGTTGGTGAGGTTTGGGTCAACACCCAGTTCGAGAAAATCGCCGGCAAGACCAAGTTCGGTTCAGCCACCCAACTGGATGCAGCCACCTGGAAGATCAATAAGAAAGTGAAGGGGATCGAGACCAACCTGAATCACCCCCACAACATGTGGTCGGACAAGGCTTACCATTATATCTACCAGACCGAATGGTTCGACAAGCGACTGACCACCTTCGACCGCAAGACGGGTGATGTCTACAGCGTGGTCACCGTGGGCCAGTCACCCTCCCACGTCATTACCCGGCCGGGCAGCGACGTGCTGTATGTGGCCATCAACGGTGAGCAACGAGTCGCCAAGCTGTCTCAGGGACGCAACCACAACCTGCTCGGCGCTATCAATACCGGTTCTCACACCGGCCCTCACGGCCATTGGATCAGCGACGATGGTAAATTCATGGTCACCCCCAACGCCCTGGCCGGCAGCGTGTCGGTCATCGACCTCGACAGGGAAAGGGTTACCGAGATTCCCACCGGGGGGGTGATTCCCATCGCCATCGGTATCCGCCCGCAGGGGGATTACGCCTATGCCGCCAACCTGCTGGGTACCCCGCCGTTCCTGAGCAGCATGAGAGTGATCGACCTCAGGACCAAAAAGAAAGTGAAGGACATCGATCTCGCAGCCGACTATGACCCCATCTCCGGTAAGACCCGGGGCCCCGCCTACGGGCTCCTGCCGATCCAGACCCCGGTCAGCCCCGACGGCAAATACGTGGTGACCGCCAACACCCTGAGTGCGAGTATCTCCATCGTCGACACTGCCACCAACAAGGTGGTCAGACAGCTACCCTGCGATCCCGGAGCCCACGGTGTGGAGTTCGGTTTCAAAAAGGGTGGGGGATATTATGCCTACGTGGCGAGCAAGTTCTCCAATGTCCTCACCGTGGTGGACATGGACACCCTGGAGGTTGCAGGAAGAATTCTGCTGGCCGACCCCGGTGACACCCGGATCACCGGAATGAACGGTTACGGCGGCCAGGGAGTGCTGCCCTTACCCCTGGTCTTTCATGGCTGGCTCAAGGACACCCTGAAACTTTCCGGAACCGGGGACCTGGACCCGGAAGTGGAAGACTGGCTCAAGCAACTGACACCCGCCCAGAAGGGTATCTGACATACGAACCTTGATACAACTGCGCCGCCTTTCGGGGCGGCGTCTTCTATTCCACTCCCGTTACTGGAGCGAACGGCTGGTCCGGGAGGGCAAACGCGGATTCATCGCCTCCCAGCTGCACCCGCCGTTCTTCATACCCTGTCTTGGGGACCTTTCCCTCCACCTTGGTTGCAATTTTGAAGAACGCTGAAACCCAGGTTTCTTTTCGCCAGGGTCGGTGTGCGTGGGGTGTGGCTTATAAAGGTTGGTCCGGGTATTCACTGACGCCACTCAGGTTTGATGCCAGCCTCCGGATCCGTTCTCGGGAGAATGATCGGCATCACAGGATATCCCCCGGAGGAAGGATCGGTTAGAATGTCCTTTCATCGGATAGGGCCCATTTACTCTGGACTTCGTTATGACCGGTTGGCTTGCCCACAAGATTGATCAGACCCAGACGTTGTTTGTCAGTCTGCTGAGAATCTGGACCATTCCCATTGTTCTCCTGCTCAGCCTGGCGTCTGGGTTTACCACCTACTATGGGATGTCCCATTTTATCACTCCCTGGATCGCGCTCATTATCACCGTCGCCATCCAGTCGATCATCGTGATCTGCTCACTTGAGCTGGCCTCGATCCGCTGGAAAGCCAATCCGGGCCGTTTTCTGAGTATTTCTGTTTCCCTGTTGATCAGTCTGGCGGCATCGGTCTCCTTCTCCTATTTCAAATTCTACGAAGTGGCCAACCAGGACCGGATCATCCTGTCCCGGGTGGAGTCCGTGCGTCGCAATGTCAACGACTATCTGGAAAGGATTCAGGCCGCCAAGGCGAAGATCCTGCAAACCCAGCAGAAGAAGTTGGCGGCGGCCGAGAAGGATGCTCAGCTGGCGTATTTCGGGACCCATCCAGTGATTCCTCCCAGACAGCAGGGACTGGTGGGGAAAGGACCTTTCTGGCGGCATTACAATGAGATCGTCCAGCAGCAACAGAGGCACCTTGGCGATCTGGAGCAGGCGATGGCATCCCTGGAGGAAGGCATCGGCCAGCTGCAATCGGGCCTGACCCATCTCGATGGTGTCTCGGTGCCGCAGGATGTCTATCAACAGATGTTGGCAGCGCTGCAGCAGGTCTACCGCCGTTTCAATGCCTTGAGCGCCAGGTTTGGTGGCCCGATGTTGCCCGAACCGGCGGTGGAGACCCACGCCCAGTTGATGCAGAAGGTTCAGCCTTCCTTTGCCATGTGGGAACAATTCTCTCTGTTCGCCTTCCTGTGCGCGGCGATGGTGGATCTGTTCACGGTGCTGTTGTCCTATCGCCTGGAACTCAGCGCCCCCGCTCCTCTCAGCGAAGATGAGAAATCCCTGGCGTTGGCGCTGTTGGGTCAATTCCATGATTACCGCATCAATGAAAACGACGAACTGGAGCTGGTGATCGAGAAGAACGAATTGGAACGGGCGCGGCGTTTTTCCGACTGGCCGCGCCTGTTCGCCGTGGTGTTGCTGCTCAAGCGGGGGCTGTTGCGTAAGGTGGACCGGAAGAAGGTCGAGTTTTCTCCGGCGCTGTATTCCCTGGTGGCCGAACAGATGAGTGAGCGCTTGAAACAGGCCCAGGCCCGGCAACAAACAAGCGATGAGGAGACCGGTGACGATGGCAAGTTCCGTCAGGCTGGATGATTTTCTCCTGCAGTTGATGGAGCAACCCAGGGAATGCGACACCTGGGAACCCGGGTTCGAGGTGGGGCGATGCCTGGTTCATGCCAAAGCGGGGCCTTTCGAACTTGTTTATCTACGCCCCCCGGGTTTCCGCAGGCGCTTTTTTCATCGCCTGTATCCCCTGCCCGTGGATACCTGGGAGATCGATACCAGTGTGTCTCTCTTCGGCGGGCTGTGTACGATTGAGGTACGGCTCAGGATCCGGTTTCAGGCGACCCTGCGTTATGCCGAGAAAAACCCCGAGTGCTGGGAGGACCTCAACGGCTCTGTCCGAAAACAGATGGAAACCCTGGTTCTCGATGAGGTGGAAGCCCGTCTGAGCGAGCTTGGGTCGGGGGGGTGGATCGAAACAGGGCTCAACCCGATGGAAAAACGCCTGGCTACCGCCATCAACGAAACCTTGACGCTGAATCACGTCCAGTGCCGGACCATTTGCTCTTTGAAGTCCCGCTTCGCCGATCTGGCCGAACTGGACAAGCAGCTCTATCTGCGCGAGGACGTGGTCCGGGCGATTGTCGACAAACAGACCGAATCCGAGCAGCTGCGTTTTCGCACGGAAAGGCAACGGCAGGAAGAGCAGTTACGTCAGGAGCTGGAACGAATCCGCTTCGCCTTGCATGGCAGTGCCCGGAAACAGGCCGAAGAGGCCGAGGGGAAGAAGAAGCGCCTGGAGGAAAAACAGCGGCAGATGGAAAAGCTGCGGGAAATCGAGCAGCAACTGCATCGGGAAACCCTGCAACATCAAAGCCGCCTAGAACAGATGGTGATGGAGAAGCAGCTCAGGGATACGCAAAAAAGGGAGACTGTGGATGCCGGCCGGCAGAAGGCTGACACGGCCACCGCGGAAAGCGAAGCAGGTGCCTCAACCCAGGAGGCTATGAGCGGGCATGAGGAGCAGCTGCTGAAGGATCTGGAATGGCTGGCCGCCAACAAGTTGCGGGAGAAGGAAGAGCTGATCGAGTCCTTGGAAGAACGCCTGCGGAGGGTGATGTCGGAGCAGGAGAAAGGCGGCCAGCTGGCGGTGGGACATGCCCCGGCCTTACAGGCGTGGCTCGACCGCCTGGCTCAGATCACCGGGCGCCTGATGTTTTTCTTCCGGGTGAGGAAGTGAGGCTGGTTTATAATTACCCCTGAGATTCCCGCATCCGGCTCCTTTTCCTCCGGCAGGGGGGGTGAAAAGAGTCCTGTGGGAGCGGTACCAGTAATCAATCTGACACAAGAGACTATGGCAGGACACAGTAAATAGGCGAATATTCGCCATCGTAAGAGCGCGCAGGATGCCAAGCGCGGCAAAATCTTCACCAAGCTGATCCGTGAGATCACCGTGGCCGCCCGCATGGGGGGCGGGGATCCGTCGGCCAATCCGAGGCTTCGCGCCGCCATCGACAAGGCGCTGTCCCACAACATGCCCAAGGACACTATCGATCGGGCGATCAAAAAAGGCATCGGAGCCACCGACGGCGCCAACTACGAGGAAATCCGCTATGAAGGCTACGGCCCCGGGGGGGTGGCGGTCATGGTGGATTGTCTCACCGACAACCGCAACCGTACCGTGGCCGAGGTCCGCCACGTGTTCACCAAGGCCGGGGGCAACCTGGGCACCGATGGCTCGGTGGCCTATCTGTTCAGCAAGGCCGGAGTGATCAACTTTCCTGCCGGTGCCGATGAGGATGCCATCATGGAAGCGGCATTGGAGGCGGGGGCCGAAGACGTGGTCGTGGACGACGATGGCAGCATCGAGGTACTGACCACTCCTGAGGATTTCGAAAACGTCAGACAAGCCTTGAGTGATGCCGGGCTGCAACCCGAGTCCGCTGAAGTGACCATGCGTGCAAGTACCTCGGTGACCCTGGAGTCAGGGGATGCGGAAAAGATGATCCGCCTGCTCGAGCGTCTGGAGGACCTGGACGACGTCCAGCAGGTCTATTCCAATGCCGACATCAGCGAGGATGTGCTGGCGAAGATCGCGTGAGCACGAGAATCCTCGGTATCGATCCGGGCTCCCGCACCACTGGTTTCGGAGTCATCGATGTCGAGGGGAACCGGATGTGTATGATTGCCGCCGGCTGTGTGCGGAGCGTCGGCGACGATTTTCCCTCCCGTCTCAAGATCGTGTATGACGGCGTCCTCGAGGTGGTCAGCGAATATCTCCCTGATGAAATGGCGATCGAACAGGTGTTCGTCCAGAAGAATGTCGATTCCGCCCTCAAACTCGGCCAGGCCCGGGGGGCGGCGATCTGCGCCGGTCTTTCCCGGGATCTGCCCATTCACGAATACGCCGCCCGCCGGGTCAAACAGGCCGTGGTCGGCAAGGGGGGGGCGGACAAGCACCAGGTCCAGCACATGGTGAAGGTCCTGCTGGGGATTCACTGCGACCTTCCGCTCGATGCCAGCGACGCCCTGGCGGTGGCCATGTGTCACGCCCATTACCGGCAGACGCGCCGGCGCCTCCAGGCGGGGGCGGCATGATCGGCTTCCTGCGCGGTACCCTGGCTTACAAACATCCGCCATCGCTGCTGGTGGATGTCGGCGGCGTGGGCTATGAAGTCGATGCCCCCATGTCCACCTTTTATCACTTGCCGGAAACCGGTAGCGAAGTGATGCTCTACACCCATCTAGTGGTGCGCGAGGATGCCCATGTACTGTTCGGCTTCGCGACCGAGTCCGAGCGGGCCCTGTTCCGTTCCCTGATCCGGGTGACGGGCATCGGTGCCCGGCTGGGGTTGGCCATCCTGTCGGGACTGAGCCCGGAGGAATTCGAGCGCTGTATCCAGCAGGCGGATGCCGTGGCCTTGCAGCGTCTGCCGGGGATCGGCAAGAAGACCGCCCAGCGCTTGATCATCGAGATGCGCGACCGCCTGCCGGAGTCCTCCGGGGCGGGGGCGGCGTTGACCAGCGCCGCCGACCCGCTGCGCGAGGCCAGTGAAGCCCTGGTCGCCCTGGGGTACAAGCCTCAGGAGGCGGAACGCCTGCTGAAGCAGGTCAAGGACGAGGGGGAGAGTGTCGAGGAATTGATCCGTCTGGCATTGAAGCAGGCAGGCAGCCGATGATCGAGGAGCGCATCGTGTCACCGGCCCAGAGTACTGAGGAAGCCGCCCTCGACCGGGCCATCCGTCCCCGCAGACTGGACGATTACATCGGCCAGCCGCAGTTGCGTGAGCAGCTCGCCATCTTCATCGAAGCGGCCAAGGGGCGGGGCGAGGCTCTGGATCACGTTTTGATCTTCGGTCCTCCGGGGCTGGGCAAGACCACCCTGGCCCATATCATTGCCGCCGAGATGGGAGTCAATCTGCGCCAGACCTCCGGCCCGGTGCTGGAGAAGCCCGGTGATCTGGCGGCCATCTTGACCAATCTCGAGGCTCACGACGTGCTCTTCATCGACGAGATCCACCGCCTCAGCCCGGTGGTGGAGGAAGTGCTGTATCCGGCGATGGAGGATTTCCAGCTGGATATCGTCATTGGCGAAGGCCCCGCTGCCCGTTCCATCAAGCTCGATCTGCCGCCTTTCACCCTGGTGGGGGCCACGACCCGCGCCGGGTTGCTGACTTCGCCGCTGCGCGATCGCTTTGGCATTGTCCATCGCCTGGAATTTTATTCGGTCGCCGATCTGGCCACAATCGTCGCCCGCTCGGCCCGTATTCTGGGGCTCGAAGCGGAAACCGGCGGCGCCCACGAGATCGCCCGCCGGGCCCGGGGAACGCCCCGGATCGCCAATCGCCTGCTGCGGCGGGTGCGTGACTATGCTCAGGTGAAAGGGGACGGCAAAGTGACCGCCGTAATTGCCAGCCTGGCCCTGGAGATGCTCAAGGTGGACCCCAACGGCTTCGACCAGCTCGACCGTCAGCTCCTGCGTACCATGATCGAAAAATTCGCCGGCGGGCCGGTGGGGCTGGACAGTCTGGCAGCAGCCATCGGCGAAGAGCGGGGCACCATCGAGGATGTCCTGGAACCTTATCTGATCCAGCAGGGGTTCATGATGCGCACTCCCCGTGGCCGCGTCGCCACTTCCCAGGCGTGGCAGCATTTCGGCCTCAAACCGCCGGGGGACGTGACTGGAGACCTGTTCGCGTGAACTCGGTCCGGATCGCCCCTTCGCTGATCTGCGCCGATCAATGTGATCTCGGGCGGGAAGTGGCGCGTCTCGAGGCCTTGGGCGTGGATGAACTGCATATCGATCTGCTGGACGGACATTTCAGCCCGAGTCTGCCGCTGGGACTGGAGGCGGTGAGACAGTTGCGTTCCCGCACAACTTTACCGTTCGATGTCCACCTGATGGTCGAGAACAACGAATTCTTCATCCACCAGCTGGCGGACCTTGGAATCCAGCGCCTGTGTTTTCATTTCGAATCCGCGTTGCACGTCGACCGCTTGCTGCAGCAGCTTTCCGAGGCTGGCATCGGCGCCGGTATCGCCCTCAAACCGGCCACTCCACTATCGGTATTGGAGTATTGTCTGGAACGGATCGATTACCTGCTGCTGATGCTCATCAATCCCGGTTTTGCAGGCCACAAAGGGGAAACCCAGGTTCCCTATGCCCAGCGGCGGGTGGCCGCCTGCCGGCGATTCCTCGATGAGAAAGGCGCTGGCGATGTGGCCATAGAAGTCGATGGCCGGGTGTCCTTCGGCAACATCCCCAACCTCGTCGCCGCGGGTGCCGACATTCTGGTGGCGGGCACCCAGAGCCTGTTTCACCAAGAGGGTGATCTCAGGACCAATCTGGAAAGAATGCGGAAGGCGGCGGAGGCCGGTTTGCAGATCAGACGTTCTGGTTCTATCGAAAGTGGTTGACAAAATATGAAATTCCACCCTACGTCCGATGTTACGGCATCCACCGGGGTGTCGAGAGTCGTCGTGGACCCGGCAATCGTCAAAATATGAGTAGGACTGAATTTACCTGGCCGGTGCGGGTCTACTACGAGGACACCGATGCCGGAGGAGTGGTGTATTACGCCAACTATCTGAAATTCTTCGAGCGGGGGCGTACGGAATTCCTGCGTGCTCTGGGGTTCGAACAGGATGAACTCAGGGATCGCCATGGTATCATTTTTGCCGTGCGTTCGATTCAGGCGGATTACCTCCGCCCGGCCCGATTCAACGATTTGTTGGCGGTGACCTGCGAGGTCACCGGGTTCAAACGCGCCAGCCTGGAGTTTTTCCAGCGAATCATGCGCGAGAACCAAGTTCTCTGTAAGGGCAGGGTGAGAATCGCCTGCCTGGAAGCGGCTGCGTTTCGCCCCTGTTCCATTCCGTCATCCCTGTGGAAAGCATTGCAGAATCATGAATAGTTCCTTGCTGGGTCTGATCACCCATGCCAGCCTGTTGGTCCAGGCGGTGATGATGTTGTTGTTGCTCGCCTCGGTGGTTTCGTGGATGGTTATCTTCCAGAAATCGAGGGAACTAACGAAGCCGAGGCCGATGCGGAGGTTTTCGAAGGGCGTTTCTGGTCGGGTATCGATCTGGCCGAACTCTATACCCAGGTGGCGAGAAATGAAGCACGCGGTCTGGAGCAGGTGTTCGTGGCCGGTTATCAGGAATTTGCCCGGCTCTTCAAACACCAGCCTCCACCGGTCTGCTGACGGAAAATGCCGAGCGGGCCATGCGGGTGGCCATCAGCCGGGCTCTGGAGGGGCTGGACGAGCGGCTGCCGTTCCTGGCCACGGTGGGTTCCACCAGCCCCTATGTCGGCTTGTTCGGGACGGTGTGGGGGATCATGAATGCCTTTCGGGCTTTGCAGCATGTGCAACAGGCGACCCTCTCGCTGGTGGCGCCCGGAATTGCAGAAGCACTCATTGCCACGGCGATGGGGTTGTTTGCCGCCATTCCCGCGGTGATCGCCTACAATCGATACTCCACCCGGATAGACCGGCTCGGGCGGCGTTATGAGCACTTTACCGAGGAGTTTCTTTGTCTGTTGCAACGCAAGGCGCTGGAAACAGGGGAGAAGGAATGAAATCCCCCGGTTTGCGGTCCCGCCGCCGTGCCCTCTCGGAAATCAACGTCGTCCCGTATATCGATGTGACCCTGGTCCTGCTGATCATTTTCATTGTCACGGCGCCACTGTTGCAGAACGGTGTGGATGTCACTCTCCCCCAGGCCAGCGCCAGGACGGTGCCCGCTGAGGAAACCCCCCCGCTGGTGGTGACCGTTGCCGCTGACGGGCATTTCTATCTCAATCTCGACCACCCAAAAGAGCCCATCGAGATCAAGACGTTGCTGGTCAAGGTCAAGGCGGTGTTACGACACAAGCCGCAGACCCAGGTGCTGGTGGCCGGTGACGACAAGGTTGCTTATGGCCGGGTGGTGCAGATGATGGCGGCCCTGCAAAGGGCGGGGGTGGATAAGGTAGGTTTGTTGACCCGTCCCCCTTCATGATGCGAACCCCGGACTGGAAACTTCCCCTGCTGAAATCCGTGGGCTTGCATGCTCTCCTGCTGGCGGTGTTGCTGCTGGGCTGGGAAAGCGCTCCCCCGCCCCAGCCAAGTCAGCCTGAACCACCGGAAGTCATCGAAGCAGTGGCGGTTGACGAGGCGGCGGTGGAACAGGAGCTGGCGCGGATCGAGTCCCGCGAGAAGGCGAGGGAGCAGGCCCAGCAAGCCATCCGCGACAAGCTGAAACGCCAACGGTTGATGGAGGAGCGCCGTCTGCGTGAGCTGAGGCGCAAACAGTTGGAGGAGAAGGGGCGCCTCAAGGCCCTGGCTGAAGCCCGGCGGAAGAAGCAGGAAGAGGAAGCCAAACGGCTGGCGGCGTTGAAGAAGCGCCAGCGGGAAGAAAAGCAACGCCTGGCCCGGCTGGAGAAGAAAAGACAGGAAGAGGAGCGTAAGCGTCAGGAGGAAGCGCGGCGTCGCAAGGCCGAGGAAGAGAAGCGCCGTCGGGCGGAGGAGGCTCGCCAGAAGGAAATTGCCCGCCGCAAGGCCCTGGAAGCCAAGCGGCGTGAGGAAGCGCGCCGGAAGGCCCGGGCCGAGGCCAGGCGCAAGGCGGCCCTGACGCGGCAAAAGGAGGCCGCCAGGAAGGTGGAGCTGGCGAAGCTGGAAATCCGCCAGCAGGTGGAAAGGCGCTGGATCCGGCCGCCTTCGTATAAAGCGGGCATGTCCTGTACAATCCGGGTACGGGTGATCCCCGGCGGGGAGGTGGTGGAGGCCAGGGTGGTCCGTTCCAGCGGCCAGGCCGCTTTCGATCGTAGTGCCGAGGTGGCGGTGCGCAAGGCGTCTCCTTTGCCGATTCCAGCCGATCCTGACGTCGCCGCGCGTTTCCGCGAATTCAGTTTTGTTTTCAGACCCGAAGGTTGAGTCGTCCATGTCTATGTTGTCGCCATTGTTGCGTGTCGTTTGTTTCCTGTTGGTGAGCCTGGGCCTGTTGAATACGGCAAGGGCCGAGTTGACCATCGAGATCACCCGCGGGGTGGCCGATGCCATTCCTGTCGCGGTGGTGCCTTTCTCCTGGGGAGGCAGAGGACATCCGCCGGTGGATGTGGCCCGTGTGGTGCAGCAGGACCTCGCCCGAAGCGGCCGCATGAAACCCTTGCCGGAGCAGGACATGCTCACCCGGCCGACCGCTCCGGCGGCGATCCAGTGGCGCGCCTGGCGGGCCCTGGGGCAGGATTATCTGATCATCGGCCAGGTCAACGAAACCGGCGTGGATCAGTATGAGGTCCAGTTTTTCCTCTTCGATGTCTACAAGGGGGAGCAGCTGGCCGGTTACCGCCTGGCGTCCCGGGGACGCGAACTGCGGCATACCGCCCATCGGGTCGCCGACATTGTCTATGAAAAGATTACCGGGGAGCCCGGCGCGTTTGCCACCCGCATTGCCTACATCACCGTCGCCCAGGAAAACGGCAGAAGGATTCACCGCCTGGTTGTCGCCGATGCCGACGGTTACAACCCGCACACCGTGGTGGTGTCGCCCGAGCCGTTGATGTCTCCCGCCTGGTCCCCGGACGGAAAAGCCATCGCCTATGTGTCTTTCGAACGGCGTCGTTCCGCCATCTACATTCAGACCCTGGCCACCGGTAAAAGGACCAAGATCGCCGAATTTCCAGGGATCAACGGTTCTCCGGCCTGGTCTCCCGACGGAAAGCAACTCGCGGTGACACTGTCCAAGGATGGCAGCCCCGATATCTATGTCCTCGATCTGACTGCCCGGAATATGAGGCGCCTGACCCGAAGTTTTGCCATCGATACCGAACCTGCCTGGTCGCCCGATGGCAAACGCATCGTGTTTACTTCCGACCGGGGCGGCGGACCGCAGATCTATGTCATTCCCGCGCAGGGAGGGAAACCCAGGCGGCTGACCTTCGAGGGCAGTTACAATGCCCGGGCGGCTTTTTCGCCCGACGGCAAGAAGCTGGCGCTGGTCCACGGGGGCAAGGGTTACCGGATCGGCCTTTTGGATCTGAATAGCGGAAGGTTCTCGGTGTTGACTTCAGGGCCGCTGGACGAGTCTCCCACTTTTGCTCCCAACGGCAGCATGATTCTGTATGCGACCCAGGCGGAAGGACGAGGCCAGCTGGCGGCCACTTCCATCGATGGCCGGGTCCACCAGCAGCTCAAGACCGCGCAGGGTGATGTGCGGGAGCCAGCCTGGTCGCCTTTTTGATCTGAGGAGGAAACGATGAAAAATATTCGCTTGATGGCTGTATGGATTGTGATGGTGCTCGCCGGATGCCAGAGCCTTGGCGGCGGTTCGGAGGAATCGCGGGCGTCCGGGACGGGCGCCGGATCCACCTCGTTGGGAGCCAGCACCCAGGGGCTTCCTGGGACTGGCGAGGGGAGTGCCTATGAGGTTCAGGTCCAGGGAACGGGTGAAGGGCAGAATGGCGCAGGACCGTAGGGAAGCGGGCTTTTGGCCAGGCGGACCCTGTACTTCGATTTCGACAGCGCTCAGGTGCGCAGTGAAGACATCCCGGTGATTCAGGCCCATGCCCAGTATCTGCTGAATCATCCCCAGGTGCGGGTCACCCTGGAGGGGCACACCGACGAGCGCGGTTCGCGTGAATACAATGTGGCGCTGGGAGAGGAGCGGGCCAAGGCGGTGGCCAAGCTGCTCGAGGTCAACGGCGTCAGCCAGCGGCAGATCCAGGTCATCTCTTACGGTGAGGAGAAACCCGTGGCCCTGGGACACGATGAAGCGGCGTGGCAGCAGAACCGCAGGGTGGAGATCGTTTATGGTGGCCGTTGACATGCGCAGAGGGTGGTTGCTGTCGGCCATGCTGGCGACCATGCCGGTGTGGGCGGGAGACGATGTGGAAAGGCTGGAGAGACGGGTCCAGGTCCTGGAGCAGCGCCTGTCCAGCCAGGCCTTGATGGAGATGATGCAGCAAGTGGACCAGCTGCAACGCGAAGTCCAGTCCCTGCGGGGCCAGGTGGAGACCCTGGAGAACACCCTCAGCCGGGTGCGGGAGTCCCAGAAACAGCAATATCTGGATCTGGATGGGCGCTTGCGGCGCCTGGAGGGGGGGCAGGCCGCTAGCTCTGACACCCCGCTGGCAGCGGAGGCACCGCCGGAACCACCCCGGGAAGCGGTACCACCCAAGGTGCAACCCCAGCAGCGGGTGGAGACTCCGGTGGCGGTTCAGCTCGGTATCGAGCTGGAGCCCCCGGGGGAAGAGGCGAAAAAGGAATATCGTCGTGCCTACGACAAACTGCAGGCCGGACACTTCGATGCCGCCATTCAGGCATTTACCGGATTTCTCCAGCACCACCCCGCTACGACTTTGTCAGCCAACGCTTATTACTGGCTGGGTGAGGCTTATTATGTGAAAAGAGATTTCAATGCCGCGGGGGACGCCTTTCGTCAGGTCATCGAGCACTATCCTGCCAGTCTCAAGGTGCCAGATGCCTTGTTGAAGCTGGGATATGTCGCCTACGAACAGCACCAGTGGAAAGCGGCCCGGGAGTTCCTGGAGGAAGTTCAGCGACGGTTCCCTGATTCTAGGGCCGCGCAACTGGCGGCCGAGCGTCTGGAGAGAATGCAACAGGAAGGCAGGATCTGAATCCGTCTTGGCATCGCTTCGCATCACCGAGATTTTTCTCTCCCTCCAGGGCGAGTCGCGTACCGTGGGTTGGCCCACGGTGTTCGTGCGCCTGACCGGTTGTCCCCTGCGTTGCCGCTATTGCGACACCGCCTATGCCTTTCATGGGGGTGAGCGCCAGCGTGTGGATCAGATTCTGGCCCGGGTGGAGGACTATGGGGTGCGCCATGTCACCGTGACCGGGGGCGAACCCCTGGCCCAGCCGGCCTGCCTGCAATTGTTGCAATGCCTGGCGGACCGGCATTATGAGGTTTCCCTGGAAACCAGCGGAGCCCTCGATGTGTCGGGGGTCGATTCCCGGGTGGTGAAAGTGCTCGACCTCAAGACCCCGGCCAGCGGTGAAATGGAGCGTAACCTGGATGCAAATATCGATCATTTGACTACCCGTGACCAAGTCAAATTCGTCATTGCCGATGCCGGGGACTATCAGTGGTCCAAGGGGATGGTGCAACGCTATGATTTGACCTCGCGTTGCGAAGTCCTCTTTTCACCTGTTGCCGGACAGTTGCCCGCCCGTGAGCTGGCGGACTGGATTCTGGCCGACCGGCTGCCGGTGCGTTTTCAGGTGCAGCTTCACAAGCTTTTGTGGGGGGATGTGCCAGGTCATTGATTTGCCGTGAAAGTTTAAGGAAGCCGGGCCAGGTCTGGCTATGGTTGAGATTCACCAACCCATTGTTGACCAATGAGAAAAGCTGTCATTCTATTATCGGGAGGGTTGTACTCCCTCACCACTTTGTTGATCGCCAGGGAGCAGGGCTATCAATGCCACTGCCTGAGTTTCGATTACGGCCAGCGTCACCATGCGGAACTCGAGGCAGCCAAGAGCATTGCCAGAAGGTACGAGGCCGCCGGGCACAGGATCATCCGCATCGGACTGGAAGAGATCGGCGGTTCGGCATTGACCGATGAAGCCATCCAGGTTCCCGAAACTCCGACCGAAGGTATCCCGGTCACCTATGTTCCGGCCCGCAATACCGTGTTTCTCTCCCTGGCCCTTGGCTATGCGGAAGTGCTCGGCGCCCTGGATATTTTCATCGGCGTCAATGCGGTCGATTATTCGGGTTATCCCGACTGCCGCCCCGAATTCATAGAAGCCTTCCAGAAACTGGCCGATGTGGCGACCAAAGCGGCGGTCGAAGGGGGGCATTTCACCATTCATACCCCCTTGATCCTTCTCAGCAAGGCCCGCATTATCCAACGCGGCGTTGCCTTGGGAGCCGATTATGCCCTGACGGTGTCTTGTTACGCCGCCGACAGTGAAGGCCGGGCCTGCGGCCACTGCGACTCCTGCCGGTTGCGGGCGGAGGGCTTCGCTGCGGCTGGAATCGAGGATCCGACCAGATACCGGTAGTTTAAACCGGATTGGGGCTTTGGATCACGAATGGGGGAGGGCTGTCAGCGCAGCCACTCGGCGACCAGTTTTTTGCAACTTCGGCGCAGCGGGCATTGAGTCTTGCGGCAAAAGAACCGTTCCTCGGTGCGATAACACGATGGCTTTTGGGTTGGAAAGGAAGGGGGGGAATTGGATTTCAAACGAGTGGCCATCTTTATTACCCCGGATAGTGTTTCTGCTCCTTGATATACATCGCAATATCCGTGCCATGCTAACGCCCTGGCAAAGCGGCTTGTTTCCATGGCGGGACAGGGGGGAGGTGTGGGTTTTGCCGCACAAGCGTGGCATATCACGGGGTCAGATGCTTTGTTTCTGCGTTGCCCGAAGGAAAACAAGGTCAGTTATCGTTTTTGCCGGCAGGGGGATGTTCAGAGGTGATCTACCGTGGTTGTTTCTCCTCGTTGGCTTCATAGACGATATCGACCAGACGTTTGAACCAACGGGGGCGGAACAGAACCACGTAAATCATGATCAGAGTGGTTCCCGGGATCGGGGTGAAACTGAACACCACCATCACTGCCAGGACAAGCAGCGTCA
>Ga0114931_10005003_pt1 | contig 16437 bp, 15 predicted proteins | sample 2SBtaG_FD_89579 | JGI IMG/M metagenome (GOLD analysis project Ga0114931, IMG submission 89579) | Deep subsurface microbial communities from Kolumbo volcano to uncover new lineages of life (NeLLi) - 2SBTROV14_V59a metaG | ecosystem: Environmental > Aquatic > Marine > Volcanic | place: Kolumbo...
GCGGGCTCGGCCTCGAGCGCGGGCCGCAGCCTGGCCGCAACGGCCTCCAGTGCCGCCGGCCCGTGCTGGTATGCGCCGATCAGCGCGCGGAGATCGGTTTCCGCCACGGTCTCCCCCGGAGATTGCAGTAATCATCGTCGCAGGCCATTCGATGTTGTGACACATCGACGGTTGGCCGCGAGCGAATGGGTGGGATACGTTTCGGCGGAGTATAACGGTTAAACCTAGAATCCTCAGTTGACCGCTTCAATCCCAGAGTTGGAGATAGCAACCGATTGATATGAAAGCGATCGGTTTCAATTGCTGCGGTCACCTTCCGGGTGGACCACGCTACGGGGTGAATGGCACGCTTGCGACGGCGCGGGGCGGCGTTACAACGCTTTGAAATAGAACGACTATTGCGCATCGTTGTGCCCTGCACCCCCGCAAGCGCACCCTTCACCCCGTCCAACCGAGGAGTCTGGGTTAAACGTCGCGCGACGAACGCTTGGCCTTGAGCAGCGGCGCCCCGGGCCGAACGCTCCGGCGGGCGGGTAGCGCGGTCAGCGGGCGACGGCCATGGTGCCGGTCACTGCCGCCCCGGAATCCGTCCGGAGGCCGAAACCGCTGATCGCACGTTCCGCGGCGGGGCCGACGAACAGCACCGAGGCCTGACCGGTTGCCGGCGTGACGCTCGGCGCGGCGCAGCCCGTACAACCACCGCTCAACGGGATCCCGCCCTTGAGCGCTTGGTCGAAACTGACCGGTCCGCCCTGCAGTCCCGCCGTCCAGTTGCGCGTCGTGCCGGTGAGACCGAGGTTGTAGTCGATCACCTGCTGAGTGCCGAAATTAACCTTTACCGAGCCGGTGGAGAGGGTATAGCGTCCGCCCTGTTCGTCTATCGGCGTGGTGCCGCCGAGTACGGTGTTGAAATTTGCGACGCCGCTCAGCTTGCCGAGTTGTGCCGGAGTGGTCAGATTGGGGCTGTGAATGAAGTGGAGACTGCCCACGGTGTCGACCCGCGTACCATTTTCGCTGACGAAATAGTTGCCCGCCCAGCGGCCCCAGTTGACCCCCAGGCCCGCGCCGCCGGCACCGCCGACGTCGACCAGCGTCGCTCCGCCGGAGCTGAAGGTGCAGGGCTGGCAGTTGAGAGGGCCACCGGGTTGCGGGTTACTGTCGGTGGTGACCACCGCCTTCGGAATTTTCGCCGCAAGTCCTTCCTGCCCCACGAAGATCTGGTTGGCCGCGGTTCCGCTATCAACCAGTGGCCCGCCCTCCGGGCGTACATCACTGCCCGCGGCGGTGTTCACCGGGCGCGCCAGGTACCGTACGACCACCCCCGATCCCGGCGTGGCGCGGCGCACGCTCGCGTCCTGCGCAATGCCTTTGGCAAGGGCCTGGTCACCGGCGATGAACCGGGTGCTGTCGGCTACCGTGCGCCCGGTGAGGACGTCCGAGGGCAACGCGCGGACGGGCGCCGCGGCGCGGGTCGTGGGTACGGTTATCTGTGCGGCGCTGCGCAGGGGGGTTAGCGCTACCCGCGCCCGCTTGGCGACCTTGGCGGCCGCGCTTCGGTCGCCGGAGGACTCGCTCGCACGCTTCGCGACCGTGCCGGCACCGGCTTGTTTCCGTTCCCCCGGGGCGCGCTTGCGCGCGCCGCGTACCGGCTGCAACAAGACCGCGGGCGGCTGGAGGACTCGCCGGGGGACGCTCCGCGGGCTTGCAACATGGAAGAACTGTTCGCGCGAGAAGCTGATTTCGGCGACCTCGGTGCGGGCCACGATGCGGCCTTTCGCTACCCCGCCCCACAAGCCGTCGGGCAGCGCCGCGCGGCTGCCCCCGGCGTCGGGGGCCGCGCGGCAGGCGCCGCCGGTACAGAGAAATAGCGCGTAGTCGGTGCCGCGGATTCCGATGGTGGCGAGCGGCGTACGCATTCGGTAGCGCTTGTGGCGGATCTTTCCTATCAGACCGCTCAGCGTGCGCAGGCCACCGCGCAGCAGGCCGAAAAAGCCACGCTCCTTGCCGTCGATCTTGCCGTCGAAGCGATAGTCCTCGATCGCAAATTCGGTATCCGAGCGCAGCGAAACCAGGCCGCCGTCGGTGAACCTTAGTTGCGCATGAGCGGCCGACGCGGTCACGATGTGGTCGCCGGAGTAGACATGCGATCCGCGCTTCAGCGGCCAGCGGCGACCATCCGGCGTGAGGGCGATGACCCGCCCGGCGACTGCAACCAGGGTCGCGCTGCGCGGACCCGCGGGAGGACGTTGAAGCGCCGCGGAAACCGGGATCGCCCGTGCCGGAGGGCTTGGCGCGGCAGGCGCCGCGATTCGCTGCGTAGCCGCCGGTGGGCGGGCCACTACCGCCGCCGTGGTGCGCGGCGCTGATCGCGCGGTGGGCGTGGGCGCTGGTGCCGCGGCAGGCGTCCCGGCGGCAATCTTGACGCTCGGCGGGGCGTTGGTGGAGGCCGTCGCGGGCAGCCGTAACTTCGCACCCGACACCAGACGGCCCGGATCACCGCCCTCGAAGGCGCGTGGATTCACCCGCAACAGGGCGGCTCGCAAGCGCCGTTGCGCTTCGCGGTCGCGGGGCGCCAGGGCCCGCGCGATGGCGTAGAGGGTTTCGCCGCGCGCCACCGTCCAGTAGCCGTCGGCGCGCGCCGCGCTCGCGCTTCCGGCCCATGCCGGCGCGCTCAGCGACACCAGGATCAGGCTGAGCAGCAAGCGCAGCGGCGCAGCCCTTCCGCTAGCGATACTCATAACGGAGGCTGAGTTGTGCGACTCTGCGGTGATAGTCGTTGATGCTGATATTGGAGTCATTGCGGTAGTAGGCAAACATTCCTTTGACGCTCAGGTCCTTGCTGATCAACCAGGTCACTCCGGTGCGGGCCTGATAGAGCGCGTCCTCGCGAAAAACCAGGAAAGTGGGATCCTGACCCCTATAGCGGCTCGACTGCGCGGAAACTGTAGCGTTCAGTGCCAGCCGCGGGGTGAGCGTGAGCGTGGCTCCCGCGCTGCCGCCAAATAGCGCGCGTTGGGCGCTGGCGCGGGCGCTCGGCGAATCGGATACGGCCGTCTCATGCCCGCCAAAGGCCGACAAGGTGAGGAGCGGCGCGAGATAGGCGTCGAATCGCCGCGTGAGTCCGCCGCCGAAGATCCATTGGTTGGAGTTGCGCACCGCTTGGGCCGGATAGTCGAGGTGCGCGAACCGGGCGTTGCCGAACACCAACGTGTCGCGGTCCAGGGCATGGCGCCAGCCGACGGTGAGCCCCGCCAGGTCGCGATAGGCGGCCCGATTGACGGTGAATCGTTGACCGATCACGCCGAAACGCAGGCGCTGGCCGGCGAGGGTCAATCCCAGTCCGGTTTCGCCTTGTATGAAGGCGGTGTCGAAACGTCGCGCGTCCTGATTGATGTGTGAGTCCGCGGTGAGGCTGGCGTACACCGAGCGGCCGGGCGCGAGCGGATAATCGAGGTTCGCCCCGACCGTCGCGAAGCCGTACAGATCGCCGGTCGACACGCTGCTCGCGTCGAGCGTTCCGGTGCCCAGTACCGGGCTGACGAATTCCGCGCGACCGGGTGCGCTGTTGACGTTGGAGTCGTAACCCATTCCCGCCTCGGCATAGGCCGCGGCGCTGGCGCGGTAGGTCCGCTCGGCGAGCCGAATTCGGTCGAGGAACCGTTTGATATTGGCGCGTACCGCGGCTGGCGGATTGCGCGCGAGCACGCGCGAGAATTCGAGCCGTGCGCGCGCGTATTCCTGGAGGATGAAATAGCCGCGCGCAAGTTCGAGGCGCGCGCGGTCATCCTCCGGGAAGGCCAACAGCACGCGTTCCAGCGCGAACACGCCTTCACCGGTATGGCCGCTGTCGATTGCGGCCACTCCGTAGACGAAGTCGAAGCGAGGATCGCCTTCCAGGCGACCGAGTTCACGTTGTGCGCGGGCGAACGCTTGGTCGATCTGCCCGTGGCGGTAGAGCTGCGCCAAGTCGTCTACGAGGTCCGCGAAAGCCGTCGACCAAACCCCGAATACCAGCAAACCGACGCAGAACATCGTCCATAGAGCGTTATGTTTTTTAAACACTTAACATAAATCCATAGAAATGACTTTAAATTAAAGACCGTAGGCATGGCTACGTCAAGTCGATACGTTGTACGGACGGGAAGCGGGCGCGATGATTCGGCCCGAGCGCTTGGCCGGGAAGGCGGTGGCCGTATCGGCCGCGCCGGCGCGCGGCGGGCGCGATTCAGCTTGGCGGGTCAGCCGTGCCTGGCGCTGGACCGCAGGCTATTGTAGAAACCGGTCCGATTGGCCCGGCCCAGGTAGCCGGGAACGATGGTTTCCAGGCTGGTCGGTTGGATTCCCAACTCCGGCAGGGCGTTGTGCTCGGTGACGCTCGGTTGGGTCAGTGACAGATAATTGTCGATACTGAATGGGGGGTTGGGCAGGTGACCCAGCACCCGTGCCTGGAAGTATGAGGCGCGATCGCCGAGCGGCAATATCCAGCGTCGATGGCCGCTGACGCGTGCCGCGTAGCTGACCAGATCCTGGAGGGTGTACTCGCGTGGTCCGCAGAGTTCATAGCGCTGGCCGGCGCTGCGCTTGTCGGCAAGCGCGTTGGCCATCGCCTTGACCACGTCCTCGACGTAGACCGGCGCGAGCCGCGCGTGCGGACAAGCGAGCGGAAAAATTGGCGGCGACATGGCGAGGAGGTTCGCGAAACGGTTGAAAAACGCGTCGTCGACGCCGTAGATCACCGATGGGCGAAAGCTGGTGACCTGAAGTCCGCGGCTCGCCGCCTCGTGTACCGCGGCTTCCCCGCGCCCTTTGCTCTTGAGATATTCGCTGGCCCCTTCCGGTCCCGCGTTCAGCGCACTCATGTGTAACAGGCGGTTGATGCCGAGTTTCAGGCAAGTCTCCGCAAGCGCCGCGGGCAGTTCGGCATGGACGCGCTCGAAGGTGACACCGGCGCGCGGGCGCTGATTGAGGATCCCGACCAGGTTGACCGCCGCGTCACAGCCGCTCAGACCCGATTCGAGCGCCGCCGAGTCGTGAACGTCGAGCTCGACAACCTCGCACTCGGGATACACCAGGACTTCGCGATGGCGCGCGGCGCGGCGGGTGAGAACCCGGGTCCGATAGTGCCGGCGGCTGAGTTCGTTGACCAGGTGTCGGCCCACGAACCCGCCACCGCCGAGGATCGCGATGCTCTGAGTTTTCATGGCGGCGCCTCCCTTCGCGCAGCTAGCCGTTGGGCGTATTTAGCGCGGGCCAAGGGCGCACGGTCAAGCACCGGCGATCGACTCATGCCGCCACCGGGAGTCGCGGCTCGGGCCAAACCGAGTTTGCCATTGCGGGTGACGAAACGCCCGACCGGTAGCGAGAAACGCGGCCGGGCGGAATGGCTCGGCACTCGCGATGGTGAAGTTATTTTGTACCGAGCCCGAATGCGGGGCACTCCGTACCGCGCGCCCCGCGGGTGTATCATCTAAAGGTTCAGGGCTTGGGCCTAGCCCATCGAGTAGTAGGCGATGATCACATGAATATCGGGATTCGGGAATTCCGGCTCCGGTCGCGGCCGGCGTGGTACGCCCCGGGTGACCCGAGGGACTTGCGCCGATGACCGAGACGACCCTGGATCGACTTGCCGCGGTGCTCGAGGCGCGCAAGCACGCCGATCCGGCTCAATCCTACGTGGCTGGTCTGTATGCGGGCGGTACCGACACGATCTTGAAAAAGATCGGTGAGGAAGCGGCCGAGACGATCATTGCCGCGAAAGGCGGTGAGCGCGCCCGGATCGTCCATGAGACGGCCGATCTCTGGTTTCATACGCTGGTCATGTTGGCCGCCGCGGGGCTTGGACCCGATGACGTGCTCGCCGAGCTGGAGCGGCGTTTCGGTGTCTCGGGGATCGACGAAAAAGCGGCGCGTGGTTCCGCCCGGTGATGGTCGCGGCGCGTACCGGCATAGTGGCGCGGCGGAATTTCCGCTAAAGTCCAACTTTAAGGACATTGAATCAATGCCGCCTCGTCGACGGGGTGGCCGAGGTAAAGCTCATGGGACCCAGTATTTGGCAACTTATAATCGTGTTGGTGATCATCCTGCTGCTGTTCGGCACCAAAAAACTGCGTAATGTCGGCGCCGATCTCGGATCCGCCATCAAGAGTTTCCGGGGTGCGGTCAAGGACGGCGGAAGCGGCAAGGACGCGGAGGCCGGCGAGCCGGAGAAACTCGAAGAGGCGAAGTCCGAGAGCGCGCCCGCTGACGACGCCGCGTCGAAGGCACACGCTGCCGCCAAGGATCAGCATTCCGTTTGAGGCGGCGACCGCGATACTCACTCTGCGTCCGCGCGGTCCCGCGCGGATAATACCGGCCGACGAATCCAAAAATGTTCGATATCGGGTTTTGGGAGCTTGCCCTGATCGCCGTGGTGGCGTTGCTGGTGGTCGGGCCCTAGCGCCTGCCCTCTATGGCGCGCAACGTGGGCCTGTGGGTCGGACGCATCCGGCGCTACGTGCAGCACGTCAAGGACGACATCGAGGAAGAAATTCGTAGCGACGAGCTCAAGAAGATGCTCAATCAGTCCGACGATACGGCGGGCCTGGGCGACGTGCTCGCCGAGACCCGCGATGCCTTGAGCGAAGTGCGCAGCGAAATCTCGGCGGCCGAGGGCGACGCCGAAGCCGAATCCGAAGAGACGCCACCCGAGACCGGCGACGCCGCGCCCGCCGTTCCGGAAGACGATCCGGGGACCTCGGAGCCCGCGGCGAAGCTGTTCGAGAGTGCCGCGCCGACAGCGGATCAACCACCCACCACCGACGATGAACGATCAGTCTGAGCAGCAATCGGGCAAGGAGGACTCCGACACCGATCTGGGTGCCGAGATGAGCTTCGTTTCGCACCTGGTGGAGCTACGCGACCGGCTGTTGCGGGTGGTGATCGCGGTGGGCGTGGTGGTGGTGATCCTCGCGCCGTTCGCGAACAAGGTATATCACGTTGTCGCGCTGCCGCTGATCGCGCAAATGCCCGCGGGTACCAGCATGATCGCGACCGATGTCGCCTCACCTTTCTTGACCCCCTTCAAACTGGTGCTGGTGGTGGCGATCTTCATCGCCATGCCGGTGCTGCTCTATCAGGCGTGGGGCTTCATCGCTCCCGGCTTGTACCGTAAAGAGCGGCGCATGGTGTTGCCGCTGCTGGTCAGCAGCTCGATCCTGTTTTACCTCGGCATGGCGTTCGCCTATTTCGTGGTGTTCCCGCTGATGTTCCGGTTTTTCAACGCGGTGGCACCCACCGACGTGGCGATCATGACGGATATCAGCCGCTATCTGGATTTCGTGCTGAAGATCTTCTTCGCCTTCGGCGTGGCTTTCGAGGTGCCGATTGCGACCATCCTGATGGTGTGGGCGGGATTCACCACCCCCGAGGCGCTAGTCGAGAAACGTCCTTACGTGATCGTCGGGGTATTCGTGGTCGGCATGCTCTTGACGCCGCCCGACGTGATCTCCCAGACGCTGCTCGCGATCCCGATGTGGCTGCTGTTCGAGCTCGGGGTGTATTTCTCGAAGAAGTACGTGCCGAAGCACGAGCCCGACCCGGCCGAAGCCTCCGCCGATCACGGCGGAGCGGCTTGAGCACCCGCGCGCGCCGGCGGCCTCAGGGTTAGCAGCCTTTCTCCGGCGGTGCGCGGCAGGTGGTATTCGACGCCGCCCGCGGCCCACCCGAACACCGTCTCGTAGCGGCGCCGCGCGACGTCGAAGCGGCGCGCAGCCGAGGCACCGCGTAGCCGTACGCGCACCTTCAGATCCCACTCGCGGCGCGCCGTGTAGGGCCGCACCAGCGCCGCCCGCGCGTTGCGCCAGGCGTCGACCAGGCGGGTCAGGCGATCGGCGCTGGCGGTCGCGTCGGGTGGTTCTTGCCGCCACCGTCCATCGACCAGCGCGAGCCGCACGCCGGGCAGGCGGATGGCGGTCGGGATCGCATCGGGTCCGAGCAGCGCCGGATCGACGAAGTCCGCCGGGTCGGCCGTGAGATCGCGGGACCAGGAATCGGCGACCAGATCGACCTAGCCCGCGTGCAATACGTAGCGACGTCCGTCGAGCGGATCGACGCCGCCGAACTCGAAGATCTGCTCATTCACTCGCAGCCGCGCGCGCGGCGGATCCAAGCCATACTGGGCGAGGTCGTTGCCGGCGGCGCGAAAGCCGCCGAGGCTCGGTGCCCCGAGCAGCGCGAGCATCGCCCGGATCCGCACCGGGTTGGCTGCAATCCGGAGTGGCTCGACGATATTCCAGCGTTGCTCCGTGCGGTGCAAAACAATCGCGGCGCCGGTGACCGGTTGGAGGCGCACCCGGGTAATGGTGCGCGGGTCGATCTCGCTCAGCCGCGGGCTCGGTTGCGCGGCTTCGTGCCCCGGTCGGAGAATCACCAGCCCGACGAGCGCCCCGACCAGCCCGAGGAGGGTGAGATTCAAAAGATTTCGGCGGCGCATCGTTTACCCCGGTGGTCGGCGGGGTTCAGTATTGATCGTTCGCCGCGGCCCCGTGAACCGGCGCCAAGGTTCATTCGGCCAACGCTCAGTCGGGAAAAGCGAAGGCCCCCATCGACAGGCTGCCGAAGGTGAAGCTGGCGTGCAATCGGCGCCCGCCGCGCGCGCCGCCCGCGCCGGCGGCAACCAACAACGGCAGCAGATGTTCGTCGCGCGGGTGGGCGCGTGCGGCATGCGGGGCGCGCTCGCGGTACTCGGCCAGCTCCGTGCAGCGTGCCTGCGTAATCGTCGCGTCTATCCACTGATCGAACTCGCGCGCCCACGCCGGCGGCGGGGTGTCGGTGCGCCCGGCGCGCAGTTCCGTCATCACTTCCTGCAAGTTGTGCGTGATGCTGCCGCTGGCGAGCACCAGCACGCCTTCGTCTCGCAACGGCGCCAAAGCCCGGCCCAGGCGCAGGTGGTGCGCCGCACCGAGATGGTGCTGGATGGAGAGTTGGGTCACCGGAATGTCGGCATCCGGATAGGCGATCTTGAGCGGCACCCAGGCGCCGTGATCGAGGCCGCGCTCGGCGTCGACCGCGGCGCGCAATCCGCTGCCGCGCAGCAATTCCACGACCCGCTCGGCGAGCGCCGGCGCGCCGCGCGCGGCATAGCGCAGGCGATACAGTTCCGCGGGGAAACCATAGAAATCATGGATGGTTTCCGGGACCGGCGCCGCGCTCACCGTCGGCACGTCGGTTTCCCAATGCGCCGAAATGCACAGAATGGCGGTGGGCCGCGCGCGCGTCGCGCCGAGGCCGGCAAGAAAATCGCGGGCCGCGCAGTGGTCGATGATCAGCGTCGGCGAGCCGTGGCTGACGAACAGGCTGTGCACCGCGTCAAGCCACCAGTTTGGCCGTAATCTCGGCGACGTGGCGACCCTGGAAACGCGCGATCGCGAGTTCATTGTCGCTCGGCCGGCGCGAGCCGTCACCGTCGCTGAGGGTGGTTGCACCGTAGGGCGTCCCGCCGCTGATTTCCTGCATGTTGGTGAGTTCCGGACAGGCGTAGGGCACCCCGACCACGATCATTCCCTGGTGGAACAGCGTGGTGTGGAAGGAGGTGATGGTGGTCTCCTGTCCGCCATGCTGGGTACCCGTGCAGGCGAACACGCTGCCCACCTTGCCGACCAGCTTGCCCTGTTGCCACAGCCCGCCGGTCTGATCGAGGAAGTTGCGCATCTGCCCGCACATATTGCCGAATCGTGTCGGCGTACCGAACAGAATGCCGTCGTAGTCGCCGAGTTCGTCGGGGGTGGCGATCGCCGCCGATTGATCGGTTTTGGCGTGCATCGCGGCGAGCGTTTCGGCGGGCATCAACTCAGGCACACGCTTGATCGTGACCTCGGTGCCGGTGACACCGCGCGCGCCTTCCGCCACCGCCTCCGCCATCGTTTCGACGTGTCCCCAGGTGCTGTAGTAGAGAACCAACAAGTTAGCCATTTTCGATTCACCTCTCAGGTTGATGGTCGCTGGAAAACGCGGCGGCAACCGTTCCGATACCCGCCAGCGTGACTTATACGCCAACAGGGTTTATAAAAGAAAGACGGTACTTAAAAGTAACCAGGTTTCATGCGAACAACCGCGAGCACTTCCGGCTGCCCCATGGACGCGTTGCTGCGTCTGCTCATGGGGTCGTGGACGACTTACATCCTGTGGCTGCTCAGCCAGCACGGGACGATGCGCTTCAGCGCGCTCAAACGCCAAGTGCCGGGGATCTCGGCAAAGGTTTTGACCGAGCGCGTGCGACGCCTGGAGCGCGCGGGCGTGGTGCACCGAGCCTATCGCCCGACGATTCCACCGCAAGTGAGTTATGCGCTCAGCCCGCGCGGCCAGGAGCTACGCCAAGTGCTCGAGGGCCTGGAGGGCATCGCGCGACGCTGGCAGGCCGAGGATAACGCGCCGCAAGGCGCTACTCAGTGCCCGTCCGGAAAGACGGAACTCAGTCCGGTGCAGGGATGCACCGGCATTTTAGACGACTGAAAATCGTTGAACCTAGAATCCTCAGTTGACCGCTACATTCTGACAGTAACCTGCTGATATGAATACCTTTAATGTCGATTGATGCTACCGCGTCAAACAACGGTTGCGCTTCCGTAACACTCTGATTTCTCGGTCGGTTTCGAGCCTTCTCTGGTCCATACTAATACCGTACTTTTCGGGCCAAAGCATCGAGACGTTTCTGCTGCGGTTTAGGGTCGGAAATACGCCGCTTTCGATTGAAGCGCTTGCGTTTGGTCATTCTGGATCCGAGCTTGACACTGGCCGAAGGATAGGCGCTGAAAAAACGGTTGTGGAGCGGGTTCGAGCGGGCGATGGAAGTACCTTAAGCCTTCGAAATCTCCGCCGACTCCTCCGCCGTCCTCAGCGTCGCCAAAACCGCATCTCCATCGACACTCTCCCCCGCCGCGCAGGAGAGCGTCTCCAGGCAGCCGTCAAACGGCGCGCTCAAGGTGTGCTCCATCTTCATCGCTTCGATGACGATCAGCGCCTGCCCGCGGCGCACCGGGTCGCCGACGTTGGCGTTTACGCTGACCACGCGACCCGGCATCGGCGCGCGCAGGACGCCGGTGTCGCTTGCGCCGGCCTCGTCTTCGCTGGCCCGGGCGCGCAGGCGCAGGCTGGCGCGGCGGGTGCCGCGCAGGACGCGGAGTTCCTCGCCGGCCTCGACCACGCGCGCCGCCAGGCGGTTGGCGCCGATCCGGGCGTGGAGGATGCCGTCGGGGTCGAGGCGGCCGCCGACCGCGACTTCGCCGGAGGGCAGGCCGAGGTGGAAGCCGCGCGGCGCGGGCCATGCGGTAACGTCGAGCGCTTCGCCACCGGCGGTCAGTTCGAGAATTTCCTTTTCGTGGAGGTTGAGGCGCCAGCCATGCAGGGTGTGCCACGGCGAATGGGGGTCGTCGCCGGCCTGGTCGCTGGCCGCTTCGGCCTGGACTCGGGAAAGCAGCAGATAGAGGCAGGCGAGGGCGATCGACTCTTCGTCGGGCAGCGACTCTTCGGGGGCGAGATCCGCGAGATTGCGCTCGACGAATCCGGTGTCGACCGCGCCGTGCATGAACTCGGGGTGGTTGGCGATTGCTGCCAGGAAACCCACGTTGGTCGGCATCCCGACCACTTCGCAGCCTTCGATGGCGCGTCGCAGACGGCGCTGGGCGGTGGCGCGGTCGCGGCCGTGGACCACCAGCTTGGCGATCATCGGATCGTAGTAGCTGCTGACCTCGTCGCCCTCGCGCACCCCGCTCTCGACGCGCAGATCGGCGGTCGGGGCTGGAAAGCGCAGCAGCGCGAGGCGACCGGCGGCGGGGAGAAAGCCATGCGCCGGATCCTCGGCGTAGAGACGCGCTTCGATGGCGTGTCCGTGGGGTTCGATCTCGGCCCAGGCCCCGGGTAGGGTTTCGCCCGCCGCGACCCGCAGTTGCCACTCCACCAGATCGACGCCGAGCACCATTTCGGTCACCGGGTGCTCGACCTGGAGGCGGGTGTTCATCTCCATGAAGTAGAAATCCTGGCGGTCGGGGTCGTAGAGGAATTCCACGGTGCCGGCGCCGACGTAGTCGACCGCGCGCGCGGCGCGCACCGCCGCTTCTCCGATCGCCGCGCGCACCGTGGCCGGCAGCGCCGCGGCGGGTGCCTCTTCGATGACCTTTTGCTGGCGGCGCTGCACCGAGCAGTCGCGGGTGTGGAGGTGGACCGTGTTGCCCGATTGATCGGCGAACACCTGGACCTCAACGTGGCGCGCGCGTTGCAAATAGCGCTCGAGCAGTAGGCGCCCGTCACCGAACGCGCCTTCGGCCTCACGTCGCGCACCGCCGATCGCCTCGTCCAGTTCTTCGGCCGCGCGCACCACCCGCATGCCCTTGCCGCCACCGCCCGCCGAGGGTTTGACCAGCAGCGGATAGCCGAGCGAGCGGGCGGCTTCGGCGAAGGCCTCGGGCGACTGCCCGACCTCGCGATAGCCGGGCAGCACCGGCACCCCGGCGTCGTCCATCCGGGTCAACGCGGTGGCCTTGTCACCCATCGCGCGGATCGCGGCGCCCGGCGGTCCGATGAAGCGTAGACCGGCGGCCTCGCAAGCGTCGGCGAAGTCGGCGTTCTCGGCGAGAAAACCGTAACCTGGATGCACCGCCTCGGCGCCGCAGGCGCGCGCGGCGTCGAGTACGGAGTCCATATCCAGGTAGCTGTCGCGCGCCGGGGCGGGTCCGACCCGGTAGGCCTCGTCGGCGAGCGCCACGTGCAGCGCCGCCACGTCGGTGTCGGAGTAGATCGCCACGGTGCGGATCCCGAGGCGCCGCGCGCAGCGGATCACGCGACAGGCGATCTCACCGCGGTTGGCGATCAGCAGGGTTTCAATCATTGGAACTGCTCGGGTTCTGGATTGACGAGACCCGTAGGCATAGGCGCAGCGTTGGCGGCGCCCACTTCGAAGATTCGGTGGCGGGGTGCCGGGAACGCGCGGTGCGCTTATCCCGGCCTACGTGGTTTGCGTGGTAACCGATGAGTGCTTGACGTGGATTCCCGCTTGCGCGGGAATGACGGAGTCGTTTGGGAATCAGCCTCGTAGGCGGGCATGAATTCAGCGTTTCCGACATGCGCTCCAAGGATGCCACGGCGGGGTGCCGGGAACGCGCTGCAAGCTTATCCCGGCCTGCGCTGTTGGTGCCGTACCGCAACTGTTTCGAATTGTTCACTTACGTGCTTTCCGGCCATCGGGGTGGGCGTTTTTCGAGGAAGGCGGCGAGGCCTTCACGGCCTTCGGGGGAGGCACGGCGGGCGGCGATGCGGCGCGCGACATCGGCTAGCAAGGTCTGGTCGAAAGGGCGTCCGGCGACGTCCGCGACCAGCGTTTTGGCCTCCGCCATCGCCCGCGGGGCGTTGGCGAGCAACAGGACGAGGGTTCGTTCCAGGGTTTCGTCGAGGGCCTCCTCGGTAACTACTTCGTGAACCAGGCCTATATCGCGCGCGGCCCTCGCGTCGAAACGCTCGGCGGTGAGGAAATAGCGGCGCGCAGCGCACGCGCCGATCGACGCGACCACCACCGGGCTGATCACCGCCGGGATCAGGCCGAGGCGCACCTCGGAAAAGGCGAAGCGCGCGCGCTCGGCGGCGATAACGATGTCGCAGGCCGCGACCAACCCGGCGCCGCCGCCGATCGCCGCGCCTTGCACGACGGCCACGGTTGGTTGAGGCAGCGAGGCGAGGGTGTGTAGCAGCGCCCCGAGACGTTCGGCGTCGGCGATGTTCTCGGCGTCGCCGTAGGCCGCGGCGCGGCGCATCCAGTTGAGATCGGCGCCCGCCGAGAAACTGCGGCCGGCAGCACGCAGCAGCACCACGCGCACCGCGGGGTTGGCGCCGAGCGCGGCGAGCCTTTCGGTGAGCGCCGCGATCAGGCCCTCATCGAAGGCATTGTGCACCTCGGGACGGTTGAGGGTCAGGGTCGCGACACCGCGCGGGTCGTGCGTCGCCAGCACGCTTTCGGGGTCCATGCTCATCCTCTACACGCGGCGTGCCGTCTACATTCTGAAGACGCCGAAACGGGTCGGCTCGATCGGTGCGTTGAGCGCCGCCGAGATTCCCAGCGCGAGTACCTCGCGGGTCTCGGCCGGGTCGATGATGCCGTCGTCCCAGAGCCGCGCGCTGGCGTAGTAGGGGTGTCCTTCGCGCTCGTACTGCTCGCGGATCGGTTGCTTGAATGCCTCCTCATCCTCGGCGCTCCAGTTCTCGCCGCGCCGCTCGAGCGCGTCGCGATGGACCTGCGCGAGTACGTTGGCGGCTTGCTCGCCGCCCATCACCGAAATGCGTGCGTTGGGCCACATCCACAGCATCCGCGGGCCGTAGGCGCGCCCGCACATGCCGTAGTTACCAGCCCCGAAGCTGCCGCCGATGATCACGGTGAATTTCGGCACCCGCGCGCAGGCGACCGCGGTGACCATCTTGGCGCCGTCCTTGGCGATGCCGCCCGCCTCGTACTTGCTGCCGACCATGAAGCCGGTGATGTTTTGCAGAAACAGCAGTGAGATCCCGCGCTGCGCGCACAGTTCGACGAAGTGCGCGCCCTTGAGCGCCGACGCCGAAAAGAGGATCCCGTTGTTGGCGACGATCCCCACCGGGTAGCCGTGCAGGTGCGCGAACCCACACACCATGGTGGTGCCGTAGAGGCGCTTGAATTCGTCGAATTCGGAGCCGTCGACGATCCGCGCGATGACCTCGCGCACGTCGTACGGGCGGCGCACGTCGTCCGGGATCACGCCGTGCAGCTCGGCGGGGTCATAGCGTGGCGGGCGCGGCTCGCGCAGCGCCAGCTTGACCTCTTTGGTGGTGCCTAGATGGGCGACCGCGCGGCGTGCCATGGCGAGCGCCTCGCGTTCGTCGCGGGCGTAGTGGTCGGTGACCCCGGAGGTCCGGCAGTGGACCTCGGCGCCGCCCAGATCCTCGGTGCTCACGACCTCGCCGGTCGCGGCCTTCACCAGCGGCGGCCCGCCGAGGAAGATGGTGCCCTGGCCGCGCACGATGATGCTCTCGTCGGACATCGCCGGCACGTAGGCGCCACCCGCGGTGCAGGAGCCGAGCACCGCCGCGATCTGCGGGATCCCCGCGGCCGACATCGTCGCCTGGTTGTAGAAGATCCGGCCGAAGTGCTCGCGGTCCGGGAACACCTGGTCTTGGCGCGGCAGGTTGGCGCCGCCGGAATCCACCAGGTACACGCAGGGCAGTCGATTCTGGGCGGCGATCTCCTGCGCGCGCAGGTGCTTCTTGACCGTGAGCGGGAAATAGCTGCCGCCCTTCACGGTGGCGTCGTTGGCGACCACTAGGCACTCGCGGCCCATGATCCGGCCGATGCCGGTAATCACGCCGGCCGCCGGCACCGGCGTCTCGTAGACTTGGTAGGCGGCGAGCTGCGAGAGTTCGAGAAAGGGCGAACCGGGGTCGAGCAGGGCGCGCACCCGCTCGCGCGGCAGCATTTTGTCGCGCGCCAGATGGCGCGCGCAGGCGCGCTCGCCGCCGCCGCGCGCGATCTCGGCGACCCGCGCGTGGAGATCGTCTACCAGCGCGCGCATTGCCGCGGCGTTGGCGCGGTAGGCGTCCGCACGGGTGTCGATTTGTGTGCGCAGGATGTTCATGCGGCTACGGTTGGCGGTCGTTCCGGAAGCGATTCGCGCCGTCGCGCAGTTTAACCTAGAACCTTCGGTTGGACGGAGTGAAGTGTGCGTTTGCGGTGGTGCAGGTAAAGGCACAACGATGCGCAATAGTCGTTCTATTCAAAGCGTTGTAACGCCGCCCTGCGCCGCCGCAAACGTGCCATTCGCCCCGTAGCGTGATTCACCGGGCGGGTGAAGACATCGGTCGACATCAAAGGCATTTATATCAGTCGGTTACTGTCGGAATGTAGCGGTCAACTGGAGATTCTAGGTTTAACTCGCATCAGCTTCGGGGTTCAGGGGTCCGGGCTCGGGGGTCCGGGCTCAGGGCCAAAAAGTGTGCGCCAGGATGATTGGCGGAACCTGACGCCGGGCGGCTCGTTCATCGCTGAATTGAGCCGGTGAACCTCCGCACCCGGAAGCCGGAACCACCCGAAAGATTTCTCCCGTTGGTCGAAATGACAGGGGGGTGCAGTGACGGGGGATTGTCATCGAGCGGTAGCGACAAATCTTGGAGGCTCAGGGCTGAAGAGCGGTAGCCCTTCGGTCGGTGGTCACGCAATCGGCGTTCATCCGCGGCCGATTCTTTGCGTAGATGCGCCTGATATTTGCTTGCTGGAGGACGCGTCGGAGGCCGCGAAACGGCGCACGAAGCGGATAGCGGCACGCGGTCGTCAGCCCTGAAGCATGAATCTTGAAGCTCAATGGTAGCAAGGGTTTGCGAGGTCTGTATAAAAATGGGCGTCGCAAATGCAGGGGTAGACAATCATGGCGCGGTTTGACAGGATAAAGGAGA
>Ga0114931_10005004_pt1 | contig 16436 bp, 8 predicted proteins | sample 2SBtaG_FD_89579 | JGI IMG/M metagenome (GOLD analysis project Ga0114931, IMG submission 89579) | Deep subsurface microbial communities from Kolumbo volcano to uncover new lineages of life (NeLLi) - 2SBTROV14_V59a metaG | ecosystem: Environmental > Aquatic > Marine > Volcanic | place: Kolumbo...
CTGGCCGAGGCCGCAGATCGAGCCCTCGTTCATCTCCCACGCGGCGTCGGCGACCTGCGCGAGGTGTTTGCGACTCGCTGCGTCACCGCCGTTGCGACTGTCGCGCGCACGGTCGACTGCTTCGCGCAGAAACCGGGTGCCGATGCGACACGGCGCGCACTGACCACAGCTTTCGACCTCGAAAAACCGCAATTGTTCGCGCACCGCCCAGGTCAAATCGACCGTGTCGTTGAGCACGACCACGCCGGCGGAGCCGAGCATCGAGCCGACCTCGGTCAGCGCGGAAAAATCGAGGGCGCGGCCGCGCTCGCTCGCCGCCAAGAACCCCGAGCCGGCGCCGCCGGGCGAGAACGCGTACAGCTCGCCGATGTAGCCTCCCGCTGCCGCGACCAGCTCGTCGAGGCTGACGCCCAGCGGCAACTCATAGGTGCCGGGGTTCGCCACGTGACCCGAGATGGAGTACAGCTTGGTGCCCGGTTGAGTGCGGCCCAGGTCGCGGAACCACTGGCCGCCGCGTTCGATGATCGCCGGCACACAGGCGATGGTCTCCACGTTCTGGATCAACGTCGGCTTGCCCCACAAGCCGTTGTCGGTGGGGAAGGGCGGCTTGAGCCGGGGCATGCCGCGCTTGCCTTCGAGCGCTTCGAGCAGCGCCGTTTCCTCGCCGCAGATGTACGCGCCGTGGCCGGCGTGCAAATGAAACGTCAGCTCGCCGAGGCTGTCGGCCATGGCGTCGATGGCGCGCTCGAGCGCCCGCCATGGCGCGCCAAACTCGCCCCTTAGATAAAGGTACACGTCCCGAGCACCCAGGGCTTCGGCGGCGATGGCCAGGCCTTCGATGACCAGGTCCGGCCGGTGCACCTTCACGTTGCGATCTTTGAACGTTCCGGGCTCGCCTTCGTCCGCGTTGAGCACCACGTAGTGGGGGGTGGCGGCATTGTTGCGCACGCCGCGCCACTTGATCGCCGTGGGAAAGCCAGCGCCACCGCGCCCCTGCAGCCCGGCGGCGTCGACTTCGGCGATCACGGCTTCGGCGCCCATGGCGCGCGCTTTGGCCAACGCGCGGCCATCGTAGCGCGGAGGCTTGGCCAGGTGCATGGCCAGGGCATCGTCGGCCACGTCACCGTCCGGGCCGATGACGCCGGTCCAGTCCCGCCGCCGCTCAGAGGCCGATTTGAGCGCCGCCCAGTCACCGCCGGCACGATCCACGTCGTCGGGGACCACCTCCACCAGCACATCGCGGTCGCGCAGCACAGCCGGCGGGCGATCGCATGCGGCCAGACACGCGCACTCGCCCACCGGCAACCCGGCGGCCCGGGCGGCCTCGAGCACGTCGCGCGCACCGGCCACCAGACACGACAGTCCTGTGCACACGCGGATCTTGGTGTTCGGGTCCGCCAGCAGGTGAAAGAACGAGGCCGCGCCGTAGACCTCGGCCTCGGGGACTCCGGTCTGCCGCGCCACCTCGGTGGCCACGCCCGGTGTCAGTCCGCCCAGCTTCTGGATGCGTTCCAGAATGTCCGTGCACTTTTTTTCATGGTCGGCGCTCACGTACCGGCAGGGTAGCTTGGCAGCGGGCGAGGGGCAATGACATCGGGGCCGTGGCTACGAAAACTCCAGCGCCGAGTCGGCCAGCCGGCTCACGCGGATCGTGAGCACATCCAGAAGATAGTTCTGGTACGAGCGCCAGGGCGCTTTTGTCCCCTGCTTTGGCATCTGTTGTTCGGCGCGCTTGATGTACCCCGACGACAGGTTGAGGAAAGGCGCCTGCTTCACCCCGGCGTCGCGTCGCGGCACGCACGTGTTGTAGCCGCGCTTGCCCATATGGTTGAGCAGCCGGCATACGTATTCGGCGGTGAGGTCGGACTTGAGGGTCCACGACGCGTTGGTGTAGCCGAACGACAGCGCCAGGTTGGGCACGTCCGAAAACATCATCGCTTTGTAGGTCATGGTGTCGGCCGGCTTCACCGGTTTGCCGTCGACGCTGAGGTCGAGGCCGGCGAGGAACAGAAGCTCCAGTCCGGTGGCGGTGACGATCAGATCCGCGTCGAGGTGCTCGCCGCTGCGCAGCTGGATGCCGGTGGCGGTGAACCGGTCGATGTGATCGGTGACCACCGACGCGGTGCCCGCGTTGAGCGCCTCGAACAGATCCGCGTCCGGGACCAGGCACACGCGTTGATCCCAAGGCCCGTACGACGGCGTGAAGTGGGTGTCCAGGTCGAAGTCCTCGCCGATCAGCTTGCGCTGGCTTTTCTTGATCAGCTTGCGCATGCGGTCGGGGGCGCGCTGGCTCAACTCGTACAAGAAAGTCTGCATCAGCACGTTCTTCCACCGGGTGATCTTGTAGGCGGTCTCGACCGGCAGCTTGCGGCGCAGCCATTTGGCGATGGGGTCCACCGCCGGGACCGACACGATGTATGTGGGCGAGCGTTGCAGCATGGTCACGTGCGCGGCCTTCTTGGCCAGCTCCGGGACCAGGGTGACCGCGGTGGCGCCACTGCCGATGACCACGACCTTTTTGCCGGCGTAGCCGATGTCGTCGGTCCACTGTTGCGGGTGGACGATGCGGCCCGCGAAGTCGGCCTGGCCGGGAAACTCCGGCGCGTGGCCGCGCTCGTAGTTGTAATAGCCGCTGCACATGAACAGAAAGTTGCACGACAGCTGGCTGGTCTCTTTTGTGTCGGTGTGCTCGACGTCGACCAGCCAGCGCGCGTCGCTGCTGGTCCAGCGGGCGCGAATCACTTTGTGGTGAAACCGAATGTGGCGCTCGAGGTCGTACTCGGCCACGGTGTCGTGCAGGTACGTCAGGATCGACGGGCCGTCAGCGATGGACTTTTCCTCCGTCCACGGCCGGAACGAGTAGCCCAGGGTGTGCATGTCCGAATCCGAGCGAATGCCGGGGTAGCGAAACAGATCCCAGGTACCGCCGATGGTATGCCGTGCCTCGAGGATCGCGAAAGAGCGATCCGGACAGCGCGCCTGCAAATAGTAGCCCGCCCCGATTCCGGAGATTCCGGCGCCGACCACGAGTACGTCGAGGTGTTCGGCCATGCGCGGCCATTGTACAGGCTCGGCCGCCCAGCGGAACAGACCGAACACTGAATGGAGGTCTACTTCAGCGCGAAGCCCAGCGTGACCTCCAGATAATGTACGGGCGTGTCGTTCCCCAAAGGACCGGTCTGGTTGGGCAAAAAGATGTGATAGCCGACGCGCGCGGCCAGGCCCTTGCCCAGCTTGCGTTTGGCGTAGGTGTCGACTTCGATGCCGGTGTAGGAATCGACGCCGGGGCCGGTTTGCGGCCGCAAGAACAGGTGTGCGTGGGCGCCGACGCCGAGCTTTTTGTCGACCTTGTAGCCCAGCTTGGCCATGCCGCCGAACACGTTGCTGCGGCCTCCCATCACGTCCATCCAACCCAAGAACTTGTGAGCCGTGGGATATAGCTGGTCCCACGATTCATCCGTTTCGGTCCCCGGGTCGTCGCCGCTGGCGTAGAACGCGCCGCCGGCGAGGCGCGCGGCGCCCATGTGGTAGCCGACCTCGCCCTCGCCCTGGAACGCGAACACCGACACGTCGCCGGGCCGCTTGCCCAGCTGGATGCCCGCCTCGACCCGCGTGTCGATGGCGCCGCTGCGCGCCTTGTAGCGGCCGCCGAGAGTGATCTCGGGCGACAGGTCCTGGTCCCGTCCAATCCAGATATTGGCCAACAGGTAGGCGTCGAGCGCAATGTGCTTGCCGAAGTTGGGGCCCAGCGCCAGGTAGGCGCCGGTGAACAACTTGTCGCCGTCCCCGACCGTGTCTCTGACACCGGTGAGCAGACCCTCGGCCACCTGGGTGAAGAACGCGTCCAGCCAGGCGCCCTTGTTGCCGATGGGGAAATGAGCGCGCGCGCCGTCGAAGCTGCGCGCGGTCTCGTGCCATCCCACGTTGCCGATGACCAGGTGGTCGCCGTAGATCATCTCGAACCGGCCGACGTCGACCCAGGTCTTGTCACTGTTGAGCCGCATCACGCCTTCGTGCAAGCCCAGCGGCGAGTCCACGAGCGTTCCGCCCCGGTCGGCCCAAAAGCCCGATATCTGCGGGATGAAGCGCAGACCCACCGTCTTGTTGCCGCCGATGTCGATAGGCGAGGTAGCCACGCCCAGCCGGGTGCGGTAGACGAATGCGTCGAAGTCGGTGAATCGACCCATGGTCAGGCCGATGTCGGTGTAGTTTTCGCGCAGCTCGTAGCGGGTGAAGAACGACGCGATGACGTGCAGTCCGATGTCCGTGTGCGCGGTTGTCTTTGCCTTTGGCGGCGGGATCGGCGGGGTCGTCGGCAAAGCGTCCGGCGGGGTCGGCTTCGCCTCGGGCACCGGGGCCTTGTCCGGCGGCGGGACCTTATCCGGCGGCGTGGGCTCGTCCGGCGGCGTGGGTTGTGCCGCGGCCAGGCTTGGTAGTGCGAGGGCGAGTGCTGCTGCGACCAGAGCGGAGGAAAAGCGAGTCATGTACGTTCTCCTGTGGCATCGAAGGCCACGGTTGGGGAGCGCGAATCATTTGCGCAGTTGCGACCGTTCGTCAATAGGCCAGAAATCCGTTGTTGAGTAGGGGTGACATGCGCACAAACGGCGCAACTCGCCGCCGAGGCTGCACCATTTTCGCACTCCGCGACTTGTGCGGCATCAACTCAGCGCGGGTTCCGGGACGCCGCGGGCAGCGGCTGCGGCCTGGTAGCGCCTGTAATGCCACGCCGGGTTGCGCAGGGCCCAGGCAAACTCCAGCATGGACGCGAACCGATCGGCGGTCTGTTTCTCCATGCCGTGGAGCATGATGGCGGCGATTTCGGGGGCGAGCCACGGGCCCAGCTGTCGTGGCGGTGTCGGGGCTTCGTACAGATGGGCGAGCAGGACCTGGCCGACCGTACCGGTAAACGGGACACGACCCACCAGCAGCTCGTAGATTACCACGCCGAGGGAGTAGATGTCCGAACGGGCATCAATGTCACGTTTGCCTTTGCCCTGACATTGTTCGGGACTCATATACGCGGGCGTGCCCAGAACCACGCCCAGGCGCGTGCGCGCCGGGTCGCTGTCGGGGTACAGCAGCTTGGCGATACCAAGGCCATGATCTTGACGAACACGCATCTTCGGGCCTTCGAGCTCTACACTTGACGAACACGCATCTTCTGGCCTTCGAGCTCTACATATAAGGGATCTGCGAAGGCCGTGCCTGGCTCAGCGCGGCTGCAACTTTTTCGTGCGCAAGAAACGCTCGAGCCGGCGGATGTATTTGTCGCGTTTTGCTTTGCGATACAGCACCAGCGCGCGCTTCGCCGCGTCGCGGGCCGCGTCGTGTTTGCCCAGGCGCCACAGGGTTTCGCTCAGCAGATCGGGGATGTTTCCGAGCAGCGCCGGCGTGTGGCTCGTGGGGTGGGCGATGGCGATGGGTTCGGCGCGCTGCAGGGTCGCGCGCGCCGCGTCGAGCTTGCCCATCTGCATCTGGAGCTCGCCGACGTCGACCAAGAAGCGCAGCAGCCGTGGATTGTTCTTGCCGCCGGTGGTCTCGAGGATCTTGACCGCCTGCTGGAACCGTGCCAGCGCTTTGTCACGATGGCCGGCACGCAGCTCGACCCGTCCGATGGCGCGCATGGTGGTCGCGGTGATCGGATGGTTGATGCCGAATCGGGCGACCCGCACGCGCTCGACGGTCTTCATTATGTCGACCGCCTCGGCGTGTCGGCCCATCTTGGACAGGGTGGTGGCTTCGTTCTCGAGCACATCCGCATACCGCGTGCTTTTTGGGCCCGCGCTCGGGAGCGATGCGACCGCCTTCGCCGCGCGTTGGTACAGGGCGAGCGCTTTGGCGTATTCGCCCTGGCCACTCAAGTTGTTGGCCAGGTTCATGGTCGTGAGCGTGATCACCAGCTTGTCTTCGTGGCAGCGCCGGTACTCGTCCAGAGCTTGCCGGTACAGCTTCTCACCCCGCTTGCGGTCGCCCGTGTCGGTATAGATGATGGCGAGGCTGTTGATTGCCTTGCCGATCTTGGGGTGGGGATCGCCGAGGGTCTCGCGGTACGTGGCCAGGGAGCGCTCGATGTATTTCTTTGCCTCGACGTGCTCGCGGCGGTCCGAAAGGACGACACCGAGTACCCACAGTGCGTCGGCGGTGCGCACGTCGTGGTCGCCAAACATGCGTTCGGCCAGGGCCAGCGATTTGCGCGCGTGGTCGAGCGCCTTGTCGAAATCGCCGTGCCACCAGTAGTAGCGGGCGGTGTTGGACAGTACCAGCGAGCGCAGCTCGTCGGAGTCGAGCCTTTCGGCGACGCCCTGAGCCAGCTGTATGTACACGGCCCCGTCGGCTTTGCGCTCCTGCAGCACGCCGACCGAGTCGATGAGCAGGGCATAGGCGCGCGCCCGCGTCATGTCGTCGCGGCCGCGGTCGGCCCACATCGCGGCCTCGCGGAGCGCGGCTTCTGCCGCCTTGTTCTTGTCACGCGAGTGCAGCGCTTCGCCCTGCAGCAGCAGCGCGCGGGCGAGGGTCGGTGCGTGGCCCAGGGCGCGCGCGTCGGGCAAGAGCTTGGTGGCGAGCTCGACCGCTTCACGGTTCTTGCCGGCGACGAGGCGCGCGCGGGCCTGCGCCAGCTTGCGATCGAGGCGCGCGGCGGCGTCGTGGTTGGCGGTCGCGGGCAAGGGCACGGCGTTGCGCAGACTCGCTGCGTTGCGGCATTCCGCGACGCTCGGCAAGCGGAACAGCATGTCCCGCGTGCGTCCGATCAGGGCGGCGTCGGGCTTGTCGCGCAACAGCCGGAGCAGCGCGCCGAGCTCGGCCCGGCGCTGGTCGATGCAGCCGGTGCGCAAATCCATCAGCTCGGTGCTCTGGCGCTTGCGTATGCGGGTGTCGCGACAGTTTTTCGTTTGCATGTCGCTGAGGGACTGGGCGTAGCGGTCCACGCCGTCGCGGAAGCGCGTGAACGCGGCCTCGGCGCCGGGCGCCGTCGACGCGACGAACGCGGTGTGCAGCTGTTGTTTCGCCGTGTCGTCCCACAGCCCGGACAAGTCGCCGGCGACCGCGCAGCTGTTGCCCGCCGCCGAGCTGCGCGACAACAGCAATACCGAGGCGACGACCACGGCGACGAGCGCCGTCATGGCGACGTAGGGCGCGCGCCGGCCGCTGGGGGGCTGCAGCGCGGCGAGCAGAGCCTCCATGTCGCCGAAGCGCTCGTTGGGATCCTGGGCCAGACCACGGCGGAGCGGAGCGACCAAATGGCGTGGCAGCCGGTCGGTGTGGCTCAGCTCGACCGGGTGTTTGCGGTCCACCAGCGGGCGGTGTTTGGTCAGCGCCTCGTACAAAGACAGGCAAAACGAAAACTGGTCCCCTCGATGGTCGACCGTCTCTCCCCGCAGCTGCTCCGGCGCCATGTACGCGGGGGTGCCGACGACGGTGCCGGCGACCGTGACCGTCTCGTTCGACGCCACCAGATCTTTGTCGAGCGCGGTCTCCTCGGAGTCCGTGAACGAGCGGGCGAGGCCGAAGTCGGCGACGCGCACCCGGCCGTCGTCGCCCACGAGCACGTTGGAGGGCTTGAAGTCTCGGTGCACGAGCTCGGCGGCGTGGGCAGCCGCCAGGCCGCGGCCGGCCTGGTTGAACACGTCGAGGATGGCTTGTGCGGAGCGCGGCGTGCGCAGCCACTCGCGCGCGGATGATCCCTTGACGTACTCCATGGCGATGAACACATCACCTTCGTGCTCATCGACTTCGTACACCGCGACCACGTTGGGGTGGGACAATCGCGCGATGGCCTGCGCTTCGCGCAACAGGCGCCGCCGGGAACGCTGGCTGCCCTCGCTGTCGTCGCGCCCGTGGCGGCCGCGGACCAGCTTGATAGCGACCTGGCGGTTGAGGTCGGGATCGTAGCCGCGCAGCACGCGGCCCAGGCCGCCGCTGCCAATTTCTCCGATGACCAGGTAGCGACCGATATCGTCACCGCGCTCGGCGTGGGGCTCATCGCCCCCGGAGGCGCCGTCGGTGGTCGCGGTCTGTCCCGGCATGGTCTCGGTTCCGCCGAGCTCGTCGAGGGTTCCGTCGTTGGCCATCGGGCGCACTGTAGAACAGACGGCGCCGCTCGGCCACCGCTGCCGGAACATTGGCGTCGGCGCCGAATTCTGCGATCATCGGGGGGTGAACAACAAGAACGGCTTTGTCGCCCAAGTCAACGCCTGTGTGGAGCGCGCCGCAAGCCTGATGAGCTTCGTGCCGGGCATCCTGTCGCAGATTCGCCATTGTGACTGCATCTACCAGGTGACATTTCCGACCCGACGCGACGACGGCAGCGTGGAGGTCGTCCACGGCTGGCGCGCCGAGCATAGTCATCATCGCCTGCCCACCAAGGGCGGCTTGCGCTACAGCATGATGGTGGACGCCGACGAGGTCATGGCGCTGGCGGCGTTGATGACCTACAAGTGCGCCATCGTCGACGTGCCGTTCGGCGGCGCCAAGGGCGGGCTGAAGATCGCCGCGTACAAATACTCGGCCGACGAGCTGGAGCGGATCACCCGCCGGTTCACCTTCGAGCTCGTGCGCAAGAACCTGATCGGCCCCGGGGTCGACGTGCCGGCGCCCGACTACGGCACGGGACCGCGCGAGATGGCGTGGATTTTGGATACGTACAACACCCTGCACAGCGGTGAGCTCGAAGCCCTGGCGTGTGTGACCGGCAAGCCGGTGACCCAGGGCGGCATCCGCGGTCGCACCGAGGCGACCGGCCGCGGCGTCTACTTAGGTATCCGGGAGTTTTGCGACGACATCGAGCTGTTGAAACAGGCGGGACTGAGCCCGGGCGTGTCCGGCAAGCGCATGGTGGTGCAGGGCCTGGGCAACGTGGGCTCTCACACCGCGCGGTTCTGTCAGGAGGCCGGCGCAGTCATCGTGGGCATCGCCGAATACGACGCCGCGATTGTATCCCCGGACGGAATCGATGTCGAAGCGGCGCACGCGTACTTTCGCGCCAACGAGACGCTCAGCGGCTTCCCCGGCGCCGAGACCATCACCGACTCGGCCGCGTGTTTGGAGCTGGACTGTGACTTTCTGATCCCGGCCGCGCTCGAAGCCCAGATTCACGCGGACAACGCCGCGCGGATCAACGCTAAGGTCGTGGTCGAGGCGGCCAACGGCCCGGTGACCACCGAGGCCGAGGACATCTTGCGGTCGCGCGGCATCACGTTGTTGCCGGATGTGTTCATGAACGCCGGCGGCGTTGTCGTGTCGTATTTCGAGTGGATCAAGAACATCTCGCACGTGCGTTTCGGCCGTCTGGGCCGGCGGCTCGAGCAGCAGACCCAGACGCGGCTGCTGCGCGCCATGCGCCAGGGTGGCGGTCACTTCACCGACGAGGAAATCGCGCGGCTGTCGGTGGGCGGCGACGAGGCCGCGCTCGTGAGCTCGGGTCTCGAGGACACGATGATCACCGCCTACGGCGAAATCCGCGAGCAGCAGCGACAGTACGACGTCGATCTGCGAACCGCGGCGTACATCACCGCCCTGGCCAAGATCCATCGCGCCTATTCCGAGCTGGGCATCTTCCCGTGAGTCGGTTGCGGCTCACCGAGCGGCGCGTCGGCAGCTGATGCGCTGAACCTTTCTGAACGCGGTGCTGCCGGGGACCGCGGCGGGGGTGGGTGCCGGAGCGGGAGCCGGCTTTGTTTGCGCCGTCGCTCCGCCGCAGGCCGCAACCAGTACGAGAGCACAAAAGCGTGTCATGGCCGGGAGCCTGGCAAGGCGGATGCAGGCGTGGAAGTCGTGGTTTTCGCGGGCGAACCGGGCCGGGCCCGGCGAGCGCCGGCGGCACCGGCCGGCAAAGCGCACTCCCCGGTTGACAGGTGTACGGAACCGGGGCCAAGTTCCCGTCATGGCCAACGGCGTCAAATTCAACGAAAACTACCCGACCATCACCAAGAGCCAGGAGCTGTATGCCCGCGCCGAGACGTTGATTCCGTGCGGAACGCAGATGCTGGCAAAGGGAACGCAACAGCACACCAAGGGCGTGGCGCCCATCTACATCGAGCGCGGCAAGGGCTCGCGGGTGTGGGACGTCGACGGCAACGAATTCATCGATCTGACCATGGGCATGGGACCGGCGTCGTTGGGCTACTGCTACGAGCGCGTGGACAACGCGATCTCCGACCAGCTGACCCGGGGTATCAACTTCACGCTGCTCAACAAAGTGGAGCTCGAGGTCGCCGAGTTGTTCAACGAGTTTGTTCCGGTGGCGGAGCGGGTGCGGTTCTCCAAGACCGGCGCGGACAGCACGTCTGCGGCCGTTCGCCTGTCGCGCGCCCACACGCGCCGCGACAAGGTAGTGTGCTGCGGCTATCACGGCTGGCACGACTGGTACATCAGCCGGACCAACCGCAACCGCGGCATCCCCAAGGCGATTGCCGAGCTCACCCGCAAGATCTCCTACAACGATCTCGACGCGGTCAAAAACGCCCTCGACGGCGACGTCGCGTGCCTGATCATGGAGCCGGTGGTGTTCGAGCAGCCCAAAGACGGCTACCTCGAGCAGGTCAAAGAGCTGTGCCACAAAAACGGCAGCCTGCTGGTGTTCGACGAGATCTGGACCGGGTTTCGCATCGCTCTGGGCGGCGCGCAGCAGTATTTCGGGGTCACGCCGGACCTGGCTACGTTCTCCAAAGCGTGCGCCAACGGCATGCCGATTTCGGTGCTCGCCGGCCGGGCCGAGGTCATGAACACCCTCGAAGACGACGACGTGTTCTTCTTCACCACCTTTGGTGGCGAGACCCTGTCGCTCACGGCCACCCGCGAGACCATGCGCGAGATGAAGGAACATGACGTGCCCGCGCGCGTGTCCAAAAAGTGTGGCCAGCTGCGCGACGGCTACAACGACATCGCCCGCGATCTGGACATGACCTACACGCGCTGCGTCGGTCTCGACTACCGCACGATGGTCAGCTTCGACGCCGGCGACCGCGCCAACCCGCTGGAGATGAAGTCCCTCGTCCAGCAAGAGCTGATCAAACGCGGCGTGTTGTGGACCGGGTTTCATCACCTGTCGTTCAGCCACACCGACGAGGACGTGAGCTATGTCCTCGACGCCTACAAAGACGTGTTGCCGGTGCTGAAAAAAGCGATGGACGCCAATGACGTCACCGGCGCCCTGCGCGGCGAGCCGGTCCACCCGGTGTTCCGCAACCTGGGCATCGGCCAGCACTGAGCACCATCTCACTACCTCATCAACGCCACGATCACGCCGGCGGTGGCCAGCGCTGCGGCGACGGTGACAACGAGCACTGGCAACCAGCTGCGCTTGCTGCGGCCGTACGCGTGCTTGGCCAGATCCGGTTTGCCCAGCTCGTGTTCGTAGACCGCGCCGAGCTCGCGGAACAGCTCGCGACGCTCGGCGGCGGGCCGGGTCGTATCGTCGCCCATGCGCCGCAGCTGGCTTGCGAGCAGGTGCCAATCTTTTTGCGCGCGAAACACGAGGCGCAGGACATTGTCGGCGGCGACGCGGTCTTCGCTGCCGGCTCCCTGTAGCAAGCGAATGGCTGCCTCGGGGTCGTCCAGCTCGTGCAAGTAGAGCTCGGCAGTTTCGATCTGCCGGCCCGTGGTCTCGGCCAGCTCGTCGACGCGTTTGCGCATGGCGGCGTCGTTCGGATCTGTGACCAGCGCCGCCCGGGCCAGCTCGAGAGCCCGCGCCGGATCGTCCAGCTGGTTGGCCAGCAGGCGGATGAGCGCCGGCCGAGCCGTGGCGTGGGCCGGGTCGCAAGCGAGCACGCGGTCGTAACAGCGAGCGGCCGCCACGGCGTCGCCGAGATGTCGTTCGTGAAGCTCCGCCAGCTGCAGGTGCATGTCGGCCACGAGGGCTTCGTCGTCGGTCAGGTCAATGGTGCGGTCGATGATGCCGACCAGGTCGGCCCAGCGCTCCAGCCGGGTGTACCCCTTGTACAGGTTGGTCAGCGCCCGGGCGTTGTCCGGATCGGCGTCGCTGGCGTTTTCCCATGCGGCCACGGCTTCGTCGCGCCGGTCGCTGCGCCACAGCGCGTCGCCCAGATCCAGCCGGTAGCCCGTGCGCTCGTCGGCCGACAGCGAGTCGATACCGAGCAGCGCCTGCACGACCGAGATCAGCTCGTCGTCGTGCTCCAGCAGTGTCGCCAGCTCGCACAACGTCTCGAGCACGGCGCGGTCATTCGGCGCCACGCGCCGGGCGTTGCGGTAGATGTCGAACGCCTGCTGCGCGTCGTTGAGCTGCTCTCGTGCGACGGCGCCGGCATCGCTGAGCAACGACAGGGTCGGCGGCTGGGTCGTGGCCGCCAACTGCAGCATCGCATCGATGGCCGCCTGCCAGTTTCGCTGGCGGCGGTGCAAGCGGATCAGATTCTCGAGCGCGCCGGGCAGCTCCGGCGAATGGGCGAGCACGTGGGCCCAGGCGTCGATGGCTGCCGGAATACGGTTGAGCGCTTCGGCGGCGCCGGCGATTCTGATCCATGTTTGCGCTCGCTGTGCATCGTCGGTGATCAGTGCCACCCGGCGCATCAGCAGGTCGAACAGCGCCTCGCGCTGTCTCAGCTGGCCGTGCAGTGCCTCGAGTCGGTCGAAGCTGGCCGCATGCACCGGGTCCGCGTCGAGCACGCGGTAGTACGTGGCGATGGCATTGCCGGTGTCGGCGAGCTGCTGTTCGTACAACCGGGCGAGCCGGAGCGTGAGCGCGACTTGATCGCTCGTGTTCTCCAGCGGGATGCGCCGGTTGATCACGTCGATCAGCGCTGCCCAGTTTTCCGCAGCGGTGTACGTGCGGTCCAGAGCGCGCCACGCCTCCACCTCGGTGTCGTCGAGCTCGAGCAGGGCCCGGGCAACCACCTCGGTGCGCTCACCGTCCCCGAGTTCGGTCTCACACACGGTGAGCAGGCGCTTTGACAGCAGCACGCGCCGCTCGGCAACGGCCGCCGCTTGGGCCGCCGCATGCAGCCAATGCGCCGCCGCGGTCCAGTCGCCGGCCTGCGCGGCCAGGTCGTTGAGTGCACGCAGGGCGTCTTCGTCGTCCGGAGTTTCGACCAGGGCTTTGCCGTACAGCTCCAGCGCCCGCGCCAGCTCGTTGAGCTCGCGGGCGAGCTTGGCCGCTTCCAGGTAGGCCGCGGCGCGGGTTTGGTTATCGTCGAGGGTCGGCGCCTCGAGCGCGAGCAGCCACGACAGCTCGTCCGGGTTGTGGCCCCGGCGATAGTGGTTCTCCAGAATCGGCGCGATGGTGGGAATCATGTGGCCGGCGCCGGCGATTCGTTCCATGCCCGCCAGCGCGGCATCGCGGTGCGACACATCGCGGTGGACTTCTTCGTAGCAGGCGAACGCGTCTTCGGGCGCGTCGAGCTGATCCAGGCAAATGTCGGCGATGGCCAGCAAGCCGGCGATGCGCTCGGCGCCCATCTCGGTCTCGATACGCTCGCGCAACATGGCGACCAGGGGCTGCCACGCTTCGCGGCGCCGGTACAGGCTCTCGAGCATGCGCGCCGCCGCGGCGCGTTCGCCGTCGGACAGCTCGAGGTCGTAGCTGTCGCCGGTATCGGTGACCAGCGACAGCAGGTTGCGCCAGCGATCCTTGCGCAGCCGCGGCAGGGGCTCGGCCGCGACTGTGTATACGTCGTAGTCCCCAACGGAGGAGGCTTTGGTGACGAGCAGCACCGCGTCTTCGTGGCCGAGAAAGTGGGTTTCACCGAACGCGCCACCCAGGCCGCTGCGCACGCTCAGAAGCTCCACGCAGGCGCGCGGATCGACGCCGTCGGGCAGGTGCGAGCCGAGCGCGCTGGGCAGCATGCCGGGACTATAATGGTATTTGCCTAGTTGAACGAGCAGGTTGCCAGGGCACCCGCGCTGCCGGGCTCAGCGACCCAGTGTGCGCCACGACACCCCAGTCGTCCATGTAGAAGCGCCTTCGCGATATCGTGGACGTGGGTTTCGAGCTTTTGCTCGGCCCTGTCACGATCCTGCATGATTGGCTGGGCGTGTGTCTCTCGCTGATACGGCTTTACGCGGACACACGCCGCCATCGTGCTGGCGAGGCACAGGGCGAGCAGCCACGGTCGGAGGCTCATGGGGGGGGCGAGTGTGGCAGGGGTTAGTCGCGGTCGTGTTTCTTGTGGCCGCGGTGTCGGCCGCGGTCGTGGTGGGGCTTGTGGCATTTGCCGTGGTGTTTGCCGTGGCAGCGGCTATGGCTGCGCCGGACTCCATGCCTGGAGCGACCGCGGCGCGGACCCGTGAAGATGCACGCCGTGAAGAACAGCAAACACAGGACTGCAACCATGGACGATGTAAGTCTCATCTCGACCTCCCCGGCTCATACTACACTACGGCCAAAGGTTGGCTCGCGTCGGCGGGCCGGGGTACCCTGGATGCGTGAGCGATCAACCCTTTGCCGTGGGTATCGATCTGGGGACGACCAATACGGTTATCGCCTACTCCCGCGATGGGGAGATCGGCCTGGTTCCCAGCGCCGAGGGGCACACGCTGCATCCGAGCGTGGTGGCGTCGCTACCCTCGGGCAAGGTCGTGGTCGGCCTCAAGGCTCGCCTGCGCCGGATCGTGGATCCGGAAAACACCGTTTTTTCAGCCAAACGCCTGATCGGCCAACCGTTCAGCAGTCACAGCGTGCAAAACCGCATCAAGGGCCTGCCTTACTCGGTCGTCGCCGGTGAAAACGACGAGTGCATGGTGATCACACGGAGCGGTCGTGAGGCCGTGACCGACATCTCGGCACACGTGTTGCGCCACGCGAAGGAAGTGAGCGAGGCGCACCTTGGCCACGCGGTGACGCATTGTGTCGTTACCGTTCCTGCCCACTTTACCGACGGCCAGCGCGCGGCGACCCGCGAGGCTGCAGAGCGCGCCGGGTTCACGGTGCTGCGTGTATTCAACGAGCCGACGGCGGCGGCGCTGGCCTACGGCCTCGACCGGGCGCTCGATCAAAAAATCGTCGTGTTCGACATGGGCGGCGGCACCTTCGATGCGTCGATCCTGTCCATCCGCCACAACGTGTTCGAGGTCATTGCCACCGGAGGCGATCCGTACCTGGGCGGCGACGACATGGACGAGCTTCTGGGCCAGGAGCTGATCCGCGGGTTCGTGCGCGAGCACAATGTAGACGGCGTGTACGATCGCCACGCCGCCGCCAAGACGCTGATCGCCGCCGAGCAGATCAAGATGCACCTGTCGGAGGTCGATGCCAAGCAGGGCACTGTGAGCGAGTTCGACTACTGTCCGGGCGGCGTTCCGCTCGATCTCCACTTCGACATCACCCGACTGCAGTTCGAGCAGTTGATCTCGCCGCTGATCGCGCGTGCCCTGTTCAAGACCGAACAGGTGCTCGGCGACGCCAACCTGCAGCCCACCTTGATCGACGATGTGCTGATGGTCGGCGGTGCCACGCGGGTCCCGGCCGTTCACCGCCGCGTCCGCGAGTTCTTCGGCAAACCGCCGCGCACGGAGGTCAACCCGATGCACGCCGTGGCTATCGGTGCGGCGATCCAGGCCGGTTCGCTCATGCGCGATCCCGCCGACGTGGTCGATGCGGCGCCATTGCTCATGGACGTGACCGGACACGGCCTCGGCCTGGCCACGGTCAGGGACTACACCGATTTTCTGATCGAGAAGAACACCGCGATTCCGGTCGATCGCACCCACGTGTTCACGACCGGCCAGGACGGCCAGACCAGCGTCCGCATCCAGGTCTGCCAGGGCGACAGCAAGACGTTCGGTGAAAACCATCCCCTCGGGGTGCTGCACCTGGACGGCTTGACCCCGGCACCGCGCGGCCAGACGCGGATCGAGGTGTCGTTCTTGCTCGACGCCGACGGCATCTTGCGCGTGCGCGCCAAAGACGCCACGAGCGGCAAGTCGCAGGAAGCATCGCTGCGCGTTCACGGGGCCAACACGGTTAGAAAAGCCGGCGAGTAGTGAGCCAGTCCGACTTTTGGCAGCGCGTCGCCGCGTACGTTGCGACCATCGATGAGCGCAGCTACTACGATCTGCTCAGCGTGCAGCCCGGCGCGTCCGTCGACGAGATTCAGGATGCCTTCTATCACATGTCGCGACGTCTTCACCCGGACCGCTACGCGCAGGAGAAGGACGAGCGTCGGCTGTACTACTTGAACGTCTTGTACGCTCGCGTGCGCGAGGCCTACGACGTGTTGACCGATCCTCGCCAGCGCCAGCAGTACGACGCCGGGCTGGCGGGCGGCAGCAAACGCTTCGAGCGCAAACGCGGCAGCGGCTTGGTTCAACGCGTGCCCAAAGACAGAAAGGCGCGCATGTTTTACGAGCTGGGCAAGCGCCTGGCGGACAAGGGCGACATGCGGGGCGCCGCGGCGCAGCTGCAGATGGCGCAGCAAATCGAGCCGGACTCGGAGCTCATCCGCGCCGCCATCGCCGAGCTGGACGTAGCGCAGCAACAGCAACAG
>Ga0114931_10005005_pt1 | contig 16436 bp, 16 predicted proteins | sample 2SBtaG_FD_89579 | JGI IMG/M metagenome (GOLD analysis project Ga0114931, IMG submission 89579) | Deep subsurface microbial communities from Kolumbo volcano to uncover new lineages of life (NeLLi) - 2SBTROV14_V59a metaG | ecosystem: Environmental > Aquatic > Marine > Volcanic | place: Kolumbo...
CGTAGATTTGCCCGCCCACGGCAGGCGAAACCAGCGTCATGAGTCGATTGTTGGCTAGCCGCGCTTCGGGGCGACCATCTAAATTAAAATCGTCGGCGTCGATCTCGACCCATGACGCCTGATCAGCTTGCCAGCCGCGATTCTCGCCTTGGTCGAGCAGGTTGTCAGCCGCAATGAGATGCTGGTAGATGGCATTGCGCAGATGGGGCAGATAGGTGCCACCAAAGGCCCCATGCCAGTAGGCACAGTTGCACTGGCCACGGTATAACTCAAGCTGGGCTTGGTCGACGAGTTCGCCCGTGTCGCCACGTTCGACTACTTGCTGCAGCCGGCGACTGACCATTTGCATTCGGCAATACATGGCATTGGTTTCGGGATATTTCACTTTGAAGTTGCGCCAATAACCTCCGCGAACGAATTGCGACACTTGGTGCCAGTGGCCTTGTTGCTCTAGCTCATGATGCAGATCTTCATACTCGATGAGCTTTGCTGCCGGCAACGCCCATTCGGTCATTTCGCGGTAACTGCCTTCTGGGATGTAAAGTTTGCCAAGCGGCGGTAAGCTGTCGATCGCTTCGGCGGGCGTGGTCACTTTTAGCCAATCGCCGTTTGCAACCAAGGCATCGAAGAACTGGACCAGCCAGCCTCGATCGTAGACATGCTCTTTTGTACCGGGCCAGGTACCAAATTTTTCGCCATCGTCGCCAAAGACGACCATCGAGCCGGGCCGTTGCTCGGCGACATGTCGCAAGAAATTGATACTCTCTTCGGGCTGCTGAAAAGGGATCTTGTAACGCATCGGCTCGCTACCAGGCAAAACGTTGAGCACATGACCGTCGTCTTCGGTGACGTAGTAACCGTACAGCTGCTCCTCGGTCAGGCCAGCATTTTTGAAATGAAAGTCGTCGAGAATGGTGTAACCGACGCCAGCGCGTACCAAATCGCTAGCCATCGATTGTTCCCAAACCCGCTCTGGCACCCACATGCCGCGGATGGTCGCGCCGAGCCGATCTTGAAGCCACTGGGTGTAGGTTGTGATTTGCCCAATCCGGTCGCGGGAGGGTATCATCGCCAAGATGGGCTCGAAGTACGCCCCGCCGACAATCTCGATCCGCCCTGAAGCAACCAGCCCAGCGAGACGATCTACATATTCAGGGTGGTGCGCGTCGAGCCACTCCATCAGCGAACCACTCGTATGGATGGCAATGCGTAGCTGCTCGTAGCGCTGGAAAACATCGAGAAACGGTAGGTAGCTGTCCTGGTATGCTTGCTCGAAGACACCATCAAAGTTGCCCACCGGCTGGTGGTTATGAAAGACAAGGACTAGGCGTAGAGGATGATTCATGGCTACTTTAATTGGCTGTCGCGATTGGGAGCATGCTAGCGGTTGGCGCTCTTATGATTGTCGTCCTTTAAGATTGCCGGTCAACGAGACTTCGGCTAGCGGGTAGCAAGGTATCTTTAGGGAATGATCGGCAAAGTGACTCATCGACAACGCGATAAACGCTACAGACCTTAAGGCCACCTAAGAACTGCCCATCTTACAGGATCGGCAGCTTCTGCCCGAGTGTCTTGTCTTACTATCAAACTAAAAAATATTGCTAAAACCCTAAATTTTTGAGTCCCGCAGCAGTGTGGCAGCCCGTTCGGGAGAAAGCGAATTGATATAAAGACCGGTTCCCCACTCGAACCCAGCAAGTTGGGCAGTTCGTGGGATCAATTCGAGGTGCCAGTGGTAGAATCTAGCCTCCTTTTTGCCAAACGGCGTGGTGTGCAAAATAAGGTTGTAGCTGAGCGGGTTGATCTGAGTCTGAAGGCAGCTCACCGCCTGCTGAAGCAGGCTCGCCAGGGGGGGGATCTTTTCGTCGGCTAACTGCTCGAAGTGCGGCGCGTGTTGCTTAGGCAAAATCCAAGTTTCGAAGGGTTGGCGACCCGCATACGCGCAAAACGCCACAAAGGGTCCCTCTTCTGTTACGATACGCTCACCTTGCTTGATCTCTTCTTGGAGCAACCTACAAAAGATGCAATCTCCCTTTTGATCATAGAATTGCCTGGAGACCTGCATTTCGTTTGCTACCACTTCGGGGACAAAAGGCAGCGCCACGAGTTGGCTATGAGCATGTTCCAACGAAGCGCCCGCTGCAAAGCCGACGTTTTTGAACCAAGCCGCGTATCGCATTTTGGTGTCACAGGACCAATATCGAAGGCGATCGCGACAGACAAATAAGACTTCCGTGAATTCGTCGAGCGAGAGCTCGGTGATGTCTCGAAAGTGCCGTGGCGATTCGATGATTACTTCATGGGCGCCATAGGCCGGTTGCGAGCTAAAGAGCTGCACACGAGTTTTCTTGCTTACTTCGGGGTCCGCTTTCGAAACGGCCGGAAATTTGTTCGGGATAACGCGTACACGCCAGCCGCCACGATCGTCAGGAAATACTTGCAGCGCGCTAGGCGTCTCCTGCTCGTGCCCCGCACAGAACGGGCAAGAAAATTCTCCGGCAGGCAGAATCGCCTCTGCCGACTCAAAGTCGTTAGGTCGACCTGCACGATCTTCGGCGATCAACACCTTGTGGCCCGCTATCGGGTCGATTCGTAGTTCAGAGAGTGGCACGTCGATTAACTCAACACCTCTTGCCGAGCACGGGCGCATGTGCGTTCGTACAATTCGAGGTACTGTCCAGCACTACGCCCCCAGGACCAATCTTGCTGCATACCGGTCTCGATTAATTGGTGCCAGACGGGCTTGTTTGCGTAATAATGGCAGGCTCGTGAAATAGCGTCCGATAGTGCCAAGGAGGTATATTCGGCGAAGGTAAAGCCCGTTGCCGAGCCCTCGGCCACGGAATGTTCGTCGGTGTTGATCACCGTGTCGGCTAGACCTCCGGTCGAGCGAACCACGGGCACCGTGCCGTATTTTAGACTGTAGAGCTGGTTTAGCCCACACGGTTCATATTGGCTGGGCATCAGAAACATATCGGCCCCTGCTTCGATCCGATGAGCCAACTCGTTAGAAAATTCTAATCTCACCGCGATTTTTTGCGGGTACTCAGCAGCTAATTGGCCCAGCACTTGGTGATATTTGGGATCGCCTGTGCCGAGTATCACCCACTGGGCGTCTGCCTGATGAGTCTCGTTCTGCTGGGCCCAATGCTGCATCGTGCGAGCAATTAAATCAAAGCCTTTTTGGTCGGCTAATCGGCCCACGGCGGCAAGCAGTGGGACATCAGGTTTGATTGGCAGCCCCAATTCGCCTTGCAAGGTAGCCTTGCACGCAGCCTTACCAGTTTCAAAGTTTTTAACGTCAAACGTATTCTCACCCAGAAACGAATCGGACGCGGGATTCCAATCGTCGTAGTCGGCGCCGTTGAGGATACCAAATAGATCTTCACGGCGGTGCTGCAACGCGCCTTCCAGGCCGCAACTGAGCGGGGGTCGCATGATCTCACGCGCGTAAGTCGGGCTGACGGTACTGACGGCATCGGCAAAAGAAATACCCGTCTTCATAAAACTGAGATTGCCGTAAAACTCCATCTGCCGCCAATTAAAATGCTTCCAGTCGATGCCCGTCAGCACCATGTCCCAGTGCCAAAAATTTCCTTGATACGCCAAATTGTGAATCGTGTAGAGCGAGGCAATCTGGTCGAAGGGCGCTCGATCGCAATAAAGCGTTTTGAGATACGCCGGAATAAGGCCCGTACACCAATCGTGGCAATGCAAAAGATCGGTGCCGAGGTCTAGGCTCACCACCGCCTCTAGTACTGCACGGCAGAAGAACGTAAATCGCTCGCAGTTATCGCGATAGCCATCGCCATCTTCGCCGTAGAGCTGCGGGCGATCGAAGTAGTCGGGCTGATCGACCAGATAGACGGGTACGTCGGAGTCGGGCAACCGGCTACGAAGAAATTGGCCCTCCACCCGCTTTTGGCCAATAGGGACTTGAAACGTGACCCCCGTCGGTTCGATCTCGACTTTGGAGTCTAAAACTTGCCGGAACGCAGGCAAAATGACCGTTGGCTGGTGTCCCTGTTTGGCCAGCTCGCGCGGGAGACTGCCACAGACATCGCCCAAACCACCGGTTTTGCAATAGGGAACCGCTTCAGCAGTAGCGAACAAGATGTTCACGGTAGGTTCCTAAAAGGGGATCACGGATTTCACCCCGTGAGCCTATCAGAATGTCGAAATAATGGGTAGCTCGCTCGATTCAAACCAGATTGAAGTGCTGATGCGGGCTAGCTCACTTCACCGATCGCCTCCGCAACCCTGTCGAGATTGGCAGGCGTCAATCCTGCCACATTGATGCGGCCTGAGCCTACGATGTAGATAGCATATTTCTCGCGCAGCGTCTCGACCTGATCTTTGGTAAGCCCGGTGAACGAAAACATGCCGCGTTGCTGGGTGATAAACGAAAAATCTCCCGGTACGCCTTTGGCGGCCAAGGCGTCGACGAATTGCTGCCGAGTGCCGTTGATGCGGCTTCGCATGGCGGCAACCTCTTCTTCCCAGATGGCTCGTAAGCTCTCGTCTCGCAAGATGTAATTGACGATCGCTGCCCCATGCGCTGGCGGGTTCGAATAGTTCGAGCGGATGACGCGATTGACTTGACTCTGAACTGCGCCGACCACGTTGGCCTGAGGGCAGACGATCGACAGCGCGCCGACTCGCTCGCAATACAACCCAAAGTTTTTGGAGAACGAGCTGCAGACCATCAACTCCTTCCCAGGCTGACAGAATGCTCGCAGGCCGGCGGCATCTGCTTCGATGCCCTCTGCAAAGCCTTGGTAGGCGAAGTCCAGCAGTGGCAGCAATCCTTGGCCGTTGACGGCGTCGGCGATCTGCTTCCATTGCTCTAGCGTGGGGTCGATGCCTGTCGGGTTGTGACAACAACCGTGCAGCAAAATGACATCGCCCGCCGGCATCTTCTTGATCGCTTCGAGCATCGGCTCGAAGTCCAAAGCGTTCGACGATTTATCGAAATAAGCGTAGCCCTTGGTTGGCACTCGGGCAGCGGCAAAGATATTGCCATGATTTGGCCAGGTTGGCTCACTCATCCAGAGCGTAGCTTTGGGGAAATTCGCGTTAATAAAATCGCCAGCAACCCGCAGGGCGCCCGTTCCGCCCGGGGTATGTGCCGACGCGATCCGCCCCGAAGTCACCGCTTCGTGATCAGCCCCAAATGCCAGTTGTTGGACCACCTCGGCATAATCCGGCGTGCCGGGGATAGGGAGGTACGATTTGACTGAGGTTGCCTCAGCCAGACGCTGTTCGGCAATCTTTACGCACTTGAGAGTCAGCGTTTGGCCTGTCTCGTCCTGGTAGACTCCAACACTTAGGTTGATTTTCTCGCCTCGAGGGTCTTCTCGATAGGCGGCTGTGAGTCCTAGGATGGCGTCGCGTGGGGCAGCTTGAACCGTTTCTAACATCAAATCCTCGTGTTTGTTTTTGCATATGACGGAGGGCAGCACGTGTGACAAGGCAACCAATGAAAAGGTTTGGGGTAGTGGGTCAGTTTGCCGCTGAAAAACCCGCCCGTAGACAAAATCCCCGTAGACAAAATCTCAGTCGTTGACGCTATACACGAGCCCATGCGACAATAGTAGACCCTCCTGCCGATAGTTCCTAGTGCTTTGCCGTCTCACATGTTTTTAGGCGGTCAAAGCACTCGCGACACGTTGGCCTGAAACTACCCACCCCAAGATTCATCGTATCCACACATCAAATCGGCATCACACTCAGGAAGCCAATGTCTGCCCCTCGTTTTGGAATCTGGATCATCGGTGCTCGCGGCGGAGTCGCCACCTCCACCGCAGTCGGCCTAGCAGCTCTGCAGCACGATTTGACCGGCGAAACGGGGCTGGTAAGCGCCCTACCCTGCTTCTCGCATTTACCACTCCCAAATTGGGATGAATTCGTTGTCGGAGGTCACGAAATCCGCGATGTAACGCTATTCGACGAGGCTTTGCGGCTAAATCGCGAGAGCCACGTTTTCGACGCGGAAACCCTGATTGCCTGTCAAGAAAATCTTAACCAAGTCGAATCGAGAATTAGGCCAGGAGTCCTCTGGAATGTCGGCCGTACGATCCGCGAACTGGCACCCAACGATGCTGACGATCGGCATAGCCCTAGCGCTGCCATTGAGCAGATCAAGGCCGATCTCAATGATTTTCGAAGACAGAACGATCTTGAAAACGTCATTGTTGTCAATTTGGCGTCGACCGAGGCGTCCCTTGAGGAAGCGGCTTGGCCCGATTCATGGGCGAAGACGCAAGCGATGGTTGCGCGCGACGATTGCCCTTTGCCGGCCAGCAGCCTCTATGCGATTGCAGCCCTTGACCTGGAGATGACTTATATCAATTTCACTCCCTCGTTAGGTGCTACACCGCAAGGAATCGACGAACTGTCGCGTGAGCGTGGCACACGCCATGCCGGACGCGACGCTAAAACAGGGGAAACTCTCCTAAAAAGTGTGCTGGCTCCGATGTTTGCGGAACGAAATCTTGATGTTCTGAGTTGGGTCGGACACAACATCTTTGGCAATCTCGATGGCAAAGTACTCGACGACCCGAACAACAAAGCTTCGAAAGTAAAAAGCAAGGACCACTTGCTGGAAGCCATCTTGGGCTATGCGCCCCAAACTTTGGTTTCGATCGAACACATAGAAAGCATGGCCGATTGGAAAACGGCTTGGGATCACATTCATTTCCAAGGTTTTTTGAATACTCCTATGATGCTTCAATTCACCTGGCAAGGTTGCGATTCACTACTCGCTGCCCCGTTGGTGCTCGACCTAGTTCGTTTTGCTCTGGTGGCTGGTCAGCGTGGTGAAATCGGGTGTATGTCGTTTCTGAGCAGCTTCTTCAAAAGCCCGCTTGGCTCTGAAAATCAAGCGTTTTTTGATCAAACTCGACTTCTCAAAGCTTGGGCCGAAGCATCTGCCTGACTCGGCTCGAGTTTCTCTCGGTTATGCACTTCTGAGGCAACTAAAACCTCGCTGTGGGGGGGCAGAATCTCGCGCTGAGCGGGCCATCTCCAGCCCATTTTACGCAAAAATATATAACAATTCGACTTGACGAGTTGATCGCGAAGTTGGTTCAATGCGCGAAATGGTGTTGGTGGACGACCAAAGATCACTAAGTTTCTTTGGCCTAGCGATTATAAGAATTCTTGAAATTAGGAACGACGAAGCAATCGCACTATGGAATTTTTCCACCAACCATTGCCTGACAGAGTTGAAAATCTGTATCACCCAGGAGTGAAAACATACGGTCTAAGTAAGCATCGATGCCTCAAGTTGCACGAAGCGCAAGGCATCTGGCCGTAATTGATCGGAAGTGTCGAGTTGGCCTTGGTACGCTGTGAGGCGTTTCCAGCTTCGACCAGTTCTTGGTGGTTTCTCTTCCTCCCATTCCAGCGCCCAGGAAGAGGACCGTTGTAAATCCGGGGCGCAATCAAGTAAGGAGCCACAAGATTATGGCAACTAAGAAAAAGACTGCGAAGAGAAAAGCTGCAAAGAAATCGCCGAAAAAGAAGGCTACAAAGCGGAAAGCCGCTAAGAAGTCGACAAAGAAAAAGGCGACCAAGAAGAAAGCCGCCAAGCGCAAGAAGGCGAAGCGGTCGACTAAAAAGAAGACGACCAAGAAAAAAACGACTCGCAAGAAAACCACCAGTAAGAGAAGCACCAAGAAAAAGGCTTCTACCAAGAGAAAAACCACTCGCAAGAAGTCGAAGAAGAAGTAAACCATGCGAGTCGGTCCATTGCCAGCCCAACAGGCTGCGCAAGAGCGAGTCTTCCCATCACGACCGGCTGTGCTGCAATAGGCACAGCCGGTTTTTGTTGTTTGCCAAGTTTCCCCCTGAGACAGGTCGCATGTATACCGCAGGACCCTCGTTGACCCACCCCCCCAGAACGTGATAACTTAACCTAGCCCGCACTGCTATCTAAAGGTTTTCCGACCCGACCCTTCCCTGCCACTGTCTCCCGTGGAATCCCTGTTGTTTTGACTACTGAAAACACTCGAACCGACGAAAACACTGAATCCATTCCAGAAGTCGGTTTCGACCAATTGGGACTCTCCGAGGTGATGCTCACGGCGTTAGCCGCCGCCGAGTACCACACTCCTAGCCCAGTTCAAGCGGGAATTATCCCTCACGCCGTGGCAGGTGCCGACGTACTTGGCCAAGCTCGCACAGGAACTGGTAAGACAGCTGCGTTTGCCATTCCCATCCTAGAACAACTCGATAAGTCGGCCGCCAAGGGAAAGGATCCTCGCGTTATCGTTCTTGTGCCCACTCGCGAATTGGCCGTTCAAGTACGAGACGAAATCGCAAAATTGGCCTATGGGCGAAAAACAAGGTGCATCGCAGCTTATGGCGGCAAACCAATCCGCAGTCAAATTACCCAACTTCAGCGCGGCTGCGATATTGTCGTTGGCACCCCTGGTCGCGTTTTGGATCATCTGGCTCGTGGCACGTTACGACTCGAAAATCTTCTGTGCGTCGTACTCGATGAAGCCGACCGCATGCTCGACATCGGATTTCGGCCCGATATCGAAAAAATATTACGCCGTTGTCCGCGCGAACGCCAAACTTTGCTCTTAAGTGCAACCGTTGCACCGGGAGTCGAACGGCTTGCCAAGCGGTATATGACTGACCCCGTGATCATGGATTTCTCACCCAAAACCAAATCAGTCAGCACCATCGAGCAGCACTATTTCACGGTCGAAGAGCAGCGAAAGTTTGAACTTCTGGTACGGCTTATGAAACGCGAGCAACCAGAACAGACAATCGTCTTCTGCCGCACCAAGCGTGGCACCGATCGGGTCCATCGTAAACTCTCACGCAAGATCAAGGGCGTCGACTGCATTCATGGCGATATGCAACAATCTGCTCGCGATCGTGTGATGCGTTCGTTTCGTGCTGGCAACGTGCGAGTTCTTGTTGCTACTGATGTCGTCGGCCGAGGCATTGATGTCACGAGCATCTCCCACATTATTAACTACGACCTACCGCAATCGTCTGATGATTACGTCCATCGAGTTGGAAGAACTGGGCGTATGGGACGCGAGGGAGTCGCTTTCTCTTTTGTGACACCCGAGCAAGGCATCGAACTTACCCGCATCGAAATGCTTATCAACAAACAACTCGATCGAGATGAAATCGATGGATTTCAAACGGTTGCCCAAGCTGCTCCTCCTCAGGAAGAAACCAAGGACGAGCCCAAAAAGCCTGCCCCTCCCGGCCAGCGACCCCGTCGCCGCCATCGCCGTGGGCTTTAATTCGCGGTGGCAAATTCGTCGCGAAGAAATGCGGCGGCCGCGTTCCATTGCAACGCCGCTTCCTCAAAATCGACCTCCATGGCCGCTACACTCTTTGGCGTTTCCAACCGCAGCTTTATTTCGATCGTAGAATTCAGTGGAATCTGAGCGCTTGGCCCCGCTGCCAATGCTTCTTCGACTTGGGGCGACAGAAGGTAGTCCACGAATTTCTCGGCAGCTCTGCGATGCGGCGCTCCTTCGAGTATTGCCACCGTGTTGGGTATGAATAATGTGCCCACTTCGCCTTCACCTTGGTCCGGGTAAACAATCTTCACAGGGCTGCCCCGCTCAAGCTCGATGATGGCGTCGTCGGTATCGGTCAAGCCAAATGCCAGCTCGCCCCTCGCCACAGCAATCGCCACCTGTTTGTTGCCAGCCATGACTCGGGCGTTCTTTTTTACCGCTCGAAAAAAATCTTTCGCCCTTTTTTCGCCCCATGCTGCGAAGAGGCAAGCCGCGTGACTGGCCGTTGTGCCTGCAAGCGGCTTAGCAATGCCGACACGCCCTTTCCACTTGGAATCAATTAAACCCATGATCGAATCGGGAGACTCTTCTTCCGGCACCAGTTCTGTATTCACTAACAGCACACGGGCACGAGCTGCAAAACCGTGCCAAACGCTCTGTGCCGAGCGATACTGAGTTGGAAATGGCCTCGCACTGGGCGTTTCATAGCTACTAAGCAAGCCCGCGTGCTCTAGACGTAGCGTGTTGACGATTTCGTTATTCCAAAAAACATCGCAACGAGGCCGATCTCGCTCGGCAAGGATTGCCTGGGTAAGCCCTACCGTCTTTGTTGATTCTGTATCAAATTTCCCCAGGACGACGATTCCCGTTTGACGGGTGAATTTTTCGAAGATTGGCTGAGAAAAATCCTGATCCAACGCGGTATAAACTATCAACTGCGGCCTATCGTCGGGACTGATTACAAGTAACCACATTCCCCCTAGAGCCAGTGCCCCTGCACCTATCCAGGCTCCAAGGCTACCTAATCCCCCAAAACTTCGCCTCGGAGAGTCTGTTGGATAATCGCTCAAAGTCGCCCCGCTTTCCCACCTAGAATACGGTCATAGATTCCTCGCAGTACCGTTTGTACAATGTCTATCGTACTTTTCCGTCAGAGCAAGGGCCACTATGAAACTGTTATTGCTGGGAACCACGGGCTACCATCCCAACGATCGCCGACATACCGCTTGTATGATGCTCCCAGAATTGGGCGTGGTGCTGGATGCAGGATCAGCCTTGTTTCGTATCGGAAAACATCTCGCGACGGATTCGCTGGATATCTTCCTCACTCATGCCCACCTTGATCATGTGGTGGGACTGACCTACATGTTCGATGTAATACACGAACATCCCTTGCAGAAGATTTCTGTTCATGGCGAACAAGCCAAGCTGGATGCTATCCGCAAGCATCTTTTTTCCGACTTGCTTTTTCCAGTCGAACCACCTTTCGAGATGCGAGTTCTGCGGCCTCAACTCACGCTCGCCGATGGGGCTGTACTGACTCATTTCCCCCTCAAACACCCAGGCGGCTCAGTGGGCTACCGCATCGACTGGCCCGATCGTTCGCTCGCTTATGTGACAGATACTGTAGCGACAGCCGATGCCGACTATGTGGAAAAAATTCGCGGCGTCGATCTACTTATTCACGAATGTTATTTCGGCGACGATATGGAAGAGCAAGCAGAACTCACAGGGCACAGTTGTCTCACACCTGTCGCTCAGGTGGCAGCCGCAGCCGAGGTCGGACGAATGGTGTTGGTCCACATCAACCCACTGCTGGCAAACGACGACGCAGTCGATATCGATGCTGCTCGCAAGATTTTTAAGAACGTGGAAATCGGAGTCGATGGCATGGAATTGGTGTTCTAGGACTACACCGCTGGAATTCCCTCATCTGCCGCTCGCCTTACATGAAATACAGGTTTTCTTGTTTCGTCATTGGGCTCTTCTCTGGAAAAAGGGCGTCATTCGTGCTTTGCCTAAGTCGAGCCTCTTGACACATTCACCCAAATACTATACACGTGTATATGTACTGTCAATAGGATCTCCACTACAATCCCTGGTGGTTTGGAACGTGCGTTTGACACAAGACCCAAGCCCTTCGCCTGACCTACGTACCCTGCATGGGGCCAATGTCCGGCGGTTGATGGCCCGACTGGACATGACTTTACAAGACGTGGTCGAGGCGACTGGTCTCAACCATCGTACCCTGCGGTGTATTCTGCAGGGAGTGACCAGTCCTAACGCTCGCACACTGCATAAGCTGGCCGAGGGACTTGGAGTCTCGACCGACGAATTGTTTCAGGATCCCTACCAAGGTGGCCACGCTCAGTTCAATCAAGCAACGTTCAATCAAGCAACGTTCGACAAAGCAACAAACCCTGCCGTTGCGGAGGTGGTCAACGCTCATCCTGAAACTTTTGCGCGCTGGACATCAACCGATTTCGAGGAGCTTTTCAGTCGCATGGCCGTGGGAGGCGAGCTCACCGAGGAGGGAACGTTAACTGCTACTAAAGCAATGAATGTCCGGCGTCAATTAATGCTCCAGGTAGCCGTCATTCTTGAAAGCAGCGAATCTCATCTGATGCACGACTTCGTCGGCTGGCTCTACCGTCGTGTCACTACGATAGATTAGGTCCAGGACTCAACTGGCGTCAATTATCTTCCCGAAGCACTTTGGCCACCGGCAACCGGTCGATTCGCTCCGCCCCCTCGTATGACTGCAGGAGATACACGGTGCCGTCTTCGGCAACAAACCGATCATCCGGCTGAAGCAAAATCGACTCGCTGAGAATAATCTGGAAGAATGACTTAGTCACAGACGGACTGGCCGTGTCGTCGACGACGATCTCATCGGGTTGAATCTTCACCGGCAGTGCCGTAAACGCGTAACTCCAATCGACAATCACCGGCCCCGATCCGAGATCACCCCACACAGCCCGTTCAATGTCCACGCGGTCAAGGCATCCATAGGCGACACTCAACTCGCGCGTCGTGCATCTCCAGCGGCCCAATAACGACAACTCCTGCGTCTCCAAGACGGTCCAACGTCCCCCCATCCCGTCCACCACAACATCACCAACCCTCGGTGCCGATTCGCCGGATGGCATTTGAAGATGCCAGACAGCATCGGCTTGCTGTGCTAAACCATCACTCGCATTTGCTTCCGTGGAGACCGAATCAAGCTGTCTCGCGAAGCTGATGGCCACCTTATCTGAACCACCGCGACGACGCAGCTCGACGCTTTCCAGCCCCTCGGCCAACTGAGTAAAATCACCTTCAGCATTAATATCAGATACCATCACGTAGTTCCCTGGGATCGACATTCAAATGGCTCGTAACCAGCTAGTTTTTGATCGCACCAATCAATTGTCTGCTGAAGCGACTGAAAATAATCAGCCCAAGACACCCGCTGCCCATCGATGGAATACGTTGGTTTCGGGTTTGCTCGGAGTTGTTCCAACTGGGCGAGCGTCAGATTGCGAATCGAGGTAATTTGTTGTGCTTCGGTAGACATGCTTATATGCACCTCACTTGAAATCGAAAAACAATTTTCTGCCCAAGAACAGGCGTCAACTCATAACGCACCTGGTAAAGTTTTCCTGCGCTCGGAAATGCCTCGTTTAGCGAAACATCCAACTCGTGGCGGAAATTGTAGCCAACCGTATCCACCGTCCAGGCACTATCAAGCTGCAGTGTGTCATACACAACACCCGAAATATTAAGCGCCACGTTCTGATGACCCGTAACGGGAGTAAGTACCGTAGGGTCGTCCTTGGAGAGTTCATAAACTGTGTAGAGTATCGATGCTATTGATGCTTGGTTAATAGCCAGACCGGAAGCATTTTCGACTCGCGACATAAATGTTGCTGTGGCATTGCGGAACACCACGGCATGTATATCCTTCGCAACTGCCATTAGACGGTTACCTCACCTGAAAGAATTGAGTTGTTGGAAGCGACGCGGCTTGCCGATAGCTGGCCTTGTGATGCCGAGAGCGAACGCCCGAGCGATTGTTCCACACGCCAAGGACCCCGAACTCGATATGGCATCGCAATTGAGTGCCCACTAACTGCGTGTATTTTGCGAGGATGGGCGGTAGCCACTGGTGATCCTATCACGATAAATTTTGGGCCTAAGCCAGGTTGATTCGCTTGCCGAATACAATCGTGATAGGTGACCATAGCGCTGATATTCGGTGAGGAAAACAAGGGTCCTCCGTTGGCAAAAAACGCTGCTTGGTCCGCACTCACTGCAGCTTGAATAATCGAGACCTCGGCCACATCGACCAAATCTGGGCCATAAAGATTCCCGAAGTAAATAAAGCTCAACGCCGATATCGCCAGGTTATCGTTGTTAACACCAAGATTGCCGCCATCGATAAATATTTTCCGTTCATTGTCCGACGCAAACACGGCGACCAAATGGTGCCATTGCCCTGGAATCATCGGGCTTGTGGAATACGCTAAGCTGGAACTGCTAGTTGTGTAGGTTGCAGCAACAGCCTCTTTGGTGCTATCTCCAGCAAAATAGATCTCACACCTTTCACCTGTTGATGTACTAGTAATTCCCATGAGTGCGGTAAACTTAGAGTTATCAGGTACACGAAACCAACCTACCAAGGAAAACGGATAGTCGGGTATCGTTACGAGAGCGCTAAGGATCGCGTTGGCGTTATTGAGTGAAAGTGCCACGATTAAGCCTCACGGATTTCTAACGATACGAATTCAGTATCACCAACTAGCGTGTCAGCACCAGTCGACGCCAAGCGAGTTAAGCCAATCAGCAGCAAATCGCCGGCAACTGCTCCCCCGGCATTTATGAATGGAGTCTGAGAGACCACGAGTTGGCCACTCGTGGCCGGCGCAGTGCCAGTCACGTCGCCACTACCATCTACCGCCGGCAATGCGTCGAGGTTTACTCCGCTATTTAGTCGGGTTGTTTCCACGCGAAATTGGGCGTCTCCAGTGGTTGCGGTGCTGGAGGTCCAGGTAACAACTGCCAGTAATTGCCCACCTCGATAATGGCTGGGAACAACTGCCTGAAAAAACGCCTTCTCGTCTGTCGTGTCGTCGAAATCCAGTACAACAAAACCGTTTCTCAAGTCCACTGAAGCGTAATCGACCGTGGGCGGGCGATTTGAGAGTGGGTCGAACACAAGCAAAGAATCACCTGATGCCATGAAATGGTTACTCCGTCGGTAGGGTGAGTGAGAATGGAGTCTTTAGCTGTAACGGCTGAGGTGCTAGGAGCCAGAGATGCTGATGGAAAACCACAGTATCCTGACTCCTGACACCTGCCCTACTTTCCATATCAACCTGTTGACTTCACGACGTAGCGCGGGTTCAGCACAGCCGCTACGCCACGCTCACTTGCCTTGAAACGAAGCACGATGTCGTTGTTGAAATCGGCCTCGCTATTGATTGGGGCTTGAGTGACGGTAATTGGCCAGTTCTCCATGTAAGCAAATGCCTTATGGAAATCGCCGATGAACCACCACTTCTTCGCATCGGCGGCCGTTACGCCAGACGCTAAGATCCGACGGTATGCAAGCCTGCTCTCCTCGACGCGGTAGTTGCCAAGTGGATTCGCGGCCGTGGTCGCCGTTTCAGAACCTGCTTGGGTGTAAGTTATTTCGGCGGCGTTAAAAACCCGGTGTGCTGCATGTCGGTAGGCAGGTGCTACCAATACAGTGGTTCCGCTCACGAGTACCGGCTCACCAGTATTCGGGTCAAGGATGTCGGCAAACAGTTGTTCGGCCGCGTCGACATTGGTCCAATCCACCAACTCATTGGTTGCCAATTCGTTTACCCAGGGTCCTGATGTGTAGTAGGTGTTGTAGCTAGTGCCATTCGATTTGTAATTGTTGGTAACCCCAACAACGAGGTCGAGAAGACGCTTTTCTTTGTTCAACCCAAGGATTTCCCCAGCTTCTGCTGCGCGGCTCAGAATCAAATGGGTGCGGTCAAAGAAAATCGCTTCTTTGGTCACCGGAACAATGAAACCTCTCTTTGAGGTTGAGGGCGTCTCGATAAAATCCTCACCAAAACCAAGGTTCGGATAGGGCATGCCTGGTGCAACTTCATCCACATTGTCAGCAATTTGCGAAATGCCAGGAATTTTCTCTCCGTCTAACCGCGTGGAAATCGTTTGTACTAGCTTCGAGACAACAAAATTCTCTTGCTCGTAGGCATCCAGGATTTTGGAGTGGATTACCTGACCTGTAATGTTGAGAAATGCGGTCACATCGACCCCATCAGTCGCTTCCAGTACGCTGGCGCCACCGCCTGAACGGGGATCGAGCATCCGCACCCACTCGCGCCCATCGGGCACAAGGGATTCAGCCAGGTCGCGGATGCTGAATTCTTCAGGGGCCAAATGCCCTTCACGCAGTGCTTCGGAAAGGTGTTGAACAGTTCGCTCAGCACCGTCCAAGTCGTAACGTCGTTTGAGTTCACGATAGTTGAGTAACACAGAAATATTCTCCTTCTTGATCTTGTATTTCAGTTCCCATCACACCAGATGATGACGCATTTTTTGCCAGAAACTTCTGTAGCTTATGCTGCCGCTTGTGCGCCACCTCGCATTGAAGTGCTTACGATGTCGACAAGAACCTTGTTTCCTGGTGTTGGTACCCGCTTCGCGCACCGGCCTATCGCTAGATTTTCTGGCAACACCCGTAACGATCTGCTTATCTAGCTGGGTCCCTGTACCCTCTTCACGGCCACCAATCAAATCTCCCACTTCAAATGCTTCCGTCACACACTGGAACTCAAATACACCACTTGTTGCGATGCGAACCGCATCAGCTCCCCCGGTGCCCGAGGCTTGCATCGCTACTCCGAGAAACTGGTCGTGCATCGCTTCTTGGTTTGCGGCAAGTGTACCCAGGTCTGGCAGGCTCGAAATAGGCCTCGCACTATCGACATCCAGATACACCAGATCGCCAATTTCGACCGTGTGACCAACTTCAACGGGTAAAATAACCGGGTTCGTATCTCCGTATCTCCAGCGCATCATGTTTGGCATGTGATTTTCTCCAATCAATAACAGGACTTGGTTTGGTGAAACCGCCTTTCGTAACAATCAAGGCGGGCGAACAATCGAAAGCAAGTAAAGTAG
>Ga0114931_10005006_pt1 | contig 16428 bp, 16 predicted proteins | sample 2SBtaG_FD_89579 | JGI IMG/M metagenome (GOLD analysis project Ga0114931, IMG submission 89579) | Deep subsurface microbial communities from Kolumbo volcano to uncover new lineages of life (NeLLi) - 2SBTROV14_V59a metaG | ecosystem: Environmental > Aquatic > Marine > Volcanic | place: Kolumbo...
GACTGAGTACCTCTCTCCTGATGATTTTATTCCGGCTATTGGCCAAGGGGCATTGGGATTGGAGGGACGACAAGATGATGTGTTCGTCCAGAATATGCTAGAAGCATTGAATCATCCTCCAACAAGACTAGCTGTGAAAGCCGAACGCGCGCTCTTGGCGCGTTTGGAGGGAGGATGTCAGGTACCGATCGGCGGCCATGCCGTCTTGAAAGGGAATCAATTGTCGTTGGATGGGATGGTGGCCAGTGTTGATGGCAAACAGAGCGTCCGGAGGAACATCCAAGGTCCCGTTGAGGAAGCGGAACGCTTGGGGCGTGATCTTGGTGAATGGCTGTTGAGGTCCGGAGGAAAACAGATTTTAGATGAGATTTATGGGACAGCATGATGGTATTAACGAAACAAAAAGGGAAGGTTTTTCTGGTTGGCGCCGGACCGGGTGACCCGAAATTGTTGACCTTGAAGGGGAAAGATTGTCTGGAACAAGCAGACGTCGTGTTGTATGACCACTTGGCGAATCCGGTCCTCCTTCAGTATGCTCCCCCCCAGGCGGAACGAATGTATGTCGGCCGCCGGGGTCGTGGGCAATACGCCCATCAGAAAGAGATTAATCAGTTATTGATCTCCAAAGCGCGAGAAGGAAACTGTGTTGTCAGGCTCAAGGGGGGAGATCCTTTTGTCTTTGGACGTGGGGGAGAAGAAGCCGAAGTGATTGCAGAGGCGGGATTGCCGTTTGAAATCGTTCCGGGTGTGACATCGGCGGTGGCAGTGCCTGCCTATGCCGGCATTCCGGTCACACATCGAATTTTTGCTTCAACCGTGTCATTTGTCACGGGGCATGAAGACCCTACCAAAGGTGATTCTGCCCTGGAATGGCCCAGATTGGCCTCCTCCGAAGGAACACTTGTTTTTCTGATGGGGATGAAAAACCTTCCTGATATCGTGCAACGGTTGGTCGCGGAAGGAAAGCCCCGTGAGACGCCAGTGGCCGTGATCCGATGGGGCACCTATGCACGGCAGCGCACGGTCGTGGGAACCTTGGAGAACATCATTGAAAAGTCCAAGGCTCAGGCCATGGAGCCTCCCAGTGTCATTATTATTGGTCGTGTGGTCACGTTGAGAGAGAAGCTTAATTGGTTTGAAACCCGTCCCCTATTTGGACAATGTATTCTTGTTACCCGCCCACGCGATCAAGCCCCCGAATTTTCAAACATGTTGACAGCTTATGGCGCGGAAGTGTTTGAGTGTCCCATGCTTGAAATTGTCCCGCCTCAAGACTGGAAATCATTAGATACGGCTATTCGTGAATTGCCTACCTTCCAATGGTTGATTTTTACCAGTGTCAATGGTGTGCGGTTCTTTATGAAACGTCTTGACAGCCATGGGAGTGATGTTCGGAGCCTTGCGGGAATGAAAGTCTGCTGTATTGGTCCAAAGACGGCAGAAGTGGCCAAACAATATGGCTTGCGAGCCGATCTTCTTCCTTCAACTTTTCAGGCTGAAGGCCTCATTGAGGTGATGAAGCAGGCCGGAGTTTCAGGAAAACGGATTCTGATTCCACGGGCGGAGGTGGCCAGAGAAATCCTTCCGGACCAGCTCAAGGCTATGGGCGCGGACGTGATCGTCGTACCGGCCTATCGGGCTCTTACCCCCCATGTAGATGTGGAGCGGCTCAGAGAACGTTTTTTGAAAGGTGAAATTCATATACTGACCTTTGGCAGCTCCTCGACCGTAAGAAATTTCTGCAGGCTTTTTGAAAAGAGAGCAGCATTCACGACACTCATGGAAAAGGTGATGGTGGCCTGCATTGGACCCATTACCGCCAAAACCGCGAGGGAGGAAGGTTTGAGCGTTCGAGTCGTGGCTCCTGAAAATACTATGGATTCTCTTACTGAGGCGATTGTCCGGCACGTGCGAGGTGCTGCGGCATGAGCGCCCATGAAAGGTCTTCCCGGTGGCGTTCAGAAGGCCATTGGGTCCATCCTTGTAAGGGAATGGCAAGAGAAGTGGCTATAGTGAAAACCCGCAAGACTTTTTACGAACTTGTTACGATTGTGAGACCTCTCACGAAGGAGCGTTCTTATGGTTCCCGTTAAATCGTTTATGGTTCCTGTCGAGAAATTTGTCAAAGTTGACCGTGATGCGAAGATCCGGCATGTGGCCGAAGTTATGAGAGACCGTGGCATCGGAAGCATCTTTGTGACAAGTGGACAAGAGATTATTGGCATTCTGACGGACACCGATCTGGTCAGAAGAGTGGTGGCCACCGGGCAAGACCCCTCACACATCAATGCGGAAAGAGTGATGTCGGCTCCGATTCTGAGTATTGAAGGAGATAAAACCTTGCTCGATGCCAATGATTTAATGGCCCGGGAACACATTCGCCATCTGGGAGTGACCAAAGACGGGAAGCTTGCCGGCATGATTTCGGTTCGAGACTTAGTGGTGTTTTTGACAAACCTTCCAAGAAAATAACGTGATGAAATCCAAATTTCACCGTCTATATCGTTTGGGGATCTGGTAGGTCATGGGGTTTCCCAACCAGCGCCTTCGCCGATTGCGTCACCATCCCTTACTGAGAAAAATGGTGAGGGAAACAACCTTGACGCCCAGTGATTTCATTTATCCGTTGTTTGTCGTCGAAGGAAATGGGTGCCGTGATCCAATTCCCTCAATGCCGGGGCAATATCGGTGGTCTATTGATTTATTGGTCAAAGAGGCGGCTGAAGTCTGTCAATTGGGGGTTCCTGCGGTCATTTTGTTTGGCATTCCTGATCATAAAGACGAGAACGGAACGGCGGCCTACGAAAAAGATGGGGTAATCCAACGTGCCGTCCGGGATCTCAAGAAACAGGTGCCGGATTTATTCGTCATCACCGACGTGTGCATTGATGAATATACCTCACATGGGCATTGTGGGATTGTTCGGGATGGGAAGGTTCTCAATGATGAAACCTTAGACTATCTCCGGTTAATGGCTCGAACCCACGCTGAGGCGGGGGTGGATATGGTGGCGCCATCCGATATGATGGATGGACGGGTTGGAGCCATTCGAACGGAATTGGATCAAGCGGGATTCCAAGATCTTCCCATCATGGCCTATTCAGCAAAGTATGCCTCCAGTCTCTATGCTCCCTTTCGTGATGCCGCATTTTCCAGCCCTGCCTTCGGTGACCGTCGCTCCTATCAAATGGATCCAGCCAATGCTCGGGAAGCACTACGGGAAGTTTCTTTGGATATTGAAGAAGGGGCGGATGTGGTCATGGTCAAACCTGCCTTGTCTTTTTTAGATATTATTCGAATGGTTCGTGATGCCGTCACGGTTCCCCTTGCAGCGTATCATGTGAGTGGGGAATACAGTATGATTAAAGCAGCGGCTCATTTAGGGTGGATTGATGAGGAAAAAGTGATGATGGAGGCTCTCGTATCCATTAAACGAGCAGGGGCAGACATGCTATTGACGTATTTTGCAAAAGATGCAGCTCGTCTGCTCAATGCTGGAATGGGATGAAAATCTTTCGAGGTCTTCCGACACCTCCTCTTCCTCCCTATCCTGTCCTGACCATTGGAAATTTTTATGGCCAGCATGTAGGGCACCTGGCTTTGGTTTCAGCGGTCATCGACAGGGCAAGACATTGTCAGGGAACCCCCATGGTGCTGACGTTCGATCCACACCCGGCAGCGATTTTGTCTCCTGGATTGGATCTTCAGTTCTTATCCTCACCGGAAGAGAAGATACGGTTTTTTAAACATCATGGTATTCAAGGTCTTGTGATTCTGGAGTTTACCCAAACATTGGCTGCGCGTTCCCCTCGTGAATTCGTCCAGGACATTTTAGTGCAAGGATTGAGAATTCGTGAACTCCTCGTCGGAGAAAATTTTGTATTTGGAAAAGGGCGAAGTGGGAACGTTCAAGATTTAATACACATGGGATCTCTTGCCAATTTTCAAGTCCATCCGGTTGCGCCGGTCTGTGTTGATGAAATGATTGTCAGTTCAACCCGTATTCGCACCCTACTTCTCAAAGGCCGGGTCAAAGAAGCGGCTCGATGTTTGGGCCATCCATATTGTCTCCGGGGTCAGGTGGTCCCAGGGGAAGGTCGAGGAGCAAAGTTTGGGTGGCCGACTGCCAATGTCCGCCTCCCGGTCAATCGGGTGATTCCACCCGATGGGGTGTATGTCACCACGACGGTGATTGATGGTTCAGCACGAGCATCGGTTTCCTATATTGGAACCAGACCGACATTTTATCAAGGAGAACGGCTCTTGGAGGTTCATGTTCTGGATGAGAGTCTTTCTTTATATGGAAAGGAACTCCAGGTCAATTTTCTCGACTATATTCGAGGTGATCAGACCTTTCCCCATGTGAGCCAACTCCTCCACCAAATAGAGTTGGATGTAAAGCGGGCTCGTGAAACCTTCCATTCTTCCATGGAAGCTCCCTATGAACCATCAACAGTGACGGCCAACCTTCCTTGATGACCTCCAAAACCATGCCCTCCACATTTGAACAGTCTATCGAAACGGTCATTCGGGATAAGCGGATGTGTCCAAGTGAGTCCCGTGTGTTAGTCGCCGTATCAGGAGGCCCTGATTCTGTCGCGTTATTGGCGGTCTTGCACGCCTTACGGAAAAGACTGGGAGTAGAACTGATGGTGGCTCATCTTGACCATGGGTTGCGTGGTGAGGAATCCAAACAGGATGCTCAATTTGTCAGACAGTTGTGCGATCGGTTGGGAGTGGAGGTGATGGTCCAGGAACTGGGACTCAAAAAGACTCTGGCTCGGCAACAAGGCCTTTCACTTCAGGAATATGCCAGAGAAGCCCGCTATACCGCTCTTTACGAAATGGCTCAAGAACGGAATGCCTCAAAAATCGCCCTGGGCCATACGGCCGATGACCAAGCGGAAACAGTGCTCATGTGGATGATTCGAGGATCCGGCACGAATGGCCTGAAGGGCATGTATCCTGTTCGTGGTCCCTATATTATTCGGCCTTTATTGGGAATGGATCGAGCTGAAATTGTGGAGTACCTTAATAGCCGCGGGTTGGCGTACCGGAATGATTCGACCAATGCGCAACCGATTTATCTCCGGAATCAAATTCGCAGGGATCTCGTGCCTGTGCTCAAGCGCTTTAACCCAAAGGTGGTGCGGGTCCTTGGACGCCAGGTTGAAATCCTGCGTGAGGAAAATCGCTATTTGGACCAGATGGCCATGGACGCGTTGAACCGTGTCACACAGGGATGTGAAGAGCATGGGTTGGTTCTTTCTCGTTCTCGGCTTGTCGCTTTACCCCTTGCGTTGAAACGGCGGGTCATCTGCCTAGCGATCAAGGAAAATTCTCAAAAAGTCAGGATGGTGGGATTTGAGTCCGTCGAAGCGGTGTTAACCAAGGTGGTCGGAGGGCGAACGGGTGCAGGAATCCAGGTTCATGGGACATGGATTTCCAGGGAATATGAAACGATTCGATTTCAGCATATCATTCCACAGGCCGAAAAGGGAGAGTTAGGTGATGAGGAGGCCAAGGACCGGCCTATTCCCATCCCATCTTGTGTCTCCTGGCCACTGACAGGACAGACCCTGAAGGTGGTTCTGCGGAACAAGACGGATTGGGACGGCGTAAGAGCATCTTCTCCCCACGTGGCGTATTTGGATGCATCGACCTTTACGCCATCCTTGTCTCTTCGTTGCTGGCGACCAGGTGATTCATTTTCTCCGTTGGGACTTGGCGGTCAACGAAAGAAACTTCAGGATTTTTTTACCGACCTGAAAGTGGAACGGTCCAAACGGATCCGTCTTCCTCTCTTAGTGGCGCCTGAAGGCATTCTTTGGGTAGCCGGTTACCGAATCAATCATCGATTCCGGGTCACCGAACCCACCAGCCAGGTATTGGTGGCAACGATGTGTCAGGGGTGTTAATGAACATGGAGCAGGTATTTGGAAAACCGCTAGTGACTCAGGAAGCCATGCGGGCCCGCATTAAGGAACTTGGACAGGAAATTACCAAAGACTATTGCGATAAACGCCTTGTCCTTGTCGGGATTCTCAAAGGGGCCTTTGCCTTCTACGCGGATTTGATCCGCGTCATTCGACTTCCTGTGCGAGTGGATTTTATGATGGTCCAAAATCAGAAATCCCATGGTAGTTCCCAGGAACAGATCAAAGTGATGACTGATGTAACCGAAGACATACAAGACCGGGACCTTCTTCTTGTTGAAGATATTGTTGACTCCGGATTGACGGCTCAATACTTAATCACCTTACTTGGGAAGCGAAAACCGAAATCAATCGAAGTCTGTACTCTGCTGAGCAAGCCGGAGCGACGACAAGTCCATCCTCCCATTCGATATGTGGGATTTGAGATTCCCAACCAGTATGTGGTCGGATATGGCCTGGATTATCAGCAGCAATACAGGAATCTTCCCTATTTAGCCGTGCTGGACCCTAACAAGGTGGAATTAACCAATCTCTAAGTTGGTTGTCAGACTTGAGAAGGACATGGTAGAATTTTTTTACCTTTTTATGGGTGAGGTAGGTTATACGATGATTGAAAGGGGTTGAGGAAAGACGCATATGAATTCACGAGTTAAAAATCTTCTGTTTTGGGTTGTGGTTTGTCTCTTTATGATTTTGCTGTTTAATCTGTTTACCGTCCCCTCGAATCCACCGGAAGAAGAAGTCATTTTTAGCGATTTCATGGCTCATCTTGAGCATGGAGAAATCGGGAAAGTGATTATCAAGCATAATCAAATAAGCGCGATTCTGAAGGATGGAACTCGTATCCGAACGTATGCTGTTGAATATCCTGATTTAGTCAAAGTCCTTCGGGAGCGGAAAGTACAGATTGAAGCGAAACCTCCGGATGATAATCCTTGGTACATTACCTTTCTTGTCACATGGGGGCCATTTATTTTGTTCCTTGGCCTGTGGTTCTTCTTGATGCGGCAGATGCAAGTCGGAGGAAATCGGGCGCTTTCTTTTGGAAAAAGCCGCGCGCGCCTCCTGACGGAAGATAAAAAAAAGGTGACCTTTGATGATGTAGCGGGCATCGAAGAAGCCAAGGCGGAAGTGGTGGAAATTATTGAATTTTTGAAAGATCCGCAGAAATTCCAGAAATTAGGTGGTCGGATCCCGAAGGGCGTCCTCATTGTCGGACCTCCCGGCACAGGGAAAACCCTTTTGGCAAAGGCCATAGCCGGAGAAGCCGGTGTGCCGTTTTTCAGTATTAGCGGATCGGATTTCGTGGAAATGTTTGTGGGGGTTGGAGCTTCGAGAGTGAGAGATCTTTTTGAACAAGGGAAGAAACATGCCCCCTGTATTATTTTTATTGACGAGATCGATGCGGTTGGACGTTTGCGTGGGGCTGGTCTCGGTGGAGGGCATGATGAACGCGAGCAGACGCTCAATCAACTATTGGTTGAAATGGACGGGTTTGATACGACCGAGGGAGTGATTTTAATTTCCGCGACGAATCGACCGGATGTTCTTGACCCTGCCTTGCTTCGCCCTGGTCGATTTGATCGGCAAGTGGTCGTGAATCGACCTGACATTCGTGGAAGAGCGGAAATCCTCAAGGTCCATACCCAAAAGGTGCCGGTGAGTGAAGATGTCGATTTGGAACAAATTGCCCGTGGAACGCCGGGCTTTTCTGGTGCCGACCTGGAAAATTTAGTGAATGAAGCTGCTTTATGGGCGGCCAGGCAGGATAAAAAATCCGTTGAGTTGATGGATTTTGAAAATGCCAAAGACAAAGTCTTAATGGGAACTGAGCGAAAAAGTATGGTATTGAACGATGAAGAAAAGCGGACAACGGCCTATCATGAAGCCGGTCATGCGTTGATGGCTAAATTACTTCCTGGGACTGATCCTGTTCATAAAGTGACCATCATTCCCCGTGGGCGTGCCATGGGTATGACCATGCAGTTGCCTATTGATGACCGCCATAGTTATTCCAAGGATTTCCTCTATAATACCCTGTCCATTTTGCTGGGAGGACGGGTTGCGGAGGAGTTGATCCTGAAACATATTACCACCGGCGCCGGAAATGATATTGAACGGGCCACAGACTTGGCCAGAAAAATGGTGTGTGAATGGGGAATGAGTGAAAAGCTGGGCCCCCTGACGTTTGGCAAAAAAGATGAAGAAATCTTTCTAGGACGAGAAATTAACACCCATCGTGATTTTAGCGATCAAGTGGCCTTGGAAATTGACTTGGAAGTCAAGCGTCTTGTCTTGGATAGTTATGAACGGACCAAACGCATGCTGACGGAGCATATCCATACTCTCAAAGATCTGGCCGAGGCTCTTTTGGAAAAAGAAGTCTTAGATGCCTTTGAAGTTGATCGTATTGTTCAACAGTCACCATCTGTTGATCCCATTCCTGTGTAGGGGCACGGCACGCCGTGCCCCTACTTCCTCTTTTTAGGTTCCTACGTGGATCCTCCCTCTCTTTCACTGTTCATGCAGGCGAGCGATCGGCGCCTCTCCTTGGATACAAAGACGCTGATCATGGGGGTGCTCAATGTCACCCCTGATTCTTTTTCAGATGGAGGGCGGTATAACGACCCTTTTCTGGCGCTGGACCATGCGCAGCACATGGTTGACGAAGGCGCTGACATCATTGATGTTGGAGGAGAGTCGACAAGGCCCGGAGCTCAGCCGGTTGAAGCACAAGAGGAAATGCAACGTCTCCAACCGGTGTTGCAGGCGTTAGGCGCGCGTCTCACCGTTCCCCTTTCCATTGACACACGAAAAGCCGCTGTGGCGCGAATGGCTTTGGATTATGGCGCAAGTATCGTGAATGATGTGAGCGCCTTACAATATGACGCTGATATGGTCTCGGTGGTGAAAGAGACGAGGGCCGGAGTGATCGTAATGCACATGCAAGGACTTCCAGAGACCATGCAGCAAAATCCCTCCTACAGTGATATCGTGGGTGAAACCAAAGACTTTCTGGCGAAACAATGTTCATTTGCTTGCGATCATGGTATTCCCAGAGAAAACATTTTGCTTGATCCCGGCTTTGGATTTGGCAAGAATGTCTCGCATAATTTGATGCTATTGGCCCACCTTCATGAATTACATGACTTGGGGCAGCCGTTAGTCGTGGGACTCTCCAAAAAATTCTTTATTGGACAGGTGTTGGATAAACCGATTCCTGATCGGATGATGGGAACCGCGGCTGCTGTTGCTGTTGCCGTGATGAACGGAGCGAATGTGATTCGAGTGCATGATGTTGAGGCCATGGCGGATGTCGTCAAAATGACTGGGGCTATTCGCGTGTTTCAGACCAACTGAGAAAAAGGGGACGAGGATGAAACAATTATTCGGAACGGATGGGGTGCGAGGAACAGCCAATTTGGAACCGATGACCGTCGAAACCGCGATTAAATTAGGGCGGGCTGCTGCGCATGTGTTCAAAAAAAGAAAAGGACGCCATCAGATTGTGATTGGGAAAGATACCCGTCTGTCAGGGTATATGCTGGAATCGGCCCTGGTAGCAGGGATTTGTTCCATGGGAGTGGATGTTCTCGTAGTGGGACCTCTTCCAACCCCTGCGATTGCTTTTTTGACCAGAACCCTTCGGGCCGATGCCGGCGTGATGATTTCGGCTTCCCACAATCCCTACCAAGATAATGGGATTAAATTTTTCTCCAATGACGGATTCAAGTTGCCTGACGATCTTGAGCGCCGCATCGAAGAGATTATTGTCTCGAATGAAATTGAAAGTATCCGGCCAACAGCCGCGGAAATCGGCAAGGCTTTCCGTGTTGATCATGCTCAAGGACGATATATGGAGTTTGTGAAACGGTCTTTGCCCAGGGAGATGGATTTTCAAGGCATGACGGTTGTCTTGGATTGCGCGAATGGCGCTGCCTATCGTGTCTTTCCAAAAGTGGTTCGAGAATTGGGCGCGACCGTATGGATGATTGGCGATGAGCCCAACGGCCTAAATATCAATGATGGCTGTGGGGCAGTGTGTCCGGAGCGACTTCAGGAAGTTGTCCGAGAGAAAAAAGCGGATATCGGTATTGCGCTGGATGGTGATGCGGATCGGTCTATCTTCGTTTCTGAACAAGGAGCCGTTGTCGATGGTGACCATGCGTTAGCGGCATTTGCCTTGGACCTTAAAGAACGGGGAAAGCTCAAACAGCAAACGGTTGTGGGAACGGTCATGAGTAATTTTGGGTTCGAATTGGCGATGAAGTGCGCGGATATTACCGTCGTTCGAACGCCTGTTGGAGACCGGTACATTTTGGAGCGAATGGTGAGTGATGGATTTACGCTGGGAGGGGAACAGTCCGGACATATGATCTTTCTTGATTTCCAAACGACGGGCGATGGCATCATTTCGGGTTTGCAAATGTTGAAGTTGATGAAACGAACGGGTCTTCCCTTGTCGTAATTAGTCCAGTGCATGACAGCCGTTCCGCAGGTGTTGGTGAGTGTGCGCGTGAGGCACAAACCGGATCTCCAGTCCCTCCCTAAGTTGCAACGGGCCATTCAGGATGGAGAGAACCGGCTCAATGGCACGGGCCGGATACTGGTTCGCTACTCAGGTACAGAACCTTTGCTGCGAATTATGGTTGAAGGACAGGACCATGGGATGATTCAGGGGGTGGCGGACGAATTAGCCGTTGTGGTGAAGTCCTGCATCCGGTGAAGCAGGAGATCCGGAACGAAGCTAGGTAAAATGAAAAATGGAAAGTGAAACATGAAGAACGGTCTGATCAGACGGATCGGTCTGATGGGTCGGATCGGGTTTAATCTTCATCTTTCTCAACTTCTGAACTTTGAACATCTGAACCTACATCCCTAAAAAATAACAAGGCTTCCTAATCTTTGTGATTGTTCCTGTCTTCCTGTTTTTTCTCTCCGGTCTGTTCCTCGGTTCCTATCTTCCCTTTCTGCCTGGTTTGGCCTTCCTTGTTCTTCTCATGACCGGCTTAATCCTCACATGGTTGGAGTGGGCCAGCCGATTGAACAGGGGAAAAGGGGCGCTGCTCTTTGGGGCATTCCTCTGTGGTGTGGTGTATTGGACGGCATGGGCTTCTGTGCAAAACCAGTCGAATCTTGCTCAGTGGGTAGACCGTGGGGTGGTCACGGTTCGCGGGGCGGTGGTAGCTCCGATTCGCCGAGAGCCCGATCGGCTGGCAATCCGACTGTCAGTGGCCTCTGTCAAAAAAGGATCAAACTGGTATCCGTCATCCGGCACAGTCCGGCTTATCTGGCGTCATCCGGATCGGCCGATCTATCAAGGAAACCGCATTGAAGTGGTCACAAAATTACGGAAACCCTCCGGAGCCCTCAATCCAGGTGGATTCAACTACGGAGCCTACCTTCAACAGCATGGGATTCAAGCCGTTGCATGGGTCTCAGGGATCGATCACCTGCATGTAATTCATTCTGATCACACCGAATTCATGCGAGATTTCTGGTCCTCTGTGGATCATTGGCGGAGTCAGGTTCAGGCCGCAGCAGTTTCCACGTTACACGGTCCAGCCGTTGGACTGTTTCTCGGAATGATTATTGGGGAGCAAAGTTTCATTTCCCAAGAGGTGCGGGACTCATTTATGACGACAGGGACGGTCCATATTATTTCTATTTCAGGATCCCATCTTGGCCTCATTGCATTTTTGACATTTTTTCTGGTGAAGGGGGCTGTCTTACGTCTGCCGGACTCTTGGCTTCAATGGCTATCGCTCCGTGTCACCGCTACCCGCTTCGCTGCACTCCTAACGATTCCCTTTGTCGCTTTTTATACCCTTTTGGCAGGGGCAGAGATTGCAACGGTGCGTTCACTCCTGATGATTTTGTTGTATCTGCTCACTGTGTGGATTGGGCGGAAGCAAGCGATCATATTGGCATTAGTGCTGGCAGCGTTCGTAACCCTGCTGCACAATCCCCAAGCCCTCTATGATATTTCCTTTCAACTCTCCTATGTGTCAGTCCTTGCCATGGGATTGTGGCTTCAAGGGCAGCCCCGTTTCCTGGGAGAAGATACTCCATGGGGCGATTCGATTACAGATTCTTCTCGTGAAGCGAGCAGGAATTGGCTTATCCAAACCCTCCAAGTCACAGCAGTGGTGGTGCTGGCCACGCTCCCATTGGTCGCCTACTCCTTTCAACAAATTGCGTGGGTCGGGTTATTCGCCAATTTGCTGGTTGTTCCCTATGTCGGATTTGTCGTGGTTCCGCTTGGCTTATTTTCGGCTATTTGGGTTATTGTGGCGGGTACGGGCCATCTCCCTCTTGGATTCCTGAATCAATTGACATTGGATCTCTTAACGGACATAGTCGGGTTTGTCTCGCGCATTCCCGGTGCTGAATGGCATGTGGCTTCTCCTGCGTTAGTGAGTATCGTTCTTTTTTACGCGTTAGGACTTTGGGCGTTTTGGGGCACACGGCGGCCGTGGATTCAACGATGTTGTGCCATAGGTATGGTCCTCCTTCTCGTGTGGTGGGTGTGGTCTCCGAGGGTTGGAGTGGAACAGGAACGCTTGCGGGTGACGTTTTTAGACGTCGGGCAGGGGGACGCTATTGTGGTGGAACTTCCAGGTCATCAGACTGTTTTGATTGATGGCGGGCCGGTGTATACGAGGGTGGGTATGGGCCGAGCTGTGGTTGGTCCATTTTTATGGGATCGAGGAGTGAAACGTATTGATCATATGATCGCCACGCACCCACAATGGGACCATATGGGTGGCTTGGCTTGGTTGATCAAGAAGTTTGATATCGGCCATTACTGGAGCAATGGAGACGAAACAGAGAGGATTTTTTATCGTCGGGTTCAGCGGGCGCTTCAGGCTGCGGGGTTGACAAAAGACTTGGCGCAGAAAGGCAAACTTATTACCAAGGCTGGTCCGTGTACCCTGATGGTTTTGAATCCGCCTGCAGGCCAGCCTTCCGGAAAGATTATTCTAGCGGCCCGTCAAAATGGGGGTGCACTCAATAATCGATCCGTCATCACCTATTTGGATTGTGGGGTCCATTCCTTTTTGTTTACGGCCGACGCGGAACGGTCGGCGCTTGGGCGGTTGAGTCAGATGCCCCATCCCCCTGCCGCTCGAGTGGTCAAAGTTCCCCACCATGGAGCCAAAAGTTCCTTGAATCGGCAATGGATTCATCAATTGAAAGCTGAAATTGCCGTCGTCTCTGTCGGGAAGCATAATCGCTATGGCCATCCTGTGCCTTCCGTAATGAAGGCATACAGGGAAAAAGGGATGCGACTCTACCGAACTGATCGCGATGGAGCGGTGTGGATTACGGCAAACCTGCATTCACCGGAAATGACCGTTCATACGGCGAGAGAATACATACTCCAGCCTGTTCCAATTGATTCATCCTTCTTGAAACAGGAGTGGAAAAACTGGCAGCGGTTGGGAGCCAAATGGATGGGGTATGTCTAGGTACGTTTCTTCAAAACCGAATTGATAGAGGTTTTGTCCTGAGGTGGGATAGAGAAGGAATGCAGCCCATGAAATGTCATCTGGAAAGGATGAACGAGTGGATCAAGATACGTTTCCCCTTCTGTTGAAACGAATGGGGAAAACCCACATGGGGAAGCGGCTTGCCCTTCAAGCCTTACACTCAGCCGTGAAATTAGGCGCCAAAGGCCTCCATGTCTATTGGGAGAACTTTGGACAGTTAGCTCCAATCCTCCGAATGATCCTGAAGGGGGCCGGCCTCTGGGGAAGGGCTTCTCAGAATGCTATGGATTACCGTGTAAAGGATTGGGCCATATCCCTGGCTGATTTACCTCCGTTGTTTCAGGAGTATCGTATTTTGCACTTATCCGATCTTCATATCGATGCCATGGTGGATGGAGGGGAAAAGCTTCGCCAGGTGCTTCAATCCCTTGTGTATGACGTGTGTGTGATCACCGGCGATTTTCGTCACCGGACCTACGGAGACAGCCATGAATCATTACGCCGGATAGCTGAATTGGTGAAAGTCATTGACTGCCCCGATGGTATTGTGGGCGTGCTTGGGAATCATGACTTTGTGGAAATGGTGCCCAGGCTGGAACAATTGGGGATAAGAATGTTATTAAATGAGGCAATGTCAATTCACCGAGGGAACGAGGAACTCTGGATGGTTGGTGTCGATGACCCTCATTGGTACGAACTTGATGATTTGAAAAAAGCATTGGAACCAGTACCACCCCAGGCCTATGCCATTCTGTTGGCTCATTCGCCGGAAGTGATTGAAGAGGCTGCCACCCGTGGAATTGGGTATTATCTCTGCGGTCATTCTCATGGAGGTCAAATTTGCCTCCCTGGAGGGATCCCCATTCTAAAAAATAGTCGATGCGCAAGAAAATTTTTGGGTGGACCATGGGAATTCAAGGGGATGCCTGGATATACCTCAAGGGGAACGGGATTCTCTCTTCTTTCTGTTCGTTTTAATTGCCGGCCCGAAGTGATTGTTCATAGACTTGAAAGGCCATAAAGCATGAGTGCGACAAAAATCGAATTATTGGAGGAGGATTGGTCAGCCATCTACCGATCCTTTTCGAGTAAAGGACCGACAAAGAAGAGGAGTCAACATCATGCTTCAATCTAAACGTGGTGTCGTGTTGGCAGGTCATGGGGGCATTCCTAAAGATTATCCCCAAGATTTGGTCACGAAAATGAAACGATTGGAGGCACAACGAAGAAAAAATGGGGGAGGAATGACTCCGGAAGAACAAGACCTTGATTCACGGATTCGTCACTGGCCTCGTACACCTGAAACCGATCCATATCAAGCCGGATTGGAGGCCTTGGCGATCCATTTGCGTTCAATGCTCAATGGAACGTACTTTGCGCTGGCCTACAATGAATTTTGTTCCCCAACGCTTTCAGAAGCAGTTGAAGGTCTTATCGCAGAAGGTGCTCAGGAGATTATTGTTGTTTCAACAATGTTTACTCCAGGCGGGTCTCACTCGGAATACGAAATTCCAGACGAACTTCAGGTGCTTCGCGATAAGCATCCCTCGATATCCTTAACCTATGCGTGGCCATTTGACCTGTCCCGCGTGGCACAAATGTTGGTGGAGCATATCAAGAATTTTTGTTAAGTATAGGTCTTGGTGTAGACAAAATTTTGCCGAACCGCTACTCCTTCTTTTGGTGTAGATTTCGGTGGGGCGTGATCGGAAGAAGCCTGCTCTTTTGGTTCCGGCAATTCCGCCTTGTTCTCTATGCGTTCGGTTGTAGCAGGAGGGCCTTCATCCAGGGTTACTCTACTCCGTTGGATGTCCTTCCCAACCTTGAGGTTTCTGGCCCAAGCATTGGGCCGGCAAACAAGATTGAATTTAGGAGCGGGCGCAGAATCATCTATCTGCCACAATTCCAACTCCACCCCATAAAAAAACACAGATCCTGCCGTCACATTATTCAACCAATCCAAGGCATGCCGATGTGCATCGGAAATACGGGCGCCCACCCATACAATTCTTGTGACCGCAAAACCGGCTGCAAAAGTGACCAGTTGACCCAGATCCTTGTGAGTGGTTTCTTCCAGTTGACCTTGGATCATCACCAAGGTTTCCTGGTCAACCTGTTTGGCTAACAAACGGTCTTCTCCTATTCCTGTGGGTGTGGGATCATTCATGGGGATGAGAGGGGTGCCGATGGCTGTTCCCAGAAGACCTAAAATTTCCTCCTGAGCAAGCCAAGCAGAGAAGGGATTCGATTCCACTTCAAAAAAACTTTTGATATCAAGTTTCTGTAAATGTCCCCAGGTTTTTGGCATATTCAGGCTCTCCACATTCATGCTTTTTGCGTAGGCAAAAAAGGTTCATTGATGAGAAACGGAATAGATCAACTAAAACTATTATCGTCATTTCTCAAGAAAAACTTATGGGAGGCCTTGCGTGGCACAGCAATATTGACTTAAAGCCAGGGGGAAAAGCTGCCCAATACAAATAAGAGTTAAAGGAGTGTGTGTCATTGTAGGACCCGTATCCACCACATCCTCACAACGACCCAGGAAGGCGGGTATTCGCATCAAGGGCGCATCGGCTCCCCAGACTCGTCGAAGAACCGATCATGGGATTTCCCCAATTTCGATAAGCAGAACGCACGCGTGTAGGCCCATCGTTCCACGACCCGCCTCGCAGAACCTTCATATTTCCTGTAGCGGGACCCTGGGGATTCCGGGAAGGCGACTCTTTATAATAGTCTTTCTTATACCAATCCCCAACCCATTCCCACACATTTCCCGCCATATCAAAAATTCCATAGGGACTGAGGCCTGTCTTATGGCTTCCAACCGGTTCAATTCGATCTCTATAAAACGTTCGGGAAAATTCTTTGTTAAAATTTGCCAACTCAGAGCGGGGCGGTTCATTGCCCCAGGGATACATCCGCCCGTCAGTTCCACGAGCAGCCTTTTCCCATTCGGCCTCGGTCGGCAGACGTTTCCCCACCCACTGGCAGTAGGC
>Ga0114931_10005007_pt1 | contig 16428 bp, 12 predicted proteins | sample 2SBtaG_FD_89579 | JGI IMG/M metagenome (GOLD analysis project Ga0114931, IMG submission 89579) | Deep subsurface microbial communities from Kolumbo volcano to uncover new lineages of life (NeLLi) - 2SBTROV14_V59a metaG | ecosystem: Environmental > Aquatic > Marine > Volcanic | place: Kolumbo...
AGCGGGTGGCGGTGACGGGGCAGGGGCTCCTGATCGTTTCCCTCATTGTCCTCGCCCTCGGGGTTCCGACCACCGTCGGACAGGGGGGGACGACGTTCCAGAAGCTCCTCCATCGCATGGTCGCGGAACACCTCGTCCCGGCGGGCGTCTTCCAACCGGGAGCGACCTTCGCGGTGGTGGTGGCGGGGCTTCTACTCTTCGTCATCGCCTTCGCGCTTCTGGAACCTCTCCTCCCCGCTCTTCTCACCCGATCCACCCAGCAGGCGAACCGGGGAACCGCGGTAGGCGTCTTCAACATGAGCCAGTTCAGCGGCGCCTTTGTGGGCGGCCTCATCGCCGGGGCATTCCTCGAGGTCAACGTGGAGGCCCTGTTCTGGACCCTGGCCGCCCTTTCCACCCTCTGGCTGGCGGCGGCCGTCGGACTGCAGGAACCTCGACGTCTCGACGTGCTCAAGATTCGCCTGGCCGACGCCTCGCCGGATCTGAAGCGCCGGGTGATTCGGGGGCTGCTGAAGACCCGGGGAGTGGAAGACGTGGCCTGGGACGGCAAGCACCAGCGCCTGATGGTCCGCTACGCCGCCGAATCCGTCGACGGTTCCACCCTGCGGCGGGAGGCGACGACCCTGCGCGGCGAGGGCTGAGACTCAGCCGGCGGCCTCCCGGCCGCGACCGAAGCCACGGGGAGCGGCTTGTCGCGAACTCCCGAACATCTCAGCAGAGGTCCGCACGCCGGTTCCACCGCCGCGCCAGCGCGTGACCGACTCCCGAACATCTCAGCAGAGGTCCGCACGCCGGTTCCACCGCCGCGCCAGCGCGTGACCGAAGGTAGCGGAGAAGACTCCGAGGAGCGTCCCGGCCAGGATGTCGGTGAGGTAGTGGTAGCCTCCGTAGACCGCTCCGAACGCCATGGCGGGAACGAGAAACGCCATGACGACCGCCAGTTTCCTCCGGTACCGCATGGCCATGACCCAGGTGGTCACGCTGACCGAGACATGGCTCGACGGGAAGGCCGTTCCCAGCGAGGATCCGCGATCCACAATCCACTGGGTGACTCTCGGCATGACATACCCCCCCAGATTCGGGTCGAGGTGGGCGAACTGGTAGTAGGGACCTGCCGCGGGTAAGGCAATGAACAGGATGAAGCCGCAGTAGAAACTGAACGCGATCGAGGCGACCGCGTTGTGCCAGGCGGCGCGCCTTCCGCCGCGCAGGAGGACGAAGGCCAGGGCGGGGACGTAGGTGTAGTAGGAGAAATACCCGAGGTGGACGTACTCGGAAAGGGGTTTCCAAGGCAAGAGGACGCGCCAGTCCCGCGAGGGCTGGCAGCCGAACCATTGCTCTTCCACCCTGAGGATCCACCCGTCCCGATAGCCTTCGTGCAGGAACACCCGGTTCAAGGTGGCCGCCTCGGAGTAAAGGAGGCCGAAAAACACCAACGGGTACAGGTCCAGGACGAAGCGTCCGGCTCGGAATCTTCCCAGACCGCCACGGCGTGCGGCGATCACCCCCGCCATGCCGGCGGCATGGAGCAGCGCTCCCCGCCACATGGGCCAGGTGTCCAAGGGCAAGAAGAAGTAGACGGGCAAGGTGACGCCCAGGTAGATCACGGTGAACAGGTCGACCGCGCGAAGGCGGGTAGGGGCACCCGCGCTCATACCACGCCCGCTTCCCGGCACCAGGCCACGGTCGCCGGAATGCCGATCCGAAGGCCGCACTTCGGACGAAAACCAAACGCCTCGGCCGCCGCCGAGGGATCGCAGGTCCAGGCGGGAGCCAGAAGATCGCGCACGCGGTCGGGAGGAAACGGATTCGGCCGACCAGCCAGCGCGGCGATCAGGCCCACTCCCCGGGCAAGGGGCAGGAGACATCCCCGGGGAAGCGGGAAGGAGCGGTCGGGTCGGCCGAGCGCCTCAGCGGCCAAACGGGCGACCTCCGGCCAGGTCACCACCTCGGGGTGGGCCAGGTAGAAAATCCGTCCCACCGCGGCCGGGCTCTCGGCGGCGGCGGCGATCCCCTCGACGAGATCCAGAACGTGGACGAGGGAGAGCTCCTGGGGGGGGCCGGTCAACCGGGGCGACCATCCTCGCCGAACGAGGCGGAAAAGTTTCGGAAAATCCCGGTCCCGGGGTCCGTAGACGGCGGGAGGCCGGAGGACCGTCCAGGGGAAGTCCGCCCCCGCCAGGGCGCGCTCGCCGGCGAGCTTGCTCCGGCCATAGGCCCCGGCCGGCGTGTCCGGATCGGTCTCGAGACGCGGCCGACCGGAGCGACTTGGCCCTCCGGCGGCGAGGCTGCTCACCAGAACGAAACGCTCGGGGCGCTGACGGCGCCGCGTCAAGGCCCGGACCAGATTGGCGGTCCCGGTCGCGTTGACGCTCAGGTAGCGCGCCTCGTCCTTAGCCTCGGTGAGACCCGCGAGGTGGAAGACCCGCGTCACCCCGGCCACCGCGGCCTCCAGGCTCTCAGGACGCGTGATCTCACCGTAAACCAGGTCGACCCGCTCCCGGGGAAGCCAGGTGAGATTGCTGCTCTCACGCACCAGGCATCGGACCGGAATCCCTCGCCCGACGAGCCTCTCCACGAGATGGCTTCCCAGAAAACCGCTGGCACCGGTAACGAGAACGGGAGCTCCTCGTTCGGGCACCATGTTCAGGTCCGGTCGAGGGGCGCGTCGAAAATTCGATAGGTCTTGTAGATCGAAGCGCCGAACTTCTCGAGAGGCTGCGTCATGGCGGCGTTGTCTTCAAGAACCCAGGAGAATTCTCCGGTGGTATACCCCTTCTGGAGACCGTAGCGATAGAGGTCATGGTAGAGAATCATGTCGAGGGCGGTCCGGCGGTATTCCTTCAGGATCCCAAGGACCGCCACACGGGCCCGGTCGATCTTCCTCGCGTGCCACAGGATCTTCAGGAGCCCGAAGGGGAAGAGACGACCGTCGGCGTGGCGGATCGCCTGGTTGAGATCCGGCAGCCCGAGGGCGAACGCCACCGGTTTCCCCCCGTGTTCGGCGATTCTCACCAGACCGGGGTCGATCGCCTGCTTGAGCTGGGCGGCCATGTGGTCGATTTCCGCGTCGGTCATGGGAACGAAACCCCAGTTCTTCTCCCAGGCTGCGTTGTACACCGTGCGGAACACCTCGATCTCCCGGTCGAAATGCTTCATGTCCAGGGATCGAATGCGGATATCCCGGTTTCTCTTGCGCGCGATCCGGACTCCCTGGGCGACACGCTCGGGGATGGTGTCGGTCTTGAGCACGAAGGCATAGAGATCCTTCGCCTTCTCAAGACCCCACCCGGTCAGCAGACGCTCGTAATAGGGAAGATTATGGGTCATCAGGATCATGGGAGGCGTGTCGAACCCGTCCACGAGAAGGCCGCATTCATCGTTGGTGCTGGGATTCACGGGGCCCCGAACGACCCGGAGTCCCCGTTCTTTCAGGAATCCGGCCGCCGTGTCCAGCAGCGCCCCCGCCGTCTCCTGGTCGTTTTCGGACTCGAAAAATCCGAAGAATCCGACCGGCTCTCCGTGGAAGGTCTCGTGGGCGGTGTTCCGGATCCCCGCGATCCGCCCGACGACCCGCCCTTCCCGCCGGGCGAGGTAGGGTTGGATCTCGCCGTGTTCGAAGAAAGGGTTCTTGCGGGGATTGAACTGGTTCCGCACTTCCCCCCGCAGGGGCGGCACCCAGTGGGGATCGTCGGCATAGAGTCGCCAAGGCAGCTTCACGAAGGCATCGAGGTCTTTGCTGGTTCGCACCGGCTGGATATCCACCGCCATGGAACGCCTCAGGAAATCACTCCAAGCTCGTGCCCCACCTTCTTTACCGAGGCGACGATCCTCTCGAGCTGCGCCTCGGTGTGGGTCGCCATATAGGACGTGCGAAGCAGACAGGACCCCTCGGGGACCGCCGGAGGGACGACCGGATTGGTGAACACGCCTTCCTCGAACAGACGCTTCCAGAACACGAAGGTCCCTTCCAAGGGTCCGATCACGATGGGAATGATCGGGGTCTCCGAAGCGGCGGTATCGAACCCCATGGCGTGGAAAGCGGCCCGCATTCGGTCGCCGATCTCCTTCACCCGGGCCCGCCGCTCGGGTTCTTCCTTCATGAGATCCAGGGTCTTCTGGACCGTGGCCACGGCGTAGGGGGGCATGCTGGCGCTGAAGATGAGGCTCCGGGCATGGTGCCTGAGGTAGTGGATGGTCGACTCCGATCCGGCCACGTAACCGCCGATCGAGGCGAACGACTTGGAGAAGGTGCCGATCAGCAGGTCCACGTCATCGACCACCCCCAGTTCCTCGGACGCTCCGATGCCGTTTGCACCCATTACGCCCACCGCGTGGGCCTCGTCTACCAGGAGACGGGCGCCGTACTTGCGACACAGGGGAACGATCTCGCGCAAGGGGGCGAGGTCGCCCTCCATGGAGAATACCCCGTCGACCGCCACCAACCGCCCGCGTTTGGGGTCGATGCCGGCCAGGACCGATTCCAGTTCCGCAGGGCGGTTGTGACGGAACCGGCGAATCTCGCCGTAGGAGAGACGGCACCCGTCGACGATGCTCGCGTGATCGAGCTTGTCGATGACCACCACGTCGTTCTTTCCGACCAGACTCGAGATGGTGCCGAGGTTGGTCTGAAACCCGGTGGAAAAGACCAGGGCGGCTTCCTTGCCGCAAAACTCGGCCAGGTCCCGTTCCAGCTTTTCGTGGATGTCGAGGGTCCCGTTGAGGAATCGACTCCCGGTGCAGCCGGTCCCGTAGCGCCGGGCTGCGGTTTCGGCGGCTTCCAGGACTCGCGGATCGTGGGTGTAGCCGAGATAGTTGTTGGACCCGGCCATGACGAGGGTTTGGCCGTCGATGACCACCTCGTTGGCGCTGGAATCTGCAATGGGGACGAAGTAGGGGTAGTACCCCGACGCCTGAGCCTCGCGCGCCCGGGTGAAGGTCTCGATTTTCCGGAACAGATCGGCCACGCCCTCGATCACCGGGGCTTCCACCGGTTTATCCATTCCACCTCCTGGGAGACGGGGGAAAAGCATCCCGGGGCCCAATGCGAGCCGGCAGGGGGGCTTCTCCGACACAACCGGGGGCAAAGCTTAGCGGCTGCGGGTTCCGATTCCAAGGGGATTCCGGAAAGCCGCGTCCCGCCCGATTCTCGGACCGCCGGTGTCCCATGACCTCCGGACCGTCGTACTCACGGTAGAAGACCGACATCATGGAACGCACATCTTGGACCGGGACTGCGCCAATCCTTCTCGCCGGGACGACGGATCTCCCCCCGTCGTTCAAGCTTGCAGTCCCGGTCCATTTCCCCTTTCCTCCCCGCCCGTTTCCAGCGGTCGTCCGTTCCGGCCGCGGCCGACTTGGCCACAAGCGCCCCATGCAGTAGTATTGGGTTTCATCCTGTTTGGACTCCGGTCCTCCTGTCCGAACAACAACTGTTTAGTTTCTCCGGATTTTCCACGTTGTCCGAGGACCCAATCCCGCCTTCTGCGGGCGCGGCACGCCCGCCCGGGGACGGGCTTATCCAGAAGGAGTTTGGATGGCGGTTCGAAATCGAAAGACCAAGGATCCCGAGTTGACCCGGGACCAGTGGATCGGCCTCTACCGCACGATGGTGCTCTCACGCCGGCTCGACGACGCCGAGATCAACCTCAAGCGCAAGAACCGCTACTATTTCCAGATCAGCGGGGCGGGCCACGAGGCGGTCCTGGCCGCCGCCGGCATGGTCCTGCGTCCAGGGTACGACTGGTTCTACACCTACTATCGGGACCGGGCCCTATGCCTGGCTCTCGGTGTCACCCCCCGCGAGATGCTCCTCCAGGGGGTGGGTTCCATCGACGATCCGGCGAGCGGCGGACGCCAGATGCCGAGCCACTGGGGGCATCGCAAGTACCACATCGTCTCCTCCTCCAGCCCCACCGGAACCCAGTGCCTGCAGGCGGTGGGCTGCGCCGACGCCGGGCTCTACTGGGCCGCGGACGAATCCCTGCCGGGACGGGACAACCGATTTCAGGAGGACGAGGTCGTTTTTTGCTCCGTCGGCGACGGCACCACCAGCCAGGGTGAGTTCTGGGAAGCGGTCTCCACCGCCTGCGTGCGAAAGCTCCCGGTTCTCTTCATGGTGTAGGACAACGGTTACGCCATCTCCACTCCCACCCGGATCCAAACTCCCGGTGGGTCCATCAGCGCCGCCCTGAGCGGTTTCGAAGGACTCGCCATCGAGGAGTTCGACGGTACCGATCCGATCGCCTCCTACGGGGCCATCACGCGGTTGGCCGCCGCCTGCCGGGACCGACGGGGACCGGCCCTCGCCCACGCCCACGTCACCCGGCCCTATAGCCACTCCATGTCCGACGACCAGCGTCACTACCGTCCCGAAGACGAACTCGCCGCCGAGGCGGCACGGGACTGTATCGCTCTCTTCCGCCGTCGCCTCCTGGAAGAAAAGGTTCTTTCGGCGGCGAAACTCGACGCCCTCGAAGCGGCGGTGGACGAGCAAATCGCCTCGGCCGTCGACTCGGCGCTGGCGGCGCCGACGCCCCCCCCATCCAGCGCCGAGCAGTTCGTCTATTCCCCGGATGTGGACCCGACCGCCGCCGGTTTCGAAACGGAACCGGTGGCTGGGGGCAAACCCGAATCCATCGTCGGCTCGATCAACGCCTGCCTGATGGACGAGATGAGCCGCAACCCCCTGATCGTGGTGTTCGGGGAGGATGTAGCCGACGCGACGACGCCCGAGGTCCGCGAGTCCCTGACCGGCAAGGGCGGCGTGTTCAAGGTGACCCACGGTCTCCAGCGGAAGTTCGGGGAACGCAGGGTGTTCAACTCTCCCCTGGCCGAAGCCAACATCGTCGGCCGGGCGGTCGGCATGGCGACGCGAGGCCTGAAGCCGGTCGTCGAGATCCAGTTCTTCGACTACATCTGGCCCGCGTTCCACCAGGTTCGCAACGAAGTCGCCATGATGCGCTGGCGGAGTTTCAACACCTTCACCTGCCCCTTGGTGATCCGCGTCCCCATCGGGGGCTACCTTCAGGGCGGAGCGGTCTATCACAGCCAGTCGGGCGAGGTACTTTTCACCCACAATCCCGGGCTGCGGGTGGTGATGCCGTCCAACGCCCGCGACGCCAACGGACTGCTCCGGACCGCGGTGCGCTGCGACGACCCGGTCCTCTTTCTCGAACACAAGCATCTCTACCGCCAGCCCTACGCCAAGGGCGACTACCCCGGCGACGACTTCATGATCCCCTTCGGCAAGGCCAAGGTGGTTCAGGCCGGAGACCATCTCACGGTGGTGACTTACGGGGCACTGGTGCGTCGAAGCCTCCTGGCGGCGAAGGCGTTGGCCAAGGACGGAATCCGGGTCGAGGTGATCGACCTACGGACCCTCTCCCCCTGGGACAAGGACACGGTTGCCGCCAGCGCGCGCAAGACCGGTAAGGTTCTGGTCGCCTACGAGGACGCGGTGAGTTGGGGCTACGGAGCGGAGATCGCGGCCTGGATTGCCGACCATCTCTTCGAGTACCTGGACGCTCCGGTGAGGCGGAAGGCCGGACTCGACACCCCCGTTGCCTACGCCCCGGAACTGGAGGGCGCCATCCTCCCCCAGACCGAGGGGATCGAGACGGCCATGCGGGAACTCTACGCCTACTAGCCTGGATCAACCCCTGCGCCCGCTCTGTCGGGCCGACCGGGGGAACCGGAGGCTCTAGAGACTCTTGACCTCGGTCCCGGGGAACAGCGACGCCCAGGCAAACCAGTACACCCGGAAGGCCGGAACCTGAGCCATGCGCTTTCCGGCCAGGGGCCCCGAGAGCCCGATCCCGTCGAGGCTCCAGACCGTTCCGGAGTCCGTATCCCGGAACCGGGGCAATCCGTCCTCCCCGGGCGCACTCGCGATGAACGAGCGTGCCTTCCCTTCGATGTTGTTCTCGAACGCGAAGATCGTCTCGCTGACCGGATCCATCAGAAACACCACCGGCGTCCCGCCCACGGTGGTCCTGCCGGTGTCGCGTCCGCCGACCAGAACCGCCGCGCTACCGTCCCGCCCGTGAACCGCGACCACCACCCGCTGGTCCGGCACACGATGGTCCGGAAAGGTGATCTTCTCCGGAGGCTTGACCCGCCCCGCCCAGTAGGTGGCGTAGGGGTTGATGTTGTAGTTGTCCGGATTGAACGGGCTTGGGAGAGATGGCGTGTTCGTGAGAACGAGGGTCCCGGGATGAAGGGTCCGCCAGATCTTCCATGTGGTGTCCACGGAGTGCCGGCCCATCTCCAGACACGCACCGGCGTGGGGGCCCGCCAACCCGAGACCCATAATTTGGGACCAGGTGGTCCGTGTCTCCCGGTCGTACATCACGAGGTTGTTGTCGAGGAGGGATCCGCTGATCCCAAAGGAGGACGCCCTGCCGTTCGCGGGGTTTTTCCAATTGGGATTGCGCCACTCGATGAAAGAAAAGGTCAGGGGGCACCAACTCGCCGTGGTGCGGAAGAGGGTCTCGCCGCTATCCCCCAGGACGTTGAAGGTCACGGCTTCGTGCCAGTTCATGATTTTCCGGGGAAAAGCGTAGAAGCGGCCCCCGGCTTCCATCCCGAACACCCGATCCCCATCGGCCAGATAATCCGCATCCTCGACCGTGAACCACTGGGGGTCGCGGATGGATTGGATCGCGTCGGGGGCAAGGTTTCCACCCAGGCAGTTTTCGATCGGCAGCGCCGCCAGGCAGCCTAGGGTGTAGGAAAGTCCCGGGTCGGGAGGTCTGAGGGTATCGGTGGGAGCGGGATCCGGCCCTCCCCCTCCCCCGCCGCTGGAGGTCGGTGAATCTCCACCGCAAGCGACAAGTGCGACGGCAAGCACCAGCGCCGAAAAACCGAGTGATCTCGATGAGGCGATCATGACGTTCCTTCCAGGGAGACCGGGGCGAGAACTGGCTGCCGGGGATACGGCCTCACCGCCGCTTGGGTGACATGCCCCTTTATTTAGAAGATGAGCTGAAGCATGTAAATCGTGAAGACACCTAATAGTAGGAATCCCTCAATCCTTCCGAGACGCCGGCGAGGGTAAATCAAAGGAGCGAGGAAGAGAGTGAGCGCCAGCATCCAGAGAAGGTCCTGGTGGACCAGTGCGGGATCGACCTGAATGGGGACGAGAGACGCCCCGACCCCTAGGATTCCGAGCAAGTTGAAGATGCTCGAACCGACGAGGTTTCCCACCGCCACGTCGGAGCGGCCCCGAGCCGCGGCGACGAGGGAACTCGCGAGCTCCGGGAGGCTCGTCCCCATCGCCACGATGGTCAACCCGACCATCCGCTCGGAGAGTCCGGCCGCGAGGGCGATGCCGGTCGCACCGTCCACCACGAGTTTTCCCCCGAACACCACCAGGGTACATCCGGCGGCGAGGATCGCCCCGTGCTTGAACCACCCCCCCTCCCCCGGATCGGCCCCGGGGGGCAAGACCGTCGGTGCCGAGGCTTCCCGGCGCCGCACCTCCCCTCGCGCCATGCGAACCATGACCGCCAGGAAAGCGACAAGGGCAAACAGGAAGAGACTCCCCTCGGCCCGACCCAGGTGCCCGTCCCGCATCAAGACGGCCGTCACCATCGAAACCAGGAGAAGGAAGGGCCATTCCCACTTCAAGGTGGTCGATTCCACCGGCAATACGAGGATGAGCGAGGTCAACCCCAGCACCAAGCCCAGATTGAAAATGTTCGATCCGATCACGTTGGCGGCGGCGATGTCCGGGCTGCCCCGAAGCGCAGCCATGACGCTCACCACCAGCTCCGGCATGGAGGTGCCGGCGGCCACGACGGTGAGCCCGATGACCGCAGGCGTCACCCGGAAACTCCGGGCCAAACCGACCGCCCCGCGAACCAGGGCCTCGCCGCCTCCGCCGAGCAGCACCAGGCCGCCGAGGATCAAGGCCCAGTCACCCAGCACGCAAGACCTCCCGGCCGCCCGACTTTCTGACCCGCCGCCGCATCAGACGGGGATCCCGTAGTCCCGAAGAACCTCGTTCAGGGAGGTCTTTCGGTTTGTGGATGCTTTGCGACGGCCGATGACCAGGGCGCAGGCGACCTGGTATTCCCCGGCCGGGAAGCGGCGCGGACGGGTCCCGGGAACGACCACCGCGCGGGCGGGAACCCGGCCCCGGATCTCCACCGACTCCGATCCGGTCACGTCGAGAATGGGAGTGCTCCCGGTGAGCACCACCCCGCTCGCGAGAACGGCTTCCTGCTCGATCCGAACCCCCTCCACCACGATGCAGCGGGAGCCCACGAAGGCGCCGTCCTCCACGATCACCGGGCTCGCCTGCACCGGCTCCAGGACGCCGCCGATGCCGACCCCCCCCGAGAGATGCACTCCCTTGCCGATCTGGGCACACGAACCGACGGTCGCCCAGGTGTCGACCATGGTGCCCGCCCCCACCCGGGCCCCGATGTTGATGTAGGAGGGCATGACCACCGCGTCGGGAGCCACATAGGCCCCGTAGCGGATCGTCGCGGGGGGAACCACCCGCACCCCGGCGGCCTTGAAGTCTCGCTTGAGGGGAATCTTGTCGCGGTACTCGAAGGGAGGGGCGGCGATCACTTCGCTGCCCCGCTGGGCAAAATAGAGAAGCACCGCCTCCTTGACCCAGGCGTGTACCTGCCACCCTCCGGAATCCGGCGAGGCCACGCGAAGGCGGCCGTCGTCGAGACCGGCCACCGCGCGTTCCACCGCTTCCTTCACTTCGGGAGTGCTACGAAGGCCGGGATCACCCCAGGCCTTCTCGATCAGGGCGGCGGTCTCGGCCCAGGCGTCGTCCATGGTTTCCTTTCCGGTGCGGCTCATGCTCCCCCCCCGACCACGCGGCCGAGACGCGCCAGAACTTCCCGCACGATCTCCGGCGGCGCGGTCAGACTGAGACGAAAGTACCCTTCCCCTTCGGAGCCCATCGCGCTTCCCGGAACCACCAGTACCCCGGCTTCCAGGGCGCGCAGGGTGAAGGACTCCGAGCTTTCACCGGGGGGAGTGCGCACCCAGAGGTAGATGGTGGCGGGGGCGCCGGTGACCTCGAGGCCGAGGGCGGCCAGCCCCTCGGCCATCACCGCCCGTCGTTCGCCGAAGAGACCGCGAAGCGCGCGCACGTGAGCTTCGTCTTCCCAGGCTGCGATCGCCGCGCGTTGGATGAAACGGGGCGTCGCCACGCCCACCGCCGGGCGGAACCGCTTCAGGGCCGCGATAAGCCTCGGGTCCCCGGCGAGGAAACCGGAGCGATACCCCGGCAGGGCCGAGCGCTTGGAGAGCGTATGGAGCACGACCACATTCTCGAAGCCCGCCTCCAGGGCGCCGGCCGGAACGTCACCGTAGAAAAGTTCGGTGTAGGCCTCGTCGCTCGCCAAGAGCACGCCATGCTCGCGGCAGCGCGCCGCCGCTTCCCGGAAAAAGGCGAGCGGGGCCATGGCGCCGGTCGGATTGTTAGGATAGTTGACCCAGAGGATCGCGGCCCGGTCCCACACCTCGGCGGGCACCGCGTCCAGGTCCGGGAGAAAGCCGTGTGAGGCCTTGAGGGGCATCCGATGGATGATCGCTCCGGCGGCCTCCGCCCCCCGCGCGTACACCGGATAAGCGGGATCGGGAAGGAGTACCACCGGCCGGTGCTCACGATCGACCACCGCCAGCGGGAGGTTGAACACCACCTCCTTGGACCCGTTGGAGGGAAGGACATGGCGATCCGGATCCGCCTCGACGCCGAAGCGCCGGCCGAGCCAGGCGGCGACGGCGGTCCGAAGCTCGGGAAGCCCGAGCGCCCTGGGGTAGGAGGAGCGCTCGGGAATTGCCGAAATCAGGGCCTCCTTGACGGTTTCCGGGGTCGGCTCCCGCAGGTCGCCGATGGAGAGATCGATCACCCGGATTCCCTTGGCCTCGGTTTCCTGACGCAAGTGCTCCAGGCGTGCGAAGGGATAGGGCGCCATGTCGCGCAGGTGGGGACTCAGGGGAAGCGAGGCGTGGCATTCGGTCATGAGGGATCTCCCGAAGATGGTTCCGCGAGGCGTTCGTTCCGAAGGGTCGCCGCCAAAATCCCATAGGAGCGAGCGAGGGCGTCGATCGAAACCTTCTCGTCGATTCGGTGGGCCAGGGCGGGATCACCGGGTCCGAAGTTGAACGCGGGCACGCCGTGAGCGGCGAACTGGGCCACATCGGTCCACGCCTGCTTGGCGCGCACCGGAAGTTCGAAACGCCGGACCAGCGCCTGGAGCAGAGAGCAGTCCATGCGAGGCGGGGCCGCCGGGGCGAGATCCACGATCTCGACCGCCGCCTCCGAGGGCAGAAGGCTCCGCAGGTAGGCCTCGGCTTCGGGGCCGGTACGGTCGGGAGGAAACCGGAAGTTCAGGTTCAACTCGAAGCGATCGGGGATCACGTTTCGCGCCTCGCCGCCGCGGGCCATGGTCACGTTGAGCACTTCCCGGTAGCTCGCCGGGCCGTCCCGATACTCCCGCGGCGCCCGCTCCGCCAGAGTTGCGAGCAGGACCCCCGCCTTGTGCACCGCGTTCTCCCCCAACCAGGGACGGGCGCTGTGGGCGGCCTTACCGGGAAAGACCACTCGGGCGTTGAGGCTCCCCACGCAGCCGACCTCGATGTCGTTCCCCGTGGGCTCCATGAGGACCGCCGACTCGAGTTCGGTGAGCCAGGGCTCGGCCCGAAAGAGAGGAACGAGGCCGTTGCGGTCAAAGCTCGTTTCCTCGCAGTCGTAGAAGACCAGCACCAGCGGCGACGCGTCCTCGGTCGGGTACGTTTCGGCGAGGGCGAGCATCACCGCCAGGGCGCCCTTCATGTCGGTGGACCCGAGGCCGACGACCCACCCGCCTCGCACCGCGGCCTCGGCCTGTCCGGCCTTGGGGACCGTGTCCAGGTGCCCCACCAGCGCGAGCCGCGGCGTCGCCACCTCCTCGCCGGGCTTCCACCCGTAGGCGGCCACCAGGGCGTTCCCGTGGCGGATCAGATACCTCGGGCGCGTGGAGGTCCGGAGCGTGTCTTCCACGTAGTCAGCCAGCGCCTCCTCCCGGCCACTTGGACTGGGGATCGCCACGAGGTCAACTGTCTTTGACGCAATGTCTTCAGACGATATGCTCATCTTGCTTCTCATTCCGTGAACGGCCAAAAAACCGGCGCGAAAAGGGTCACCACGCCCCAGGAGAGCAGGCTCAGCAACCAACCCACCCGGGCGAAGTCGGAGAAACGATAGCCTCCTGGGCCGTAGACGAACATGTTGGTCTGATAGCCGAGCGGGGTCAAGAACGAGGCGGAAGCGGCGTAGGCTACCGCGAACACAAAGGGCATGGGATTCAAGCCGAAGTCCCGAGCGGTGGCGATGGCGATGGGGGTCATGATGACCGCGCAGGCGTTGTTGGTCAGCACTTCGGTCAGGAGCATGGTGGCGAGATACATGGCGGCGAGGACGGCGTAGGGGCCCCAGTCGCCTCCGAGCTCGATCACGTTCCGGGCGACAAAGCGCGCCGCTCCGGTGCGCTCCATGGCGAGCCCCAGGGAGATCATCCCGGCGAGGAGGAAGATCGTCCGCCGGTCCACGCTCCGGAAGGCCTCGCGCAACGTGAGGCACCCGCTCAGGAGCATCAGCGCCGCACCGCCCAGCACGGCATTCACGAGGCTCACCACCCCGGTGGCCGCGAGCAACACCGTCGCCGCGAGAATCGCTAGAGCCAGCCACCCCAGACGACGCCGCGGCCGGGGTGGATGGACCTGGACCACGCTCAGGACCTCGGGAAGGCCGGCCAGGTCGCGCAGACGTTTCTTGGAGCCGTAGAGCAGCAACACGTCTCCCACGTGGAGGTCCATCTTGCCGACCCGCTCCCGAATCGTCTCCCGATCGTGGTAGACGGCCAGCGCCGTCACCCCGTACTTGTTACGGAAAAACGCGCTCTGAAGGGTACGACGATCCAGGGGAGACCCCGGCGGGACGACCGCCTCCGCCAGGAGCATGCCCCCCCCCACTAGGTCCGAAAGGTCGATCTTGGCTTCGGTGCGCAGGCGGAACCCCTCGGAGACCTGGATGCGCCGAATGGTTTCCAGAGGCGCGTGAACGAGCAACACGTCCCGCTCGAGGAGCGTCGTGGTCTGACCCGGGGTCATGCGATGCCCGTCGCGATGGATTTCGAGAACGTCGAGATCGTGGAGCCGGCTCAGCTCACTCTCCTCCAGGGAGAGACCGGAAAGGTGCGAACCGGGAACGATCTCCACCTCGGTGAGGTAACGACGCAGGTGGTAGCCGCGGGTCAACCGCTCGCCCCGGTGGCCCCCCGCGGGGAGCCGCCCCGCGAGGTACACGAGGTACACCAAACCGGGCAGGGCGATCATCAATCCGATCGGGGCGAAGTCGAACATGCGGATCGGCGGAAGCCCGTGGTCCTGAGCGAGCTTCGCCACCACCACGTTGGTGGAAGTGCCGATCAGCGTACACATGCCGCCGAGAAGCGAGGCGAAGGAGAGGGGGATGAGAAGCCGCCCCACCGAATAGCCTCGCTCCCGGGCGGCGGAGAGCGTGATCGGAAGAAAAACCGCCACCACCGCCGTGTTGCTCACGAAGGCGCTCATGGGGGCCACCACCGCCGACTGGAGTTTGAGGAAGCGGGACTGGGAGCGCCCGGCCCGGCGGCGCATCCATACTGCGAGGCCGTCCACGATGCCGGTCCGCTGGATTCCTCCGCTCAGGATCAGCAGCGCGGCCACGATCAGGGTAGCCGGGTGACTGAAGCCCTCCAGGGCCTGGGCGGGGGTCGCACTGCCGCTGAGGATCAGCAACACCATCACCCCGATGCCGACGCCGTCGGCGGGAACGCGCGAGAAGATCAATAGACCCAGAGCGCCCGCGAGAATCATCAGGATTGTCAGGTGCTCCACGGGTCGTCCTCCTCGCCGGGAGTATAAGCCGCGAAAGCACACCGGGTTGACCCCTTTCCTTCCCCTTTGGCATGATGAGCCGTCGATTTTGTAGAGAATTGGCCTCCGGAACCCCCCGGTTTTCCCCGCTGACCCAGGAGATTGTCGTGGCAACAGACACCGCCGCTCCCCTCGAGGAGCACCTTCGCTATGCGCGGTCCCAGTTCGAGAACTGGGAGATTCTCAAGGACGTCATCGATCAACTGATCGATCTCATCCTCAACTACCGCCAGAGCGGACATCCGGGAGGGTCCCGTTCCAAGGTCCACGCCATGGTGGTGACCGCCCTCTCGGGGGCCATGCGCTGGGACATTCGCCGTCCGGAACACCGCTTCGGCGATCGGTTCATCCTGGTGGCCGGCCACACGGCGCCCCTGGTCTACACGACCCTGACCGCGCTCGGGGACTGTATGCGGACCATGCACGCGCGAACCGGGGACGCGCGGTACCGGATCGAGCCCGAGCGGGTGGTGCTCTGGGAGGACCTCCTCGGCTTTCGCAGGCGAGGCGGTCTGGCGGGTCACGCAGAGATGGAGGGGAAGACCCTCTTCTTCAAGTTCAACACCGGCCCCTCGGGCCACGGCTCCCCCGCCGCAGCCGGCGAGGCACTGGCACTGGTTCGGGCCGGCGCGCCGGAGATCAAGGTCTGGGAATTCGAGGGAGAAGGGGGACACACCGCCGGGGCCAACCACGAGACCAAGAACTCCGCCTGGGGCCTCCGCCTGGGGAACCTGAACTACGTGCTCGACTGGAACGACTTCGGAATCGACGCCCACAACGTCTCTACCGTCGTCCCCGGGAATCCGGCCTCCTGGTTCGAACCCTACGGCTGGCGGGTTGAGGGGGCCGAGGACGGGAGCGACTGGGATCAAGTGAGCCGGGCCGTTCTTCGCATTGTCCACGGGGTGAACCCGGACTCGGTTCCGGGCATGGCCTGGGTACGGACCCGCAAGGGACGGGGCTATCACAAGTTCGACTACAAGTCCCACGGCGCACCCCACAAGCGCAACAGTGCCGAATTCTGGGAATGCCGCAAGGATTTCAGCGACATCTATGGAGTCGAGTGGGAGGGTTTCGGCGAGGGGGATCCCAGCGATCCGGCGGTGCTGGAGCATCAGATGCGGACCAACCTCAACCGGGCCCTCGACGTCCTCCGCAACTCACCCGCCTGCGCCGCCGTCGCCGACCGTCTGGCGGCCCTGGGAGACTCGGTGCCGGATGAACTGCCCGGACTGACGCTCGACCCCACCCGGAACCCGCTCCACGATCCCGAGCTTCTCGACTTCGAGAACTATTCCGCCGAGCTCTGGGCCGCGCCGGGGGAAAAGAAGCCCAACCGAGCGGGCCTCGGCGCCTGGGGGGCCTACATCAACGCATGGTCGGCCCAAAAGTACGACCGTCCCCTGGTGCTCGCCTGTTCCGCCGACCTGGCCGATTCCACCAATATCTCAGGATTCGCCAAGGGCTTCGGCGACTTCCCCGGCTGGGGGGTCTACA
>Ga0114931_10005008_pt1 | contig 16425 bp, 11 predicted proteins | sample 2SBtaG_FD_89579 | JGI IMG/M metagenome (GOLD analysis project Ga0114931, IMG submission 89579) | Deep subsurface microbial communities from Kolumbo volcano to uncover new lineages of life (NeLLi) - 2SBTROV14_V59a metaG | ecosystem: Environmental > Aquatic > Marine > Volcanic | place: Kolumbo...
CACACGCAATGGGGAAAGAGGGTCCTATGCGCCAACAACCCGCCCCCAATCGCCGCACCACTCATCACACGACACGCATTTCAAGAAACGTGTCTGGTGAATAAGGTCGGGTGATGCGCGGGACGGTTAGCGAGCAGATTCCCCTTGATTCCAAGAGGCTCGGGGCTCAGAATCCGGCGCCTCTGGATTCCCTTCTCCGGTTCTTCCCGGCCTTGACTTTCGCTAACGGCGGGCGGTGCGAGGCGTCGATAAACGCACCATGGACGAGTTGTCTTCATGGAGCTTAACGAGCAACCCTCGATGCACCGGTTTCGGCGACGTAGTATGAAATCGCTCTTGTGCCTGGTGGCAATCACCATGCCATTGCAGGTTCTGCCAGCACAGCCGTGCATGTGTACTGAACGCCAGGCCAATTCGGAGCAAGTGCCGTCGATGCCTAAGGCCACGCGACAGCACTCTTGCTGTTCGTCAAAGCCGGCTTCTTGCTGCTCCGATAGAGGCGTAAGGCATTGCTGCGGCTGCTGCCGCCAGCATGGTCAGCCTTCCCCATGCAATTGTGGAGCGAATTGCCACTGCTCGCTGCAATCCTCAACACCAGATCCCCCGGCGCTGCCACCGGTTTCTTCGACCCCTTTGGGGGATGAACTCTTCAAATCGCATGCGGTTGGCTGCCACTTAGCGGACACCGCCCTCGCAGGCTGCTCCTGCGGCCAGCGCCCTTCGTCGTCAGTGGCATGCACTGCACTGACGAAGCTGGAGCTCTGCGCGACCTTCTGTCGCTTCTTAATCTGAGTGCGCGTCCTCTTGCCGGCGCTATCGCTGCGCCTAGCGTAGGCCGTCTTTCGGACAGCATCAGCAACTCCTCGCTCGTGCTGACTTGTTAGTGCCTTCACGCTAACCCCAGTTGCTGCAAAGCGAATGCGTCGGGCAGCCTGAGTCGAGGCTTTGGTCCTGCCCGAGCCGCACGCATCTACGTTCGCACGTTGCTTTGGGCGAGATGGACTAGCAGGCTCAAGCCTTCGTCTCAAACTCACAGCTCAATAAGAAATGAGGTTCACGATGTCTCGAAAACTTCTGCATTGGCTCGGTGTTGTTCTTATCGCCGCCACGTTGACGGCAACCGGCTGTCGTTCTGCTGAGAAGCCCCCCCCGACATACCAGGAATCGCCCGCCGGTGGTAGTTGCCCCAGTTGCGGCTGAAACACGAGGACAAGGACATGACGGACGCGGACAATATCATGAGTGACGATCCACAAGCAGTAAACGACGCGCCTGAACGCGTGCATGAGATTGCACAGCCTGGGCAGCCCCCGATGAAGCATCTGCGGTGGTGGCTGCAACTCGCGGTTCGTCCTCTGCTGTTTCTACTGTGCGGCACGGCGTTGATCGCGGGCCTTGGTGTCGCTCAGCACCTCGGCTGGATCTCAGCTGGCGGCACGACCGATCATCAGCACGTCTCTGGTGGTGGCGAAAACGTGCGGTATATCTGCCCCATGATGTGTACGCCGCCACAATCGGAACCCGGTCGCTGCCCGGTGTGCGCGATGGAATTGGTGCCCGCCACTTCCGGGGGCGATGGAGACGAGCGATCGGTTCAGATTGATCCCGTCGCACGGCGCGTCGCCAACATCCGCACGTCGACCGTGAAGGCAATGCCGATGACGCGCACCATTCGAGCCATCGGCGAATTGAGTTACGACGAAGGCACGTTGAGGACAATCTCCGCCTACGTCGATGGCCGCCTTGATCGACTGTTCGCCGACTACACGGGCATGGTCGTGGAAAAGGGCGATCATCTTGCACTGGTTTATTCGCCCCGACTGTACTCCAGTCAGGTTGAATTGCTGTTGGCCAAGCAGGCATGGCAGAAGAGCGAGTCGGTCACTCCCGCCCGAGTCATCAGTTCAAGCCGAGACGTCTACGAAAGTGCCAAGCAGCGGCTGATCGAGCTGGGTATGACCGAGCCGCAAATAGCGCAACTTGAACAGGCCGGCGAAGCGAACAGCCGACTGCACCTATGCGCCCCAATCGGAGGTACCGTGATCGAAAAGTTCGCCGTCGAAGGCGCGTACGTGGGAGAGGGTCAGCCGATCTACCAACTCGCTGACCTGTCGACGGTATGGCTGATGCTAGAACTGTTTCCCGAAGACGCGGCGACCGTCCGTTACGGCCAGAAGGTAGAAGCGGAAGTACAGTCCATTCCAGGACGAGCATTTGTCGGACGTGTGGCCTTTGTCGACCCGAATGTTGATCGACACACGCGAACCGTCGGAGTCCGCGTCGTCATCACGAATCACGAAGGTCTCCTGCGGGTCGGCGATTATGCTAAGGCGACGATTCAGGTTCCAATTTCGGTTGTTAGGGACGGGCAGGGCTCGGTCTACGATCCGGAGCTCGCCGACAAGTGGATCGGTCCAAGGCATCCGCACATTATTGAATCGTCTTCCGGAGCGTGTCCTATTTGTGGCGTTGCACTCGTTCCCGCCACACGATTCGGTTTTGCAAATGCGCCAACCTCCGACAACAAATTGCTGGTGGTTCCGCGCGACGCCGTGTTGATGGCCGGCGACAGCAGCGTCGTCTACGTCGAAACCGCTCCCGGGCGCTTCGAGATTCGTCGCGTTGTGCTTGGTCCTAGCTGCGGCGACCAGATTGTCATCTTGAGCGGTGTAAACGAGGGCGAGCAGGTCGCGACTCGCGGCAATTTTCTCATCGACTCCCAGATGCAGCTAGCTGGCAATCCCTCGCTAATCGATCCCACCAAAGCGGAACCTCGATCACATGAAGCCAAAACATCCGTGGAGGTAATTGTCGCACTTTCCGCTCTTTCAGAGCAGGACCGCTTGTTGGCGCAGCAGCAACGTATTTGCCCAGTAACCGACTATGACCTCGGATCGATGGGAACTCCGCCGGTGGTCGATGTCAACGGAACACCGGTCTTCATCTGCTGCGAAGGCTGTCGCGAAGATCTGCTGAGCGATCCGGAGAAGTACCTGGCGAAGCTTGCTGCGAGTCCGGTGCCGCGCAACTCGAGTGAGGGCGCAGCACAAATGGATCTGCCACCGATCGGAGCACCGCAAATCGCGAGTCCGCCCAACATTGCTCCGCCGGTGCCGAGTTTATCAACGGGCAGTGGGGCGACGCACAATGCGACGGAAGTACGAGACGAGCCCGTCGACCGTATGGGAAAACGATCCGAGGGGGGCATTCGATGACCACTAAAATACTTGAATTCTGTGTTCGCGAGCGCCTTCTCGTCTTGCTCGCCTCAGCAGTGTTGATCATCTTCGGCTGGTACTCGTTGCGTACCGTCCCGCTCGATGCGATTCCCAACGTCGGCGAGAATCAGGTGATCGTGCTCAGCGAGTGGTCGGGCCGTTCTCCCAAGGACGTCGAAGACCAGGTCACCTACCCGTTGTCGATCGCGCTGCAGGCCGTGCCCGGGTCAAAAAATGTACGCGGCAAGAGCATGTTCGGCTTCAGCTTTGTTCAGGTAACCTTCGACGACGGGATCGACTTCTATTGGGCACGCTCTCGCGTGGTTGAACAATTGACGACCGTGTCGGGTTCGCTGCCCGAAGGAGTAACACCCCGTCTCGCTCCCGACGCCACGGCCTTGGGGCAAATCTACTACTACGTGCTAGATCCGCCGGAGGGAATGGACCTGACCGAACTGCGGTCGAAGCAGGATTTTTTCATCAAGTACGCACTGCAGTCGGTCGACGGCGTGGCTGAAGTGGCTTCAATCGGCGGCTATGTGTTGCAGTACCAAATCGAAGTTGATCCCGATGCACTGCGCTATCACAACATACCGCTCAGCCAACTGATCGATGCCGTCAAGGCGTCGAATATCGACGTCGGTGCAAAGACCGTCGAGTCCGGTGGAATGGAGTTCGTCGTTCGTGGCAAGGGATTCATCGGCTCCGGCAAGACCGAGAGGGAAACCCTGGATCAGATCGAAAGTACGGTTGTGGAATCCCGGGCCGGGGTTCCCATCCGTATACGAGACCTTGCCCAAGTTCAAACCGGGCCGGCTTTTCGTCGTGGCGCTTTGGATTTCAACGGTCAGGAAGCAGTGGGCGGCATGGTCGTCATGCGCTACGGGGAGAACCCGCGCGCCGTTATTGAACGAGTCAAGCAGAAGATCGCTTCTTTGGAGCCGGATCTGGACGGAATCGAAATCCAAGACGTCTACGACCGCACACTGCTGATCGACGAAACCGTGGCGACGCTGAGCGAAGCGCTCAGCCAAGAAACGCTGATAACCATCGTCGTCTGCGTCCTGTTTCTGCTGCATGTACGGGCGAGTATTGTCATCGCAATCACGCTGCCGATGGCCGTCTTGATGTCCTTCATCGCGATGAAGTCCTTCGGCGTGGACGCCAACATCATGTCGCTGGCGGGGATCGCCATCGCGATCGGGACGATGGTCGACATGGGCATCATCGTTCTGGAGAACATCTACGGCGGTTTGGTCGAGTGGGAAGCAGAAGGCTCGCCCGGCGGTCCACGGAGGCGGCCGGAGGTGATTTGCCAATATGCCATCGAAGTCATCCCGGCGGTAATCACCGCGGTCAGCACCACGATCGTTAGTTTTCTGCCGGTGTTTTTTCTGACCGGCCGTGATCATCGACTGTTCGCACCGTTGGCTTGGACCAAAACGTTTGCCCTCCTAGCCAGCCTGATCGTTGCTGTTACTGTCGTGCCATTGCTGTGCCGACTCTTTCTAAAGACTTCGTCCACGTCACGATCGATGCGCATGCTTGCGGCGTTCTCGTTGTCGGCGGTGTTCGCTAGCTTCTGCTATTTCGTGTGGGGCGACCACCTAGAACGATGGACGGGGGTCGGTCTCTATGGGCTTACTGCCGCGGCTGCTGGAATTGGTTTTTTGGCCGGCTGGTGGATGAGTCAAGAGAAGATACGACCGATCGACGCGAATCCCGTCAGCCGATTCGTGCGTTGGATTTATAGTGCAAGGTTGCGCTTCGCGCTCGACAATAAGGCGCTGATGTTGTCGGTTCCCTGCATGATTATCCTGCTGGGATTGGGGGCATGGTTTGGATTGCCCACCGTACTCCGCCCCGTCGAGAAGCTCGTCGCTAGGTTGGGAGCCGATCTGAACGAGGTGCCGGGATATGTCCAGGCCAAACATCTGTTCACGGGTCTCAAATCAGACGACTGGATCGCGCTGGATGAAGGGAGCTGGTTTTACATGCCCAGCCTCTATCCCGCGGCCAGCTTTTCTCAGGCGATGGAAGTCTTACAAACGCAAGACGCAATGATCAAAGAGATCCCTGAAGTCGCAAACGTATTAGGCAAGATCGGTCGCGTCGAATCGGCTCTCGATCCCGCTCCGGCCGCGATGATCGAGACGTACGTCATGCTCAAGCCACGCGAGCAGTGGCGACTCGGCATGACCGAGCGAAAGATTTGGGACGAAATCAATAGCGTCGCCACGATACCCGGCATAACGCCCGCGTCAGCCCTTCAGCCAATTGAAGGTCGCGTGGTCATGTTACAAAGCGGGATCAAGGCACCGATGGCCGTTCGCATCTACGGCGACGACCTGCATGGCTTGTCCGAGGCGTCACTCGCCGTGGCCCAGCGCCTAAAACAGCACCCAAACGTGAACTCAGGTACGGTCAATCCCGACATTGTGATGGGCAAACCATATTACGAGTTTGAAGTGGATCGTGAACAATCGGCCCGCTACGGCATGACGACGATGATGGTCAACCAAGTGGTGGCTGCGGGGCTCGGTGGAGTTGACGTGACCCATACGGTTGAAGGTCGGGAACGATATCCGATCCAAGTCCGCTTTTCGCGTGACGTGCGCGAGCGATTGGACGAGTTGCCTCGCGTACCCGTCGTCACGCATACCGAAGAAGTGGTCCCTCTGGAACGCTTGGCGCAGGTCAGCACGACGTGGGGACCGGGTTCGATCAACAGTGAGGACGCCCGACTGGTCGCTCATGTTTCCTTTTCGCCGAATGCTGGCGTTGGCGATCTCGAGACCGTTGAAGCCGTGATGGCGTCGCTCAAATCGGCCCGTGCAACCGGCGAGCTGGTGTTTCCTGAAGGCAACTTCGAGCTACAAGCGGTGGGATCCTTCCAAAATCAAATCGAGGCCAATCTTCGCTTGATGTGGATCGTACCGACCGTTGTGCTGATCAATCTGTTGTTGCTCTATCTCTGTTTCCGCAATCTGCCCATCTCGATGGCAGTGTTTTCTGGTATCCCCGTGGCGTTTGGCGGTGGCATGATTGCCGTAGCGGTGATGGGGGTCGAAATGAACACGGCAATTTGGATTGGTTTCATCGCGTTGTTCGGCTTGGCAGTGGACGACGGCGTCGTCATAGCGACCTATATCCGACAGGTGCTCGCTCGACGGACAATCGACAACGTCACGGATCTCCGCAGCGCGATCTACGACGCCGGATTGAAGCGGATTCGGCCCTGCATGATGACCACGGTTACGACGTTAGCGGCGCTGGTTCCCGTCCTGATCTCGACGGGCCGAGGCGCGGACGTTGCGCGCGCAATGGCCTTGCCGGTGTTTGGCGGAATGCTCGTCGAGCCGTTCACGTCATTCATTGTGCCGACCCTCTATTGCGCATTTTTGGAGTTCAAGATGAAGGCAGCTCTGAAGGACGAGGTCTGGACCAAGTCGGTTGAAGATCACGACCATCAAAGGATCGCCGCGTAGGGAGAGGAGACAAAGCTACGCTATTGTTGAAGTCAAAACACCTTTTCACTTTCGTTTTGTTGTCGTCCTATTCAAGAAGGAGAAGGACATGAAGATCGCAAAGATGTTTTTCGCGGTGGCGTTGATCGTTGCCGTAGGCCAAGTTGTGAAGGGATATGACGGACATGACCACTCACAAGAGGGGCCGCAGCCATCCAAGCGTGAACAGTTGCGAGCCGCAGTGCAAGAGATCTGCCCAGTGTCCGGCGAGCGGCTCGGTGAACACGGGCCCCCGATCAAGGTCGCCATTGGAGATCAAGGGCAGCACGTGTATTTCTGCTGTCAGGCCTGCTTGAAAGGTAAGATTGACCCGCAACATTGGGCCAAGATCCACGCTAACTTCGCCAGCGCGCAACGGATGTGCCCCGTGATGGGTAAGCCGCTTCCGCAGAATCCGAAGTGGACGATCGTGGACGGGCAAGTCATCTATATCTGCTGCCCATCTTGCAGCAAGAAGCTTGCCGCCGATCCGGAACCTTATCTCCGCAAGCTCGACGGCTTCTACACCGCTTCGCTACAAGCCAAGCAAGCCCGGCGATAAGCCACGGTGAAACGAGCGGTTGCACGCCAACCGTCGGCAGGCATTTCGGTTCTGGACGACAACGTGGGCAACTTGGCGTCGCTTTGACGCCAAGTTGCTTGCGTGAATTAAATGGGTTGGGGAGTGTTCTCCCGCCTGCGGGGAATACATGGATGCTGCGGAGAGGGTGCGTCGATAGGATAGGAATGAATACGCGATTTTCGGTGGGCACCGAGTCCGAAGGGGCTTGTGCTAACGCCGCGTCGTGAGAATGTGGATGTGGAGAACGAAGATGGATTTCAGGCAGAGCGGGGCAGGCCTGCTGCTCTTGGCGGTTGCGATGCTGATGACAACCGCCGGTTGCCGCAGCGCCCGGAAGGTTCACGATCCCGAGTACGCGATGGTACAACGGGCGATGCTGACGACGCCGGGGCCTGCCGCCGTTGCCGCTTCGATGCCGCCAGTCGTGCCGGACTTGGGCGGACCTCATCCCGTCGAGCAATACGTTGCCTTCGCGCTGGCTCAGCATCCGGAGATTCAAGCGGCGCGTAAGGTTATCGAGGCCAAGGCCAATCGGGTACCGCAAGCGGCGAGCTTGAAAGACCCCACCCTCGGCTCGACTGTCTATACCGAAGAAGTTCAAACGGCGGCGGGTCCACAGCAGTATTCGCTGAGTGCCAGCCAACACATTCCCTGGATTGGCAAGCTCGGCCAACGGGCAGCCATTGCGGAAGCAGAAGTGAACGTTGCCCGTGCCCAGTTGGCGGCGAAAGAACTCGAAGTGGTCGAGCAGGTCAAACGCGCCTACTTCGAGCTCTATTTCGTTCAACGGGCGATCGACATTTCCCAGCGCGATCGCGAACTCCTGGTCGACTTCGCGAAAATCGCCGAATCAAAGTACCGCACCGGCACGGCGAGCCAGCAGGATCTTCTCCGCGCACAGGTCGAGGTGTCGGTATTGGACAACGAGTTGATCCGATTTCGACAGCAACGGTACAGCGCACAAGCACGACTGGCACGGCTGCTGCATATCTCTCCCGAGACTCCGGTGGCGGCGCTCGATCAACTGCGCGCCGAAGAAGTGCCACGTGATCTGGATTGGCTCTACGGACGTGCTGTCGCGGCACGCCCAGAGTTGCACGCGCAGTTGGCCGCCGTTTTGCGGGACCGAGAGACAGTCGATCTTGCCCGCTTGGATTATTTTCCTGATGCGACGTTGGGAACCACGTGGATTGCAACGGGCAGCGGAGGGTTGAGTCCTGTCTCCAATGGGCGCGATGCGTTCTTGGTCGGCGTGAACGTCAACGTGCCGATCTACCGTAAACGGTTGGATGCCGCGGTGAGAGAAGCGGAAGCGCAGGTCGTGGCAAGTGCGCGTCAATACGATTCCCTGCGAGATCGCACGGCCAAAGAAGTTAAAGATCTCTTCGAGCAAGCGAGGAGCCAACGCGATTTGGTGGAGCTATTTGCTCAGAAAATCTTACCCAAGGCGGAGCAAACGCTTCAGGTTTCCGTGCGATCCTACGAAGTTGGCACCGTCGACTTTCTGACACTGATCGACAATTGGTTACAGCTCCTACGTTATCAAATCGCCTTCCATCGTCTGGAAGCCCAATTGCGTCAAACACTCGCCAGCTTGGAACGAACCATCGGCGGTCCGCTGGCGTTAGCCCCACTCGGCGACCGCGTCGCCCCGCCACAACCCGCCCCCCCAGAAGTCGTCCCACCGGCGCTACCCGCACCATAACACCCCGAATCGGACCCCCGCGTCCAACACAACCAAGGACCCCTGCGATGTCAACGGTTTCCCGTTTCGTGTTCGCCTGCGCCGCCGGGCTGCTGCTTACCGCCGGCGGCTGCGCGCGGGCATATCACGACTATTCAGACTGCTATATCGATTGTAAATACTGCGCGCCACCCCCATTGCCCTACCTGCATTACAAAGACTGCGTTTGTCACTCCTGCGCGGCGTCACGGTACTTGGGCAAGCCGTCGCAGCCGGTCAACCAAGAGAACCGTGAGGCACAACCTTATGAGTCGCATGACGATCAGGCTTCTTCTCCCTGATTTCCGTTTCGCATTTGCCGCAGCACTTCCCAGCGCTTGTACAGGTAGAATATTACGGGATAGATCAGCAGTTCCATCAGGAAGCTGGTCACCAAGCCGCCGATCATCGGAGCGGCCAGGCGTTTCATCGTGTCGGAACCGGTTTCTGTGCCGATCATGATCGGCACCAGGCCAAACATCGCAGCCATGACGGTCATCATCTTGGGACGGATGCGCTTGACGGCGCCGTCGTGAATCGCCAACTCTAAATCGTGCAGGCTGTTGAGGCGGCCTTGATCGCGGAACTTGTTGTAGGAGAGGTCGAGATACAAGAGCATCACCGCGCCGGTCTCGGCGTCCAATCCGGCCAGGGCGATCAGGCCGACCCACACGGCCAGGCTGAGGTGATAGCCCAGGATGTACAAGAACCAGATCGCCCCGACTAGACTGAACGGCACAGCCAGCAAGATCACGATCGTGCGAAACGCACTGCGCGTGCTCATGTAGAGCAGAAAGATGATCACCACCAGCGTGATTGGTATCACGAGCATCAGCCGCTGGTTGGCCTCTTGCATGTACTGGAACTGGCCGCTCCAGACTACGCTGTAGCCCTGCGGGAAATCCGGCTGGTTGACGACGTTCGCATCCACAAGCTCTTTCCCGCGGCGGACGTAACCGCCAATGTCGCTGGTAGAAATATCGACAAAGATCCAGGCGTTAGGCTTTGCCTGCTCGGTACGGATTTCCGGTGGACCGGTGTGTACCGTGAGCGTGGTGACCTGTTCGATCGGGACTTGCGCGCCGGACGGTGTGGTGATCAGCGTCCGCCGCAGCGCGGTCAAGTCGTCGCGCAGCTCGCGCGGGTAACGCAAGTTGACCGGGTACCGCTCGAGCCCTTCGACCGTCGTCGTGATGTCCATGCCGCCTAGCGCCGTGAGAATCACGTCCTGCACGTCCGCGACGTTCATCCCATAGCGTGCCGCCTGCTGGCGATTGATCTTGAAATCGACGTAGTAACCGCCGACCGTCTTCTCGGCAAAGACGCTGACCGTATCGGGCAGCGTACGCACCTGACTGGCAATCTTCTCGGCCAGGTCGTGCAGCGTTTTCAAATCGCTCCCCGCGACCTTGATCCCCACCGGCGTTTTGATGCCGGTCGAGAGCATATCGATGCGGGTCTTGATCGGCATCGTCCAGGCGTTGGTGACTCCAGGCAATTTCACCACGTCGTCCAACCCCGGCACGTGCGTCCCATCCGCTTCGTTCCAGCCGTAGATCAGCTCGGCGTCGGTAATCGTCCGCTCTTCCGGCCAGAAGTACGCGAGCGGCGTCTTCACCCAGTTGGGCAGCCCACCGAACCAACGCTCGACGCGGCGCTTTCGCCAAAGCGACTTATCGGTGTGCAACGCGATCGTTGTTTCCATCATGGCCAGTCCGGCCGGATCGGTCGCCGTTTCGGCCCGGCCCGCCTTGCCGAACACGTGATGCACTTCGGGAAACGTCTTGATCAGCTTGTCCGTTTGCTGCAGCAGCTCGCGGGCCTTGCTGACCGAAATCGATGGATCGGTCGTGGGCATGTACAGCAAGTCGCCTTCTTCCAACGGCGGCATGAACTCGCTGCCTAGCTGGGAATAAGGCCAGAGTGTTACCAACATCAGCGCGACAGCGATCAACAACGTCAGCAACCGCCCGCGCAGTGACAGCCAGAACAGCGGTTCGTAACACCGCATCAACAGCTTGCTGATCGGATTGCGATCCTCGTGCGGAACGTGGCCGCGGACAAAGAAATACATCAGCACGGGGACAATCGTAATCGACAGGAGCGAGGCCGCGCCGATGGCAAACGTCTTGGTAAATGCCAGCGGTTTAAACAGCCGCCCCGACTGGTCGCCTAGGCTGAAGATCGGCAGAAAGCTGACCGTGATGACCAGCAACGAAAAGAACAACTGCGGGCCGACTTCTTTTGAGGCGTCGATGATGATCTGTGCCTGCGTACGCTTGCCGGCATCTCGCTCCAGATGCTTGTGGGCGTTTTCGATCATGATCACGGCCGAATCGACCATCACACCAATCGCCAGGGCGATGCCGCCTAGCGACATGATGTTGGCGTTCAGCCCGATCAGGTTCATCAAAATAATGCTGGCCAACACGCCGGTCGGCAGCACGAAGATGGCGACCAGCGAGCTGCGCAGGTGCAAGAGAAAAATAATGATGATCAGGGCCACGACGGTCATTTCTTCCAGCAGCTTGCGCTTCAGCGTATCGACGGCCCTTTCGATTAGCGCCGAGCGGTCGTACTCGGATTTGATGTCCACGCCCGGCGGCAGCCCCGCTTTCAGCTCTTCCAGTCGTAGTTTCACTCGCTCGATCACTTGATACGCGTTTTCGCCGAAGCGTGCGATGACCACCCCGCCGGCGACTTGCCCTTCGCCATTCGATTCCGCCAAGCCGCGGCGCATGTCGGGGCCTACGTGAATCTGCGCCACGTCGCGCAGCAGAATCGGCGCGCCTTCGGGCGTTGTCCCCAGCGAAATGTTCGACAGGTCGTCGATCACTCGCTGGCTGGTTTCCGGGTCGCTGACGCCGTCACCCAAATAGCCCAAGCCGCGGACCATGTATTCGCTCTCGGACATTTCGATCACGCTGCCACCCACGTCGCGGTTTGACGCTTCGATCGCCCGATGGACCGTTTGAATCGGCACGTTGAAGGCCAGCAGCCGATCCGGATCGACTTCGACTTGGTACTGTTTTACGTAGCCGCCAACGCTGGCCACTTCGGAAACACCGTCCACTGCCGTCAGTTCGTAGCGGAGATACCAATCCTGGATGCTTCGCAGTTGCGACAAATCGTGCTCGGCCTTGACCAGAGGTTTGCCGTTCAGCGGGCAGTTGCCTGGTGCGTCAAACGCCCGTACGCGGACCAGCCGATCGCGCAGTTTGGACGGGGCGTCTTCAATCTTGGCGTACCAGTGGTCGGGGTCTTTGGGATCGTGAAACAGACCGGCAGCGTGATCGGGAGAATACCAACCGGTCTGCAGCGAGTACTCGTACACCCAGCCGACGCCCGTGGCGTCCGGCCCCAGCCGCGGCGTGACGCCTTCGGGCAGTTTGTTCGCCACGAAGCTGAGTAACTCCAGCACGCGACTCCGCGCCCAATAGAGGTCCGTGCCGTCCTCGAAAATGACATACACGAACGAGTAGCCGAACATCGAAGTGCCGCGCACGACCTTGGCATAAGGCACGGCCAGCATCGTGGTCGTCAGCGGATAAGTGACCTGGTCCTCGACGACACGCGGCGACTGGCCGGGATATTCGGTGAAGACGATAACCTGCACGTCCGACAAGTCGGGAATAGCGTCCAGCCGAATTGTGTAAATCGAGTACAGCCCGCCCAGCACCAACACACCGGTGAGTAAAATCACCAGGAACCTGTTGTTTACCGAAAACTCGATGACTTTGCCGATCATGAACTGTCTCGCTGAGGGCAAAGCCTCAATCGCCGCGTATTATTGATGTTTGTGCTCATGCGTTGGCTCAGATTGGCTGGACGTCTGCGTCAGCATTCTCAAATTGGCTTCCTTCACGCGTCGCTCGCTGTCAAGCAGGAATTGTCCGGACACGACGACCATGTCGTTTTCTTGCAAACCGTCGATCACCCGCACCTGTCCGTCTTGCAAATCCTCGCCCAACGTCACTTCACGCGTTTCGAACTTCCCCGGTTCATTCTGGACATACGCGAATCCGACGCGCCATGTCAGACCGTCCGCTTTCTTCTGCTGACCCGTGTAGATCACCGCGTCCAGCGGAACCACGAGCTGCGGCTGCGAGCCGACATCGAGGATCTCGACGTCGGCGTACATACCGGGCTTCATGCGCAGGTCGGGGTTGGTGAATTCGAGCCGCACCCTTATCTGCCGAGTCTTAGTGTCCACGTCGGGATAGACGTAAATTACCTTCCCTTCGAAAACCTCGCCGGGACGAAACGGAAGCGTCAAGCGAGCCGGTTGGCCCGCGCGGACGTGCGGCAACTGGTATTCGTAGATGTACACATAAACCCACACCGTCGACAAATCAGCGATGCGGTAGAAGACGGTCCCCGCCATCATGTACATGCCCTGGTAAGCGTGCTTCTCGATCACCCAACCCTGGAACGGCGATTCAAACGTGACCGCCTTCTTGGTTTTTCCGGTTCGCTGGATGTCCTGAATCTCGCTCTCAGGCACGTCCCAAAAACGAAGTTTGTCGTGAGCGCTGAAGACCGTGTTGAGGCGTGGAATAATCTCAGGTCGCTCGCCAGGCACCGCCTCTTTTTGCCGCGAGATCAGGTATTCCTTTTGGGCCGACACCAGATCGGGTGAATAGAGGCGAAACAGCGGCTGGCCCCGCTCGACCCGCTGCCCCACAAAATCGACCAGCAGCTCCTCCACCCAGCCATCGACTTTCAGCGTCACGTCGCCCAGCAATGGTTCGGCATATTCGACCTGCCCCATCGTGCGCACCGCTTGCTCGGCCTGGGCCTGCACGACGCGCTGAGTCCGCACCCCCACGTTTTGCATCACCGCGGAAGTCAGCGTGATGTTCGTTTCCTTGGACAACTCGTCGCGGTAAACGGGAATCAGTTCCATTCCCATGGGGTCCATCCCCGGCTTCGGTGAAACAAAGTTGGGGATCATCGACGATTTCCAGAAGGCCACGTCGCGGCCGGTTGGAGCCCCGCCGGAAGGTTGCATCGCGTGATGTTCGTCCAGCAGCATCCTCAACTTCATTGGCAGCAGCGGCAGCAGAAACGCACGCGCTCCCATGCCAAGTGCCATGCCGACAATGACCAGTAGCAAGACCATCGCGGCCCAGCGGACAACACCCAGCGTGTGATGTTTTCGAGACGCCATGCAGTCATCTTCCTCCGCCGTCTTGGTCGTTCATCTTCATCCCTGGCATCATTTCATGTTGGTGTGGCTCGCTCTTCGCCTTTTTCGTATCCCTCACCGGCACCGATTCAAAACGCAGGTTGATCGACCGCAGACGGCTGTCGCTATCCATTAAGAACTCCTCGGACGTCACAACCCGCTCGCCTCCGCGCAAGCCCCCGAGCACCTCGACCATCCCGCCGTCTAACTCCATACCGAGCATTACTTCGCGGGCTTCGAACTTGTTACCCGGCAGCGCAACGTAGGCCAGGTCGCGCCGGCCGGTGTGCATAACCGCTTGCTCGAGTACGTTGACGCCCTCGCCCATGCGGTGAGGCTCCAACTGCACCTGGGCAAACATACCGGGCTTGAGCAGCAGTTCGGGATTCTGGAATTCCAGCCGCACCTTCACGGTGCGGTTTTCGGGCTGGAGGTAGGGATAGACATAAACCACCTTCCCTTGGAACGATTGCCCCGACAGGTTCGGCAACTTGAGCGTCGCCTGTTGGCCATCGTAAACACAATGGATTTGATTCGGGTAGACGTAGACGTCCGCCCATACGACGGACAAGTCGGCGATGCGATATAGTAATTCGCCCGCCCTGACAAAGCTGCCTTCGACCGCTTCTTTTTCCGTAACGATGCCGTCGGCGGGAGAGGAAAACGTCAGCGTCTTGGGAACTTTCCCCCTTGAGATCAATAGGTCGATTTGCTTGTCCGTCACGTCCACGTAACGCAGCCGCTGCTTGGCGGCCTCAAGGTTTTCCTCATCCTGTGCGAGTGCCCCGCGGAGTTCTCTGTCGCGATCTTGCTTGAGAACCGCGGCGCTGATCAGGAGTTCCTCCTGTGTCGTGACTAGATCCGGCGAGTAGACTTCGAACAGCGGATCACCATTACGCACCGACTGGCCCTTATAGTTGACGTGCAGTTTCTCGATCCAAGCATCAACTTTGAGCGTGACGTCGATAATCCGCGGTTCGGCATAACCAATGGTGCCGATCGTTTCAATTGTGCGAACCCGCGGACCGTGCTGGACCAGTGCCGTCGTCACCTCGCGTTCGATCAGCGTCGCGTCAATCACAACTGGTTCTTGCGATGTCTGGTCGGCATAGACGGGCACCAGGTCCATACCCATCGCCGTCTTGCCCGGCTTGTCACTGCGCACGCTCGGATCATGCGGCGACGCCCAATACAAGACCTGACGACCAGTTTCGTTGGACGGTATTAAGTTTTGGATACCGCGGAGGATATGCGACTGGAACAGCAAACCGGCAAGGGTTGCCGCCGCGAATGTCAGCCACAACAACCAACGACCGATTTGGCCAGAGACAGCCGGTCGCGCTGCCGCCGAACGAGCCAGCCGTTCACTTTCGTCCAACACTTTGAGTTGCTCCTCAACTACTTGTTTCAAGTGGCCCAAGTCAGCGTCGCGGGCTGCGCTGCGTGCGGACATCAGCACTTCCGGCCCACACTTGACCAATACCCACTCGTCGATGGCCAGGAAATCAGCCGTCCCACACCACCCAAGAACGCGCAGAGCCAGACAGCGCGGAACAGCAGGGTTCGTCGCTCAATCGACGGCAGAAGCCAAAACAGAACAAGCCCCAGGCCGAGGCCCATGCCGCCGAAGAAGCGCAGGTTGCTGTCCAGAATCGGGAACGGCGGAAGGTCGGCACCTGCATACAGAGGGCTGCTGACACCAAAGAACACCTGCACGGCGCCAAGCCCGACTGTCGCCAACCCCACCATTCCGTTGATGATCTGTAGTAGCCGACGGCTCATCTTTTTGTCTGGCTAACAGGTGATTGAACAGAATTCCGTTAAGCAAGGGGCGTGGGCCATGCTATGCGGAATTCCGCCTAGCGGCAGTATCACGGTGCTCATCGAAAAACGCAAGGACCGCGATGGTCATTTCGCCCCGGGCGGGAGCACCCACAACGTGCTGCCCGTGTTCGGCGCGGCGGCTGCGGGTGCGCAGGCCGTTGGATGACTTGACGGTTCAAACACGGGAGGCGACTGGACGAGGTTTGAACGGCTCCTAAACAACGAAAGCCACCGCAGTTGCGGTGGCCTCTCGTCGTTGAAGTCGGGGCGAAAGGATTTGAACCTTCGACCTCTGCGTCCCGAACGCAGCGCTCTAGCCAAGCTGAGCTACGCCCCGATGGGGAACACGTATTCTATAGGGATCGCCTTGGGGGTCAACGGTG
>Ga0114931_10005009_pt1 | contig 16424 bp, 24 predicted proteins | sample 2SBtaG_FD_89579 | JGI IMG/M metagenome (GOLD analysis project Ga0114931, IMG submission 89579) | Deep subsurface microbial communities from Kolumbo volcano to uncover new lineages of life (NeLLi) - 2SBTROV14_V59a metaG | ecosystem: Environmental > Aquatic > Marine > Volcanic | place: Kolumbo...
CACTCGAATGACCTGCGAATAGGGGTGAAAAGCCAATCTAATTCGGCGATGGCTGGTTCCTGTCGAAATATGCCTAAGTATAGTCTGGTTTAGTTTGTCAGCGAGGTAAAGTACGGATAAGGTTCGCAGGGCCGAAAGGTTACGGAACCCCTTCCAACTCTGAACTTGTTGACTGCTTAAAACTGGAATCGGGGGCAGCGCGTAAGGTGCTGTTCCGAGACCCGAACAAGGGAGACTGAAGTTAAGGTCCCAAAGTGTATGCTAAGTGTATCAAAGGGTGTCTTGAACCTGAGACAGTAGGGATGTAGGCCCAGAAGCAGCCATCATTTAAAGAAAGCGTAACAGCTCACCTATCGAGGTTCGGGGCCCCGAAAATGGACGGGGCTAAGCATACCACCGATACTTCAGAGGCGCTCAGTTGAGCGTTCTGGTAGGCAGGCGTGGATTCTGCGCAGAAGTTTTCGCGAGAGCGAGGATGGAGCGGGATCCAACGAGAATCTTGGCGGTAGTAAGATCAGATTACTCTGAGAATGAGTAGCGTCGGAAGAGCAAGGTTTCCTTGGCAATGTCGTTCAACCAAGGGTTAGTCGGTACCTAAGTGATATCTTAACTGAATATCGCGAATGGACATCTGGTTAATATTCCAGAACTTGTTACTTTCGTTTATTATACAAAATTACTTCGGGATAGGTGGAGGTCCGAAAGGACTATCAAATTAGAAAGGCGTGGATCGTAATGATAAGAAGCGCTTGAATTGTTTGTGAATCTATTGACTCCGGGGGTCCGTGAAAAATTTGTATATAGAGAGTAGCGAGCCGTACCCAGAATCGGCACTGATGCTCTAGCTTAGTAGGCTAAGACGTGAAAGGGATAACCTGTTTAAGGGAATTCGGCAATTTAGCCCTGTATCTTCGGTATAAGGGGTGTCTATAGTCGTCCAATAGGAGCGACGGTAGATTGCAATAACAAGGACTGCCCGACTGTTTATCAAAAACGTAGCCGGATGCAAATCTGAAAAGACTAGTATATCCGGTGAAACCTGCCCAGTGGTGGTGTTTCAAACTCTGGTTCAACAGAGCTAAGACCCATTAAACGGCGGGCCTAACTATGAGGCTCTTAAGGTAGCGTAATGCCTTGTCGTTTGAATGACGACGTGCATGAATGGTTTAACGAGGTGGTCACTGTCCCTAAACAGAACCTTCTGAACACACTTGATGGTGAAAATGCCATCGTCGCCTAGTGGGAAGCGGAGACCTTGTGAACCTTTACTACAACTTGTTGTTGTGATTCCGAGAGAGATGCATAGCATAGGTAGGAGCGTAGATGTTATCGTTCTGGCGGTAACGGAGCGAAATTGTAATACTACCCACCTTTCTTGGGATTGCTCACCCGAGAGGGGACACCAGCAGGCGGGTAGTTTGGCTGGGGCGGCACCCTGCAGAAAAGATATCTGTAGGGCCCAAAGACAAGCTCATTCAGGTTGGAAATCTGAAGTAGAGTGCGAAGGCAAAAGCTTGTCTGACTGTATTTCGAAAAGCAAGAAATGCAGGAGTGAAAGCTGGGCTTAGCGACCCCACGTAGTTTTTTAATAGAACTCGTGTGTGACAGAAAAGGTACTCCAAGGATAACAGGCTTGTCGCCCCCGATAGTCCGTATTGACGGGGCGGTTTGGTACATCGCTGTCGGCTCTTCCTATCCTGGCTGTGCACAAGCAGCCAAGGGTGTCGGAGTTCACGCATTAAAAGGGATCGTTAGCTGGGTTAAGAACGTTGTGAGACAGTTTGTATGATATCTACTAGGCGCGTTGTTGTCTGAGTGGAACGAGCTTATAGTACGAGAGGAACTAGGCTCGGATGCCTCTGGTCAGCGGTTGTTATGAAGCAGGCCGCGCAGCTACGCATTGTTTGGATAAGTGCTGAAAGCATCTAAGCACGAAGCCATCCGCAAGACGAGACAACTTAGGCCGTTATAGAAGATAACGTTGATAGAGTTAATGTGTAATATCCAAGGCAACAAGGATTTAAGCATGTAACTACTAAAAGCCACATTTGATCATTTGTTTGAGCGCGAACACGTGTCTGTCTACTTGTGTTTATTGTTTTTCTGAAATATATTTTGGTATAATAAAACTTAAAAACCAACTAAAGATAATTTTTGTATGACTGTTGAAGGAACAATATATAGCGTAACTTTTTTTGTAGAAAAAGGTAAAGAACCTTTAATTGTTTCACAAACTGTTAATGGAAGACCTTATTCACCTAGAACGGATTCTGGAATCAAAGAGGGTGTTGAATTGTTTCGCGATGAAGTCTACGAAAAAATAGAAAGGATGAGGGATATTATAGATGGCGATTTTGCATTAGAAAGGAATTGTAGATTAAAAAGAGAGTTTCTTAATTAGTTTTTTCTATTAGTTAAACTTAAATAATGATTATTTGTAGAATTTTTATGGAAGATGAAAGAATTAGATTCATTGAGAAAATTGATGAAGGCGTTAGGAAATATCTCAGATTTGGAGATGGAGTTAGTCGTGTAGTTGATATTAATGAAAGAACTGTTGTCCTTGATGATGATAGTGAATATGAGGAAAGAGTATGTGACCTTGGTGAGAGAATTTTATTTATAAAAAAAGTCTCTGCTAAAAAAGGGGATTCAATGTATACTTTTATTCAGAGACAACCCCAATTATACACAGGTAATGTTTTTGTTAGTCAAGATTTTTCAAATGGTGAAAGAATTGATGAAGCTGCTAGGCGTGCTTTTAGTAATCTTCCACGACATGATGAAGAAAGTGATTTTTATCAACCTCCTCTTTCTGAACCTAAAGAAACAAAATAATTATTAAAGATCATCGTCGAATTCTTTGACTTTTCTTTTTTCGCCTTTTCTGAATTTGAAGAAATAAAATCCTAAATAAATAATAATAATTATGGAAGCTATTATTGCGAATACTGTCGTGTTTGGTCCTTTGTATTTTATAAAAAGTGCGACTATTCCTACAACTAGAGCTGTTAAACCTGAGAGTATTCCAAAATAAGGATTTGATTTTATTAATGATTTAATCCAAGATAAGAACCCGATTATTAGAATTGTGAGTGTTAGAGCAAATAGAATTTCCTTGAAACCAAAACCAGAACCTGTTTTTGCATTTAGGAAATAAAAGAAGAAATTAGTTAGTGTTAGTATTAAAATAAAAGATATAATTGTTACGACACCTAAGGAGAATATTGAGTCCCTTGTCTTTTTAATTTCTGCCATAACCCTTGAAAGAAACTATGTTTAAAAAATGTTTGAATGCTAAAGTTTAAAAACACATTTTCTTCTTAGTTTATGTGAGTTGGGAAGCTAGCTTCGGAATCTGCTCTTTAATGAGTAAGTGTTGTAATTAACGCTGATTCTGAGGAAGGTCCGGGCACCATAACTACAACCTTTTCAAAAAAGGTTCTAGGAGTCTAAAACCTCCTTTATGTAGTTTAATAAGGTAACCTCTTGAAAGGGAGGCGGTCGTGAGGTCGAGCTCCGCAGCAGAAACGACACAGCCTGCATTCGCTATGAACTGTGAGGGGAGTTTGCTTGTAGGATTTGATGAAACGTCGAACTTATGAAGTTTGAGGTGTCCAAGACAACAAGTTGTCTTGGCACGGGCGTCTTTACCGGTGCAACCGCTTTAACCGCGGGCTTAGACAGATGCTAGTACGGAATGTCTGATTACAGATTCCGACAGAACCTGGCCTATTCCTGACTCACATTTATTTTCTAAAAAGCAATCTTTAAAAGCCAACTAATTCTTTGTTTATTATTAGTATTGGGAAGGTAGCTCAGTGGGAGAGCACACGACTGAAGCTCGTGGTGTCGAGGGTTCGATTCCCTCTCTTCCCACTTATGTCAGGAATCGAAGACTGCACGAAGCAAATCTTCGTTGGCCTTCAACTCGTTCACAACTCGTCGAAGGTTCCCTCTCTTCCCATAGTAACTTATTTATTGGATTGTTCATATTAACGATTATGAAAAAGAAATTTGATAAAAATAAACTAGGAAAGAAAATAGTAGGTTTTGGTATAATAACAATTCCAATTCCTTTGTTTCCAAGTTCTTTATTTATTGCTCCGGGAGCATATCTAATGGGTCTTAAAAATTTTATGAGATATTATAAAAAGAATAAACTGAAACAAAAGAAAACTTGACATAACAGCAAGTTTTATAAAAACAAAAAGGCAAATAGAGATATGGTAAAAAAAGAAGGTGTTAGTTCCGGAGATAATAGTTTTGGAATTGTGTCTGTCGTTTTTGGAACGCTGAGTATTTTATCTTTATCTGTTGGAGGAATTGCAATGGGAATAATAGGATTACTTTTCGCTTTGAAAGCTAAAAAAAGAGCAAACAATAAGTGGGCTAAGTGGGGTTTCTGGTTAAGTGTAACAGGAATTGTTCTTGGAGTTTTAGCAATTTATTTTTTAGTTAATTATCTTTCAGGATACTTAGGACAAATACAAGGATTACCTGCTTAAATGAGAAGTTTAATAGAAAATAAAAAAGGTGCATTGGAACTTTCTGTTGGGACAATAGTTGTAATTGTTATTGCGATGTCTATGTTGATTTTAGGTTTAGTTTTAGTAAGGACAATTTTTACGGGCGCTACCTATAATGTGGATACATTAAATGATAAAGTAAAGAGTGCTATATCTGGGTTATTTGAAGAGGATGGTAGGTCGGTAGTTTACTTAGCAGGAAGAAAAGCTGATGTTACTCAGGGGTCTGATTGGGGTATAGCTTTTGCATTTAAGAATTTAGAAACTGGAACTGACCAAGCCTCTCCATTTAGATGGGAAATTCAAGCTGCACAAATTCCTTCTGGGTGTTCTGGTTTAACTCCGAGTAGAGCAGAAAGTTAGATAAAGGCTAGGGGAGAAGGAACTGTAACTTTACCTCCAGGGCAAACACAATATTCTATTGTCAGATTTAATATTCCAGAAGATGCACCTTTATGTATAGTTCCTTATGATATTAAGATTTTCAAAGACGGAAATGAATATGTTACTGACTTTTTTGATCTTGTTGTTAAAGCTTAAACTTAAAAACCAACTTTTCTCTTTTTATTTATGAAATTCGAAGAAGCTAAGACATATAGATGGTTTTATACTTCTAGTGATAAGCTTGTTGTTGGAGGAAAGAGTGCTAGTCAGAATGATGAATTACTTAAAAATTTAAACAAAGAATATTGGATTATGCACACTTCTGCTCCTGGAAGTCCATTTTGTGTTATTATTTCTCCAATTAGTAAAGTTACAAAAAAAGATTTAGAAGAATGTGCTATTTTTTGTGGATGTTTTAGTAGGGCTTGGAAAGAAGGAAAGAAAAAAACAACGATTCATTTGTTTAAGAACTCGCAAGTTTCTAAAAAGAAAGGAATGAAATCAGGAACTTGGGGAGTTGTTGGTAAAGTTAAAGAAATAAAAGTCGAGCTTGAACTTGTTTTAACAAAACAGAAAAAAATATTAAGAGCAGTTCCTGAAAAAAGTGTTATGAAAAAAAATACTTTTTTAAAGGTTTGTCCGGGAAAAATTGATAAGAAAAATATGGTTAATAAAATATTGAAAGAAATTGGAAAAGATTTTGATAAAAATGATATCTTGTCCGCTTTACCTCCTGGTGGTGTTAGAATTTGTGGGAGAAAAAATGGTAGATAAAGGACAGTGTAAATTTAACATTGGAAAAGAAGGCTTGACACATGGTGTTCTAGAAAGTTTAAGAACTTGCTTTAAGACTCATAAAAATATTAGAATTAGTGTTTTAAAGAATGTTGAGAGAGATAAAAATAAAATGAAAGAAATTGCTGAAAAACTTGCTGAAAAACTTGAGGGAAATTATAAATATCGCATTATTGGGTTTACTATTGTTATGAGAAAATCTGCTGAGAGTGTAAGGGAAAAAAGGAAGTAACACTTATAAACCCTAATTTTCACATTCAATTACTGGTTAAAATGGCAAGCATTATGAGTATAGAGGCGGGAAAGTATAATAAATTTCTAGCTAAAGCTCTTAAAGAAGAAGAAGAATTTAAGGCTCCTGAATGGGTTGAGTTTGTTAAGTCTGGTGTTGGTAAGCAAAGACCTATAGAAGATAAAGAATTTTGGGAAAAAAGGGCTGCGAGTATTCTCAGACAAATCTATATTAATGAAGTTGTTGGTGTGCAAAGATTGAGAACTAGATATGGAAACAAGAAAAATAGGGGTGGAAAACCTAGTAAATTTAAGAGAGGTTCTGGAAAGATAATTAGAGTCATATTACAGCAAGCTGAAGAAGCAGGATTTGTGGAAAAATCTGAAGGTGTTAAGAAAGGCAGAAAACTTACTGCTAAAGGAAAGACATTTATGGAAAGCGTTAATGTAAGTTCTGGAGAAGATAGTAAATGACTAAACATTATCCTAAAAAAGTTAAACTTGGAGTAAAAAATAGGCAAACTAGATGGGCGCCGATGTGGGTTGTTGTTAAGAAATTTGGCCAGGGAAGGAAAAAACATCCTTCCGAGATGACGGCAGTAAAAAGAAGTTGGAATAGAACTAAGCTTAAAATTAAACCAAGAAAGATGAAGAAAAAACATCTAGGATAAATAAAATATGGCGAAAACAATACAAAAAGAAAAAACACTTGAAAGAGAATACATCATACCGCTTAGAAGAGAAGTTAATAAAGTTCCTAGATATAAAAAGACCGCAAAGAGTGTTAAAGCTATTAAAGAATTTATTGCGAAACATATGAGAGTTCCTGATAGAGATTTAAGTAAAGTTAAAATTGATGTTTACCTGAATAACGAACTTTGGTTTAAAGGTTCTAGAAAACCGTTTAATAAAATAAAAGTTAAGGCAAAGAAAGTTGGAGATGTTGTTAGTGTTGAACTGGTCGATGTTCCTGGAAAAATTAAGTTTGATAAAATTAAGAAAGAAAGAAAACACAAGAAATTGGATGTAAAAGCTTCTGAAAAAACAAAGAAAAAATCTGAAGAAATTAAGACGGAACAAGATAAAGAAGATGAGAAAGAGAAGGCTAAAGCTGGAGAGCAAGCTAATATTAAACTTGCTAAGACTCAAGCTAATATTCAGAAACATTCCGTCGGAAAAAGTTCAGGACCTCAAGTTCAAAGAAAAGCATTGAAGAAGTAAGAGTATAATTTTAAGATGGAAAGAAATTTAATAGGTAAGCTTAGTGATGTTAAGAAAGGAGATTATATTTCTTTGCATATAAGAGATGAATCTGTAAAAGGAATGGTAATGAAATTGACTAAGAGAAAAATTAAATTGTATAAACCCTCTTCAGATATGTCTACACTTAGAGAATGGAATTTAGGATATAGAACTTTTACCGGATTATTTTCTAAAAAGAAAGTTGTGTATGATTTAGGAAATTTTGAAAGATGTGAAGTTCATCCTTTTGGTTAGATTTATAACTTAAATTTCCTGGTTAAAACTGTGAAACAAAAATCAATTCAAGAACTTTTAGAGTTTGGTATAATTAATATTGATAAGCCAACAGGACCAACTAGCTTTAATGTTGGACAGTTTGTTAAGAAAAATCTTAGTTTGAGGAAGACAGCACACATGGGGACTCTAGATCCGAGGGTTACGGGCGTTTTACCTATAATGTTAAATCGTGCGTGTAAACTGTCTGATTATTTTCTAAAAAAAGAAAAAACTTATGTTGGAATTATGAGGTTGCACGAAGATGTTTCTGAACTTGTATTGAAGAAAGAAATGAAAAAATTTGTTGGCAAAATTAAACAACTTCCTCCTGTTAGATCTGCTGTAAAACGTGCTGAAAGAGAAAGAGAGGTTATTAGTTTTGGTTTTCTTGAGAAAAATGGGAAAGATGTTTTGTTTGAATCTAGAGTAGAAGCAGGTACTTATATCAGAAAATTAATTCATGAGCTAGGAGAGAAAATTGGAGGTGCACATATGTTAGAATTAAGACGCATACAGGCAGGAATTTTTAATGAAAGTTCAATAGTTAATTTATATGATTTTGAGAAAGCTGTTGTTGATGAAACATTATTAAGGAAAATTATTGTTCCTGCCGAGAAAGCTATAAAGAAAGTTTTGCCATTCACACAGGTTAAAAATAACCTCGATAAACTTCTTGTTGGTAAGCCTATTATGGAAGGAGATTTAGAGAGCATCCCGGGAGAGACTTTTGCTGTTTTTGATAGAGATACTTTTATAGGAATATATAAAAAAGTTAATGGAGCTGGAGGAGATATTATAGCAAAAGCGGAGTTTGTAATGAGTTAAAATGGTTAAAAAAACAAGGGAATGGCCTGGAGGTCATCGGGTAATGTCCAAATATCATGATGAAGAATGGGGTGTGCCTTTGCATGAGGATAAAAAACTATTTGAATTTTTAACCTTAGATGCCTTTCAAGCAGGATTAAGCTGGAAAACTATTTTGAATAAACGAGAAAACTTTAGAAAAGCCTTTGAGGGTTTTGACGCTAACAAAATAGAGAAGTATGGTAAAAAAGAATTTAACAGACTTATGAATGATGCAAAGATTGTTAGAAACAGATTGAAAATTAAAAGCACAATTGATAATGCAAAATTTTTCTTGAAAATTCAAAAAGAATTTGGTTCGTTCGATAAATATATTTGGCAATTTACAAACGGAAAGACAATTAAAAATAAATTTAAGAGTATGAAAGAAATACCTGCGAAAACTGAAGTTTCGGATGCGATGAGTAAGGCGTTAAAAGAAAGAGGATTTAGATTTGTTGGTTCAACTATTTGTTATGCATTCATGCAAGCTACTGGAATGGTTAACGACCATTGTGTTGATTGTTTTCGTTATAAAGAAGTTGGGAAAATAAAATAGAAATTGAAACATGAGAGAATTTATTTATTATTCAAGGACTGCACCTACATCGGGAAGCTACATTAAGCAAGACTTAATGAAATCTGGAAGACTTGATATTGCAATACATAGTGTTATTGCTTCTTTATTTTTGAGCCATAAGATGCGTGATGATGTGAAGTTGCATTTATGTTTTGCTGGAGCTCCAGACCCCTCTAAACATCTTGAACTTAAGCCAATCTTGGAAGGGAAAACAGGAATAGATAAAGTTTACTTGAATAAAAGAAATGTTGAGAGCATAATAAAGAAAATGCTCTATAAATACAAAGAAGGAAAAAAGAATGAGGTTTTCCCAGGATATTGGATTGAGAAGAAAGGTTTTTTAGAAGTTGTTAAAGAGCTAGATAAAGCAAATAGAAATATTTACATTCTAGATCCTAAAGGAAAAGACATTAGAAAAGTTAAAATTAAAAAAAATCCTATTTTTATTTTAGGAGATCATATAGGCCTTCCTAATAAAGAACTAAGAAGATTAAGAAATATATGTGAACCAGTGACTATAGGTAAAAAAACTTATTTTGCTTCTCAGACTATAGCTATAGTGAATAACGAGATTGATAGAAGAGAAGAATCTGGGGAACTATAGAAAGCTAGTATAATTTTTTCAGTATAATAATAATTAAAAAGCTGGAAGAGGCTAAATCATAATGGTCAAAGGTCTTTCTATAAAGTTTAATGGATATGAAGAAAGCATTCCTAAAATTCTTGAAATAATAAAACTCGATTTAGAGCTTAAGAAGCATGAAAGAATAGTCTTGAAACCTAGTTTGGCTAGTGAAAACCCAGATGATAACACTTCTGTAGAATTTGTAGAGCCTGTTTTGAAGTTCTGCATGGAACATAAAAACCCGGGAACTGAAATATTCATTGCGGAGGGTTGTGATGGCTATGATACTATGGATAAATTTGGAGAGTTAGGATATAGAAAGCTAGCCGAAAAATATGGTGTTGGCCTTATAGACCTTAATAAATCGGAAGTGGAAGAAATTGAGAATGAGGAATTCCTTGGATTTGGAGAGATAATGTATCCAAAAATTCTGAAAGACAGTTTTGTTATTTCCCTTCCTAAATTAAGAGAAGATTGGAGTCTCGGTGTTTCTGCTTCTTTAGACAACATGCTTGGAGCTTACCCTGCAAAACACTATAAAGGATTTTTTTCTCTGGATAAAAGTAAAATAAAAAGATTCCCTGTTAAACATCAAATTCATGATATAATAAAATGTAAAATGCCTGAACTTGCTGTAATTGATGCTTCTAATAAAGGTGTGATTTTGGCAGGACAGCCCTTGGAAATGGATAAGCAGGCTGCTAAAATTTATGGTTTTAAATCCAAAGAACTTCCACATTTAAAGTTGATTGAAGACTCAATGGATTAGGTAATTATATTAACTTGGAGATGTTGTGTGAATAATGAAGAAAAGTAGAAGATTTTTTATCACTGGAACTGTTCAACCTGTTTTTTTTAACAGGTTTATTAAAGATAATGCAGATAATTTAAAAATTGTAGGTTTCGTGAGAGCTCTTGAAGATGGGAGGATAGAAATATTTATTGAAGGAAATACAGATGCTGTAGCTCAGATGACTCAAATTTGTAAAAGAGGTCCTCCACATTCTCAGTTTAGAAATGTTGAAGAAAAAGAAGAAAGGTATCAGGGTTTTACCGATTTTAAAGTTCTTAGGATATGATGTTTTGAGCTAAAAACTGCTTCTCTCAATAAATATAAAAAGGTGATTTATCTTCTTGAATAATGGGTCGGCAAGAACAAATAACTAAAGAAAGACTTAGAAAAATACAGGAATTAAAAGGATTAGGAATTGACCCTTATCCTCATAAGTATGAACCTAAAAATTATGCTTCTCAACTTCAGAAGATGCATGAGAAATTAAAGAATGGGTCTAAATCTAAATCAAAAGTTAAAGTTGCTGGGAGATTAATTAGTATTAGAAATTTAGGAAAGATTGCTTTTGGTGTTTTACAAGATGGTACTGGGAAAATACAAATTGTTTTACAAGACAAAGAAACACCTGACAAAGTAAGGGCTTTTGTTAAGAAGTATATTGATTCTGGAGATTTTATTGGGGTTGAGGGAACAGTCTGGCGAACTGATAGAGGGGAGCTTTCTGTAATTGCTAAAGAAGTCACAATTTTAAGTAAAAGCTTGCAACCCCTTCCTGAAAAGTGGCATGGTTTGCAAGATAAAGAAGAAAGATACAGAAAAAGATACCTTGATTTAATTATGAATCCAGAGGTCAGTGAGACATTAAATAAAAGAGAAAAAATAATTGATGCCATTAGAGATTTTATGAAGTCGAACGAGTTTAATGAAATAGATACACCTTATTTGCAAACTATTTACGGTGGCGCAAATGCTAAACCGTTTAAAACACACCTTAATGCTTTGGATATTCCTTTATTTCTTGCGATTTCTCCTGAGCTTTATCTTAAAAGATTGATTGTGGGAGGATATGATAGAGTTTTTACAATAGCCAGAAACTTTAGAAATGAGGGGATTGATAGATGGCACAATCCTGAGTTTACAATGATGGAAATATATCAAGCTTACGCAGATTATAATGATATGATGGAATTAATGGAAGACCTTTATGTTTATGTTTGTAAGAAAATAAATGGCACAACAAAAGTTAAGTTTAGAGGTAAAACTATTGATTTTAAGAAGCCATGGAAAAGAATGACAATGACTGAAGCAATAAAGAAGTATGTAGGAATTGACGCTGAAACAATGAGTGAAAAAGAACTTTTTAGTTTTATGAAGAAGAATAAAGTAGAACGAAAAGGAGACACTTGGGGATGGGCTGTTCAATCTATATTTGAACATTTTTGTGAGGACAAATTGGAACAACCGACTTTTATTACAGACCATCCTTTAGAAACAACTCCGCTATGTAAAACACATAGAGATGACAAACTTTGCAGACTAATTGAGAGATTTGAGCCATTTTGTATGGGGGCTGAACTTGGTAATGCATATAGTGAATTAAATAATCCTATTTTACAACGCACACTTTTAGAAGAACAACAAAAAGCTCTTTCAGGAGGAGACGAAGAAGCAAATCCTTTTGACGAAGATTTTGTTAAGGCTTTAGAAGTTGGAATGCCTCCTACAGGTGGACTTGGGATAGGAATAGATAGAATGATTATGTTGCTAACTGGAAGAGACTCAATAAGAGATGTAATAATGTTTCCTTTTATGAAACCTGTAACGAGCTCAAAAGCGAGTGAGGGGAAACACTCGGAGAAAAAATAATGGTAGATTCAAACGACTTAATAATAAGAAGTAAGATAAAAAATATTGTTAAAGACATGAGTGTTGCAGGAGATGTTTCTCTTAGATTGAATGAAAGAGTGATAGAAATTTTAGAGAAAGGCGCCGAGAGAGCTAAAGCCAATGGAAGAAGAACATTACAAGGTAAAGATTTATAATTTAATTTGATTTTTATAGTGTATGTCTAATAAAGCAAAGGGTTCGAAGGCTGAAAGAGAGTTGGTTAAATTATTTACTACAAATGGTTGGAGAGCTGCTCGTGTTGCTGGAAGTGGAGTTAATGATGACTCTCCTTGTGACATAATTGCCGGGAAAATAGGAAGGAAAGGGTTTACTATTGAAGCTAAATCAAGTAAGAAGTCTACTGTTTATATTACTAAAGAACAAATAGAAGACTTTATTGTTTTTTCTAAGATGATTGGTTTAAAACCTGTAATTGCTTTGCGTTTCAATAGAGAGGGTTGGTTATTTTTGAATCCTAAATATTTGAAAGACACTGGAAAGTATTGGGGAATTAGTTTGAAAAGAGCTAGAGATAAAGGTAAAAGATTTGGTCAGTTCTTCGAGAAATAATTTTTAGTTAACAAGCTACTACTTTATTATTTGTAACGTATTCGTAAGCTGAGTGTGCTGCAACACAGCCTTCTGCGACGCCTGTTATAAGCTGTTTGAAAGGTGTGTCTGCTACATCTCCTGCGGCAAAAACTCCTGAAACATTGGTTTTTGCTTCTTTGTCTGTTACTATCTCTCTCTTTTTATTTAATTTTACTTTAAGTGGTTTTGCTAAATCTGATAATACTGTATGACCTATTGCAATAAACAAACCTTGAAGTTTGAATTCTTTTTTCCCTTTGTAAGACTTATCTAACATAACTGATTCTATAAATTGTTTTCCTTTTACTTCTGTTACATTAGTTTTGTTTATTATTTCTATTTTCTTATTTGCTTTAACGCGTTCAAGATTTATTGGTTCAGGATGTATTTGTTCCCCTCTGTAAATAATATAAACTTTTTTTGCATATTCTGCCAGCACTAATGCATCTTTTGCTGCGGAGTCTGAACCTCCAACAAGACCTACGATTTTGTTTCTAAATAATGGAGCATCGCAAAGAGCACAATAAGCAATTCCTTTGTTTTCATATTCTTTTGAGCCTGGAACATCAAGTTTTTTCCATTTCGTTCCTGTTGCAAACAAAATTGTTTTTGCCGAATATGTGGATTTTTCTGTTTTTATTTTGAAGCAGTTCTTTTCTTTTTTTATTTCTAGGGCTTTCTCTTCTTTTATTGTCGCTCCTTTATATGAACGAGCGTGCTCCTCTATTTTTTTTGCTATCTCTGGTCCTGAAAGCTTGGTAAATCCAGGATAATTCTCTACTATATTTGTTGTCGTTATTACTCCTCCTATTGGAAGTTCGGAGCCATGTGAGAAACCAAGGACAAGTGCCTTTAATCCTAATCTTGCACCATACATTGCCGCTGCTAATTCAGTTCCACCCCCACCTAAGATAACAAAATCATAACTATTTTTTACCATTTTGAAAATTTATTACTTAATCTTTAAAGCCTTCTTGAACTTTGCCTCGTCAAAGCCAATGATTATTGTGCCATTAACATCTGATACAGGAACTCCTTGTTGACCAGACTTCTTTATCATTTCTTGTGCAGCTTTTTGGTCTGCAGAAACATCTATGCTCTTGAACTTAACTTTATGTTCAGTTAACCATTCTTTCGTCTTTTGACACCAAGGACAAGTTGGCGTTGAATATACTGTTACTGTCATATTAACCTCCTTATTATTAAGTGTATTTGTGTTTTTAATTTTATAAACATTTTGTTTCCTATAAACCTCTGTCTGTAAACTATTGTTAACTTTTTATATGTTGCGTAGACTGTGTTGACAAACTTAATAAAGTTAAATCTATAAATTAATAAATGGAGAGCAAACTTGAGGGATATTTACACAAATTCCAGATAGAATATGTTGAGCATAATCATCCTGCGGTTTTTACTGTTGAAGAATCTAAAAAATTAAAAGAAAATATCCCTGGACTTCATTGTAAAACTCTTTTCTTGAAAGATAATAACAATAATTTTTATCTTTTGGGAATGCCTGCTGAAAAAAAATTAGATAGTAAAAAATTTCGTGAAATATTTAGTTTAAAGAAAATTAGATTTGCGACTGAAGAAGAGCTAAAAAAACAAGTTAATCTTCTTCCTGGTAGTGTGAGTATTTTTGGTATTATTTATGCCGAGAAAGAAAATGTTGTGTTAGTTTTAGATAAAGAAGTTTGGAGTGCTAAGAGCGTTGGCTTTCACCCTAATGTTAATACTTCCACTCTTGAACTAAAACATGTTGACTTAAAAAAGTTTTATGATTCTTTGTCTAATAAAAAGAAAATAATTGAGATTTAGTTATTTCTTCTTTTTCTTTTTGTGCTTATTATCTTTTTTTATAATTAAATCAAGTTTTTTGTTTATATCTTGAACATTTTTATCTATAGATTTTAATCTAAAAGATTTTCTTATTCCTAACAGACTTTTTATCAGTAAAAATACAAGATAAATAATAAAAACAATCCCTGCAATCTTTCCTATATTTATTAGTGTTCCTAATCTTGTTATAACTTCTGGAGGCAGTATTTCATGTGTTATTTGTGTTAAGTTAGTGATATTTTCTGGTATTTTATTATTTATACTATGGAAAGTGTTTTTAATAATGCTTTGATTTAAGTGGTTAGATTTTCTTAAACTATATCACACCTATCTGGTTTGTTTACAAAATAATTGAAGTGAGCATAATTAGTTATGTTATTTGATTCATCTCCTGGATTCCAAACTTGTAAACGTAATGTAATATTATTATCTGTAGATGGATTAGTTATAATATCTCCTAAGGTTATGGGTGTTTTTAACTCATAAACTGCGTTCATGTTTGCTTGCTCATTATTATATAATTCTGACCATGAGTTACATAGTGAAATATTTCTTTGGTTGCATGAAGATATGCTCCATTTTGTAAACCTTTTATTAGCCACTCCATGTAATACATTTATGTAAATATTATCGCTATTCTTAAAATTATTTTGTTCTTGTACTAAACAATATGCATTTGGGTCTGAAGAGAAATTTCCTGCACCTTCTGTGAAATCTTTTAGATAAATTTTGACAGCTACAGGATTATATATTGGGTCTCCATAAATAATACCTGATTGTTTTTTAGTTGTATAATATAGGCTTTCTCCCAATGTTCTTCCTGAATAAAATGCTCCTGCAAATTTATCTGAAGTAGTAAACGCAAATCCATCAGTTTGATGGTGTGATGAACTTCCCCACCAACCAATTCCACCAAGTCTATCAATCGCATTAGCAGGATAGTCTCCCCTATTAGTTTCCCCAATAAAACTTCCATTAAAACTGCTAACAGTGGTATCTAGAAGCTCACTATTAGGAAATTGAACTGAACTAATATTCTCAGTTAACTTAACTGCATCTAAGTCTAAAGACTCAATGACGTTATCACTTAAATAAGATTCTATATTCAATGCAATTGTCTTAATCTTTCCATCTATGTTCGTAGAATTAATATTAAATGTTTTTTCTGCTAGTGCCCAATTTGTATGTGGAGAGTCTAATAATATGTTTTGAGTTGGAGTGGTGTATATATCACCAGTGTTATTGAAAAAACTTAGGCTTAATTTTAGATTGCCTCCGGGGCTTGCTGCATTTCTATACCTTAAACTTATGTTATATTCTTTTCCTGTTGTTAATGACATTGCAGGAGATATCTTAACAGAACTAAGTAGATTTACTGCAATTTTCTCAGGGCAACTTGATATAGAACCATCTTGAAGAGTACAAGTTGGTTGGCTTATTGAACTTAGGGAGCCAAAATGTAAATATTTTGTGTCTATGTATTTTGTGTCTGTGAATGTTGTGTCTGTGAATGTTGTGTATCATCCAATATAAGAACAACTGGGGCGGTTTTTTCAGTTGCTCCATTACCCTTAGCTACTACATGCCAACCTGGAGGAAAGAAACCATAATATTGAACCGGCCAAGATCTTAATTGCCAAGCAATGAAGCCTGGAGCAACACCTACACATTCAGTATTAAGCTCTTTAAAATAATCTTTAGAACTTGCACGGCAACTATCTATTTCTTGTTGTGTTGGCAGATCCTTGCATAATGCTGTACATGTCTCTAATTGTTTGTGCCAATTTATCATGTTATTGAATCCGTTAA
>Ga0114931_10005010_pt1 | contig 16423 bp, 14 predicted proteins | sample 2SBtaG_FD_89579 | JGI IMG/M metagenome (GOLD analysis project Ga0114931, IMG submission 89579) | Deep subsurface microbial communities from Kolumbo volcano to uncover new lineages of life (NeLLi) - 2SBTROV14_V59a metaG | ecosystem: Environmental > Aquatic > Marine > Volcanic | place: Kolumbo...
TAAAAAATATCACCATGATATTATTGGTTGTAACTCAAGACTGGATACTATTCAAGCAGCTATTCTTAATGTTAAATTAAACCATCTCAATGACTATAATGCTCGTAGGAACAATTTTGCAAATAAGTACTCAGCAGCATTCAAATACAATAACAAGATTATCGTTCCAACTCAATCACCAAATACTAGCCACGTATTCCATCAGTACACTATTCGTATAGTTGATGCCGACCGCGACCATGTTAAGAAGAAATTGGCTAAAGCCGATATCCCATCAATGATATACTATCCCATAGCCCTTCATCTTCAAAAGGCTTATGCAGGTTTAGGATATGAACAAGGCAGTTTCCCGGTTGCGGAAGATTTAGTCAATACTGTATTATCTTTGCCGATTCATACCGAGATGACCGATAACCAGCAAGATTATATAATTGATAATTTAACAAATATTCTTAATGGATAGCACTTATTTCGCTCATGATACGGCGGTGATTGACGAAGGCGCTCGAATAGATAAAGGTGTTAAAATATGGCATTTTTCACATATTATGACTGATGCTGTGATTGGCGAAAAATGTAATATAGGCCAGAATGTTGTTGTTTCACCAGGGGTGATTCTGGGCAGGAATGTAAAGGTGCAGAATAACGTCTCAATCTATACGGGTGTTGAGTGCGAAGATGACGTTTTCCTTGGTCCATCAATGGTATTTACCAATGTGATAAACCCACGGAGTGAGATAATCCGAAAGGATCAATACATAAAGACCATTGTAAAAAAGGGTGCTACAATTGGTGCTAATGCAACTTTGGTCTGTGGCCATGATATAGGCGAATATGCATTTATAGGCGCCGGCACAGTGGTTACTAAGGAAGTTCCGCCCTATGCCCTGGTAGTTGGTAATCCGGCCAGGCAAATTGGATGGATGAGTGAATACGGCCATAGACTCAGATTTGATGCTGACGGATTTGCTATCTGCCCTGAATCAAATGAAGAATATGAATTGAAAAATAACCTTGTAAGAAAAATAGACGAGTGAAGAATTTTGCCTTGATAGGGGCTGCCGGCTTTGTGGCACCCCGACATATGAAAGCAATAAAAGATACAGGAAATAACCTGGTTACTGCTTTAGATAATTTTGATAGTGTTGGGGTTATTGATAGTTTTTTCCCTAATGCTGATTTTTTTGTTGAGTTTGAACGCTTCGACAGACATATAGAGAAACTAAAATTTGATAAAAATACTTGTCTCGACTATGTCTCGGTTTGCACACCTAATTATCTGCATGATGCCCATATTCGCTTTGCCCTTAGGCGCGAAGCAGATGCTATATGTGAGAAACCGCTGGTATTGAATCCATGGAATATTGATGCCTTAACCAAGATGGAGGAGAAAACAGGCAAACGGGTATGGAATATCTTACAGCTTAGGGTGCATCCCAGTATTATAGCATTAAAAGAAAAAATTGCTAACGGCCCAAAAGATAAAATTTATGACATTGACCTTACCTATCTTACCAGCAGAGGCAACTGGTATTATACTTCCTGGAAAGGGGATTTGAGTAAATCAGGAGGTATTGCCTCTAATATTGGCGTTCATTTTTATGATATGCTCACATGGATATTTGGCGATGTAAAAAAGAATATAGTACATATTCACACTCATGACCGTGCCGGTGGTTATCTTGAATTGGAAAAGGCCAGGGTCAGGTGGTTTTTATCAATAAATGAGAATTTGCTGCCTGATGAAGTAAAAGCTAAAGGCCAAAGAACGTATCGTTCCATAACCATTGAAAACGAAGAACTGGAATTTAGTAGTGGCTTTACCGACCTCCATACCCGCTCTTACGAAGAAATTATTAAGGGCAATGGCTATGGCATGGAAGCTACCAGAAAGGCTATTGAAATTATCCATAATATCAGGCATGCAGAGCCTATAGGGTTGAATGGCGATTATCATCCATTGGCAAACGAAAAACAAGTAAGTCATCCCTTTAACAAATAGTGATTAATGAGTAAACTTAAAGATTCAAGGGTTTTGGTAATAGGAGGAGCAGGATTCATAGGTGGTTTCCTGGTTACTGAGTTACTCAAACACCCAGTAAAGGAAGTAATTATATACGATAATTTTACCAGGGGTAAAATGACAAATATCGAAGCTACATTAGCAGATTCGAGATGTTCCATATTTTCGTTTGGAGGGGATGTCCGGGAAACAGATATTCTCGACAAGGCTTTTGAAGGCGTAGACTACGTATTCCACCTGGCGGCCATGTGGTTACTGCACTGCAAAGATTTTCCTCGTACTGCATTTGATGTTAACATTGGAGGTACATTCAATGTACTTGAGGCATGTGTTAAGCATAATGTTAAAAAGTTAGTTTACTCATCTTCTGCGAGCGTTTATGGCGATGCTGTAGAAGTACCAATGAAGGAAGATCATCCTTTTAATAATAAAAATTTTTATGGCTCAACTAAGATCGCAGGGGAGGCAATGTGTACTGCTTTTAATGATAGATACGGTTTGAATGTAATAGGTTTACGCTATATGAACGTCTATGGCCCTGGACAAGATCAACATGCTGTGTATAGCGGAGTGGTACCCATAATGCTTAACAAAATAGCCGCAAATGAAGCACCGGTAATAAATGGGGATGGATCCCAGGCATATGATTTTGTTTATGTTGAGGATGTAGCCAGATCCAACGTGGATTGCATAGAAAGTGATATTGATTTCGGCTACTATAATGTTGGTACAGGAGTTCAAACAACTGTAAAAGAGCTCTGTGATACAATTCTTAGATTAAAAAATTCAGAATTGACGGTAATATATGAGCCCTATTCTGCTGATGATGCCAGACAGCTTGTGAAAAATAGAATTGGTTCTGCAGTGAAGGCAAGTGAAGAAATTGGCTTTAGATATACTTATTCACTCGAAGAAGGTTTACAAAAACTTATTGATTGGCGAATGATCTCAGGAATAGATAGTAAATGATTGACAAAAGGATCATACAGATATCTCAACCCGTTACCGGTGAGGAAGAGTGGCAAGAAGTAAAAGAACCAATCATGTCAGGTTGGCTAACTTCTGGACCTAAAGTTAGGGAGTTTGAAAAGCTATTTGCTGAGTACCATGGTGTTAAGCATGCATACGCTGTTACCAGTGCCACTACTGCACTTCACTTGGCTCTTGTTGCACTTGACATTGGCCAGGGCGATGAGGTAATAGTGCCAGCATTTACATGGGTGGCAACAGCAAATGTGGTACGATACTGCGGTGCGGAGGTTGTATTTGTGGATATTGACAGCGCAACTTTTAATCTTGACCCAAAAGATTTAGAAAAACGAATTACCTCCAGGACGAAAGCCATTATTCCTGTACACTTATTTGGCTTATGCGCTGATATGGACGCCATTAAAAAAATTGCTCCGGGTATTCCTTTAGTTGAAGATGCAGCTTGTGCGGCTGGTGCGATGTACAAAGGAGCCTATGCCGGAGGACTGGGTGATATTGGCTGTTTTTCTTTTCACCCCAGAAAATCGATAACAACTGGTGAAGGAGGAATGGTAACTACCAATGATGATGATCTGGCCGCCAAGATTTCAAAATTAAGAAATCATGGTGCTGAAATATCAGAAGAACAACGGCATCATGGTCCAAAACCATACATTCTGCCTGATTTTAATATGCTAGGGTTTAACTATAGGATGACCGATCTTCAGGCTGCTGTTGGTATTGTACAGATGGGCAAATTAGAAAGACTTATTGAAGAGAGAGATAAATGGGCTAAATTTTACTATGAAAATCTTGGGGATATCGACTGGTTAGTTTTACCTAAGTTCGATAATGGGACTTATCATCATGGATGGCAATCTTTTGTGACGATGATAAATGAGAATAAAGCTCCAATGTCTAGAAATGAGATTATGGAAAGATTACAGGCACAGGGAATCTCAACCAGGCCAGGCACCCATGCTGTACATATGTTGAATTATTATCGGAAGTTGATGAGAGTTGATCCTAATGATTTTCCTGGTGCCAAGGCAGCCAATGATTATTCCATGGCTATACCACTTCATAATAGAATGCTTCCGGAAGATTTCGAATATGTTGTTCAAGCAATTAAAGATATACAGCAATGATAAAAGCAATATTTGCTGATGAAGTACAAATCCATGATAATCTTGTTACTCTAAGTGACGCAACTGATGATCATAACCAAATTCAAACCAATGAAGTTTTTAGTGATAAATGGAAAAAAGTCCGGAATGGTGAAGGCGCAAAGCAATTAGAGCAGTCCCAAAAGGATTGGTTTCTTGAACTTTATGGTTTCAACTCGGAACATGAATTAAGAGAATTCTTGGAGTCAAAAAGAATAATTGTTGATGCTGGTTGTGGCTTAGGTTATAAGGCAGCTTGGTTTGCAAAGTTGAGCCCTAATTCATTAGTCTTAGGAATTGATTTTGCTGACTCTATAAATTTTACAGCAAATAAATATAAAAGTATTTCCAACCTCTTCTTTGCTAAAGGCGATATCGCGAATACTGGAATAAAAAACGAAATTGTAGACTTTGTCCTTTGTGATCAAGTGATCATGCACACAACGAACCCAGATAAAACTTTTAAACACCTTTGTGATATTACTAGGACAGATGGGCAGTTTGGTTGCTATGTTTACCGAAAAAAAGCTCTGCCTAGAGAGCTGATTGATGAACATTTTAGAGAACATGTGAAGGGATATAAAAAAGAAGAGCTCTGGGAAATGTCAAATCAATTGACAGAACTTGGTAAAACCTTATCTAAACTTAAGGTGTCATTTACATGTCCTGATATACCGATGTTGGATATTACGGGAGGTGAATATGACATTCAACGTTTTATTTATTGGAACTTTCTGAAATGTTTTTGGAGAGAAGAATGGCCCAAGGACCTCAACATTGCAACTAATTTCGATTGGTATTCACCATCAAATGCAAAACGATATTCTAAGGAGGAGTTTTTAGCTCTAGTAGAACAAAATTCGCTCCAAATCACCAGCTTCCATGAAGAAAAAGCCTGTTACTCCGGAAGATTTTTGAAGAACTAAGTTATGTGCGGAGTTGTTGGAATTTACACAAAAGATCGTTCTAGAACATCCCTTCCTCTGTTAAAAAGGATGGCCAATCAATTAAGCCATAGAGGACCGGATGGAGAAGGATATTTTATTGAAGATAATATTGCTCTTGCTCATAAACGGCTTGCAATATTAGATACCTCTCCACGAGCTAACCAGCCAATGACGTCAAAGTCCGGAAGGTGGACAATAGTGTTTAATGGGTGCATCTACAACTTCTTATCTCTCAAGCAAGATCTACGAAGACACGGTCATGAGTTTATTACTACATCAGATACGGAAGTAATTGCAGAGGGACTTGATCGGTATGGTATTGAGTTTTTTGCCTCTTTGAATGGCATGTTTGCTATTGGGGCCTGGGATAATAAAACAAAAAGTCTAATTCTCTCAAGAGACAGATTTGGGGTTAAGCCACTGTATTATAGATATACTGACGACACTTTAATTTTTGCCTCAGAAATCAAAGCAATTTTAGAATATCCTAAAGTTAAAGTGGAAGTAGATCTGAATTCACTTAATGAATACTTTACTTTTCAAAACCTCTTTTCTTATCGTACACTGTTTAAAGGGATATTTATGCTGCCCCCTGCCAATACTGTGGTCATTGATAGAAATACTTCAGAATTGAAACATAACTCATGGTGGGATTTTGATTTTACAAATACGGATGAAAATATGACATTTCATGATGCCGTGGAGGAGACTAAATCTCTCATGAAAAGTGCTGTTGAAAAGCAAATGATTTCAGATGTGCCGGTCGGATCTTATTTAAGTGGTGGAATGGATTCAGCTTCGGTGTCTTCAATTGCTTCATCGCATCTAGAGAGGCTTACTACATTCACTTGTGGCTTTGATATGAGTGAGGTAACGGGTATAGAAGCCAACTACGATGAACGCAGAGAAGCTGAGTTAATTGCAAATAAACTGAAAACTGAACACTTCGAGCAAGTTATAAATGCAGGTGACTTGCGTTGGTCATTAAAACAACTAGTTTATCATTTAGAAGACCTAAAGGTAGGTATGTCCTACCCTAACTATTACATCGCACGGCTAGCATCGAAGTTTGTAAAAGTTTGCTTACAAGGTACGGGTGGAGACGAGCTGTTTGGTGGATATCCTTGGAGATATTATCATGTATTCGATTCTTTGGATCAGAATGACTTTTTTCAACAATACTACAAGTTTTGGCAACGATTGGTTCCTGATGAAGAAAAATCAAAATTATTTACTCAGAATATCTCACAAAGTATTGATTTTACGGAACCGAGAAAGATCTTTGAGAAAGTCTTTACTTTTAATCCTAAATTAAGTTATGACACTCCAGAAAACCACATAAACAACTCTTTATATTTTGAAATAAAAACTTTTCTCCCTGGGCTTTTGTTAGTCGGTGACAAGCTGTCAATGGCCCACGGTTTGGAAGAAAGGTTTCCCTTCCTTGATAATGAACTTGTAGCTTTTGCTCAAAAAATTCCCGTTGAGCACAAACTTGGTAACCTCACCAGGGAACTAAAACGGATTGATGAAAATGAACCTGGACATACAAAAAAAACTATGTCTTATAAAAGTTTTGATGATGGGAAAAATGTACTTCGCAAAGCAATGGCTTCATATATCCCACAAATAATTATTAATAGTAAAAAACAAGGGTTTTCCGCGCCTGATGAAAGTTGGTATCGCGGTGCTAATGCAGCTTTTGTAAAAGAGCTACTTCTAAATGGAAAGCAAATAAGCGCCTCCTATATAAATCCTGACTATGTAAAAGAGAAGTTTGAAGAGCATGTGAATAAAAGAGCTAATAATCGCCTTCTAATTTGGTCTTTTATGAATTTTGAAATGTGGTGCAGAAATTTTCTTTAATCATGGATAATCTTTTTAAAAAATTGAAGCTTCTTTATCAAAGTAGAAGAAAAACAGTTTTTGACAAATTTAATCGTGTTTTGCCCATTGGAGAATTAATCGTTGATAGATGGGAGAAAGCAGCTTACTTGAATTTTGGTAAGAATAGTTCAGTATATGACTCATCATTGATCTTTGGAGATGTTGAAGTGGGTACCGAAACTTGGATTGGTCCATTCACAATACTTGATGGATCTGGAGGTTTGAAAATTGGCAGCAATTGTTCAATTTCTGCGGGTGTTCAAATTTACACTCATGATAGTGTGGAATGGGCTGTAAGTGGAGGAATCGAGCAGTACAAATACGCCAAATCTGTGATTGAAGATAATTGCTACATTGGCCCCAACACAATTATTGCAAAGGGAATTAAAATAGGGAGTGGAACCGTAATTGGTGCCAATAGTTATGTAAATCAATCTTTCCCAAGGAATAGTAAAATTGCGGGGAATCCAGCACGCCAAATTTGAAGTAGACAATTATGAATGAGTTTATACCTAAGGATCTTACGAAAGTCAAAACTTGCAAAAACTGTATTTACGATGAAACAATTCCCTCTGTTTACTTTGACGAAAAGGGAGTATGTAATTATTGCAGAATAATTGAGGACCTGATAAGTAAATACGGAACAGGAAAAGAAGATGGAGAAAGAAATTTATTGCAGATTCTGGACCAGATCAAACGAGACGGAAAATCGAAAAAATATGATTGCGTTATTGGTGTAAGTGGCGGCACAGATTCATCATATCTTGTAACAAAGGCAGTTGAATGGGGATTACGGCCACTTGCGGTTCATTATGATAATACTTGGAATACAGCAATAGCAACCGAAAATATTAGAAAAGTACTCGGCAAGCTGAATGTTGATCTCTACACGCATGTTATTGACAACAAAGAATCAGACGATATAATACGATCATTTTTGAAAGCGAGTGTAGCTGATCTAGATTGTGCGACTGACATTGCCCTTGCAGAAACTTTGTACCGGGCGGCCTCAAAATTCAAGGTCAAATATATTCTTGAGGGACATTCCTTCGTTACGGAAGGAATCTCTCCTATGAGTGCTTTGTATATGGATGGGAAATATATTAAATCAGTACACAAAAAATTTGGGAAACTTAAAATGAAGACCTATCCAAACATGGACTTCACTTCATTCATGAAATGGGTATTGATAAAACGCATTAAGAAAATAAGACCGTTGTGGTACATCAACTACTCAAAAGAAGAATCTCGTACATTCCTGGAACAGGAGTTTGACTGGAAATATTATGGTGGACATCATTTAGAAAATCGTATTACCGCTTTCCATCACAGTTATTATAACCCAATTAAATTTGGAATAGACAACCGTAATAATGCACTTTCTGCTTCCGTCAGACGTGGTGCAATTACAAAAGAAAAAGCCCTGGAAATTTATAATACAAAACCATTTATGGAAGCTGATCTGTTAGCCTATTTTTTGAAGCGTATGGAACTATCTAGGGACGAATTTGAAGAGATCATGAGCTTACCTCCCAAAACTTTCCAGGATTACCCGAATTATAAAAAAAGATTTGAAAATCTCCGTCTTTTATTTTTTGTTCTCGCAAAGGCGAATTTGGTACCAATGAGTTTTTATTTAAAGTATTGTTTCCCTCTTCAGAGATCATGATAACAATTCTGGATTACGGAATGGGTAACCTGGGCTCAATTTCCAATATGTTTAAAAAAATTGGAGTCAAGTCCATTATAACCTCCTCACTTGACTATCTGGAAGATGCAGAAAAAATTCTACTACCAGGTGTTGGAGCGTTCGATAAAGCAATGAAAATAATTAATGAAAAAGGATTTCGCAAAATCCTTGATAAGAAAGTATTGAATGAAAGGGTTCCAATACTCGGGATATGCCTTGGGATGCAACTATTCACTGATAACAGTGAGGAAGGGAAGTTACCTGGACTTGGATATATTCGGGCAAAGACCATTCGATTTAGGTTACCAGAATCCAATTCAAGATTAAAGGTCCCTCATATGGGTTGGAATGAGGTAGTAAAGACCAATGATAGTGATTTGACACATGGAATTGAAGAGGTATCTCAATATGGTGATCCACCACGTTTTTATTTTGTACATAGTTATTATGTAAAAGTTGACAACGAGGCTAATAGCATACTAAAGACGATATACGGTATTTCTTTTGATTCTGGCATTCAAAATGATAATATCTTTGGAGCTCAATTTCATCCCGAGAAGAGTCACAAATTTGGAATGAAAGTTTTAGAAAACTTCGCCAACATTTAATGACTTTACGAACTAGAATTATTCCTTGTCTGCAACTTTTAGACCAGAATCTGGTTAAAACTGTTCAATTTAAAAACCCGGCATATATTGGCGATTTTATTAATACAGTAAGGATATTTAATGAGTTAGAGGTTGATGAGTTATGCTTTTTGTCAATACGGGCTACTGTAAAAAACTTAAAACCAAATATCCAAATCCTTTCTCAAATTGCTGAAGAATGCTTTATGCCATTATCCTATGGTGGAGCAATAAGGGATTTTGAAACTGCTAAAAATATTTTTGCACTTGGATTTGAAAAAGTTGTTATCAACTCATACTTATTCGAGAATCCAGAGTTTATCAAGAAACTTTCAGAACATTTTGGTGCTCAAAGTGTTGTGGTCTCCATGGATGTTAAAAAGAATATGTTTGGTAAATATGGCGTTTACTCACATTCGGGTACTAAAAAGCAAAATCATAAACCCGTAGAATGGGCTCAAAAAATGGAAAAATTAGGTGCAGGAGAAATTATCTTGACTTCAATTGATAGAGATGGGACTTGGGCAGGATATGATATTGAACTTACCAAAGTCATATCTGAATCTGTGAATATACCTGTAATTGCAAACGGAGGTGCTGCAAATGTGAGTGATATTGTTGATGTAGTTAAAGATGGTATGGCGTCCGCAGTAGCATTAGGAAGTATGGTGGTTTATCAACAGAAGGGGTTAGGAGTATTGATTAATTTTCCGGATAAAAGCAAGTTAAGGCAATTGCTGTGAAAATTTGAACTAAATAATTTCAGTCGCTTTATTTGTACAATTTTGATAGCGTTTGTGAGAATGTAACATCTTGGCAATCAATTATAAGGCAAAATAAAAATTGAATATAGATTAATAAACAATTGAGAGTTTTCATAGGACTAAAAGAAATTGCTGGATATAATTCTGGCCTCAGAGATGGCTTGAAATCAATTGGAATTGATGCGCATTTTGTTGATCTATGGGGTCACAAATTTCAGTATGATGAAGAATTGTTCTCAGATAAATTGATCTCTAACGTCCGATCTGCACTTAAAAGTTTTATCAATACTCCCACTTTACTGAATAAGATAAAGTACAAAGCACTTTCAGTTGCATTATTCATCAGGTCTATATCGGAATATGATGCATTTATTTACGCTTCATTTACTAACTTTTTTTCGTTTTATGAATTGAAAGTTTTAAAACTGTTTAATAAAAAAGTGATATACATATTCTATGGAAGTGAAGCAAGACCTGCCTATTTAAATGGGAGCTTTATTAAAACAAATTTAGATCACATCAAGAAATTGGCACATCAGCAGAAGCATTCAATATCAATTATTGAGAAGTATGCTGATTTTATCATAAATCATCCTCCAACAGCTCAGTTTTGCAAAAAAAAATTTATCCTTTGGTATAAAATTGGCATCCCCTTTAGTAAGACAACATATGAAGTAACAAAAAGTATTCCAAATGAAGGGGTGATAACTATTTTACACGCACCTTCCAATCCTTTTGTTAAGGGAACTCAGAAAATTATAAGTACAATAAAGAATTTAAAATCAGAGGGATTCAAAATAAATTTTGTAAAGATTACTAATTTGCCTAATGCCAAAGTTCTTCAAAATTTACAAAATTGTGATTTTGTTGTTGATGAACTCTATTCAGATGCATTTATGGCTATGTTTGCCACAGAAGCAGCTTATTTCGGCAAACCAGCAATTGTATGTGGTTACATAAATCAATCTGATCTTGGTACTCTCAACGAAAATGATATTCCACCAGTATTGTACAGCAATCCCGACAAATTAAAACAGTCTATTATCAAGTTGATAGAAGATAAACAATATAGAATGGCATTAGGTGAAAAAGCTCATTCATTTGTGGTCAACCAATGGAATTTTAAAAAATTTGCTCGAAAGTACGAGAAGCTTCTTAATGGGCAACCTGATAATGACTGGTTTTACTCCCCTCATGATGTACAGTACATATATGGGTTTGGCATTCAACTTGAGAGCTTAAAGCACCATTTAAGGAAATATATATCCAAGTTTGGAGAAAAAGCTCTCTACCTGAATCATAATCAGGCTCTTAAAAATCGGTTAATTAAGTTTGCCTTTGGCCAAAAGAGAAGTGTTGATTGAATTTTTTCATTGTAGTAATTTCTGTTAATTAAATAAAACATGAAATAGTAAGTACAATGTTGAAACGAATGCTCCATGACGGAACAGTTTATAGCATATCTAGTTTTTTAGGCAGGGGTATCGCCTTAATACTTGTCCCGTTTTATACTAAAGTATTTTCCCCAACGGATTATGGAATTATTGACATATTCTCTGTAGTAGCCAGCTTGACATTCTTGATTGTTGCATTAGAAATTTCCCAATCTGTTGCTAGATTTTACCCAGAGTTAGAAGACTTGAATACTAAAAAGAGTTATGCTTCTACAGCTTTGATATTTACAATAATTAGTTATCTGATCTTCGGTTTTCTCATGTTTTCATTCGCCGATTTTATTGGACATAAAATTCTGGATAAACAATATTTTAAATCACTCTATTCCATTGCTATAATTCAAATTGTAATTGCCGGAATATCAAGATTTCTTATTAATCAATTGAGATTACAATTTCGATCTAAAACATATGCTCTTGTAAATATTACAAATCTTGTAGTAACTTCAATAGCGGCTATTTACTTGGTACTTGTAATTAGAATTGGAGTTATTGGGACTTTTTATGCGGCTTTGATTGGGTCTTCTTCCACGCTGATATTAGCTTTTAGTCTTTCCACCCATGATTACGGATTAGTTTTTTCCAAGAAAAAGCTAGTTGAAATGCTGAGATTTTCTCTACCCTTTGTTCCTTCAAGTATTGCCGTGTTTCTTTCATTATTTACCGATCGAATAATGATCAAAGAAATGTTGTCCTTGAATGAATTAGGTTTGTATGGAATTGCATTCAGATTTTCATCAATCATTATTGTTCTGGTTAGTGGATTTAGGACTGCATTGTCACCCTTGATTTATAAATATTACAAAAGGGAATCTACTAAGCTGGAGTTATCAAAACTGTTGAATATTTTTGTATTTTTTGGAGGTTTATTTGTCTCCTTAATGTTCCTCTTCCCTAAAGAAATTTTACAACTTCTTACATCTTCTGATTACATCGGAGCTTGGAAAATAATTGGAATATTAACATTAATTGCAATTATCAGCAATCTCTACATATTTACTCCTGGAGCATCAATAGCAAAAAAAACGATTCATCTTTTGCTGGCAAATTTAATCGGGGCCTCTTCTAACGTGATATTTAATTATTTGTTAATTCCTGTTTTTGGGGTATTTGGTGCTGCAATCGGGACTCTGATAAGTGCTATTTTGGTATTTATATATTATTTGACAAATAGTCAGAGGTATTATAGAATCCCTTTTCAAACGATTCAGCTTATTAAATTTATTCTTGTATTTTTAATATTAATTGGTTTCTCAGTCACCGCAAATATTTACTTTAGTACGTCCTTAGGGATGATAGCATTAAAAACCATAATATTGGTAATTTTCTCTGTCTTATCTTTAAAATTATTGATAACAAACTGGAAAGATTATTTCTTTAAAATTAGAAGTTACATAATTTATAAATTGACATAATCTTAACTTGAACAGAATGTCCCATTCAATGATCTGTTTTCATTTCCTAAGATTGAACTTAATCTTAACTGCTCTTACAGTTGAAAGACATAAGGATTTGTATATTAGTTTGATTTTTTATTTTATGTAAGGGGGAATGACGGCTAACATGGCATTTAAGGATTGAATATTGGTTTGTCATAATGATTAATAAAAACAATAACCGTGAAAGATAAAAGTTGCATTTTTTGCCATCTAGAAAGTAACGAAATAGTGATAGAAGAGAATGGCTATTATGGTAAGAAATGTCCTAACTGTAACTTAATTTATACAACCCCACGGCCGAAGCTCGATGAGATCATTGACTTTTATGGACATGATCACTCTAATATATCTGCTCAAGAGCACATCGAGGATAAATTTGTCAAACAACTCTATGCCAAACACAATTTAAACCATATGCGGCATTATGTAAAGGGGGGTACAATGCTTGAAATTGGGGCAGGTGCAGGATACTTCTTGAAAATTGCAAAGGAGTATGGCTATGAAGTTTATGGTATAGAACTAAATGAGAAACAAGCAATTTTTATTCAAAATGGGTTAAACGTTCAATGTGAATCTACTCCATTGTCTGATAAAAGTTTTGGAAACAAAAAGTTCGATATTATTTACCATTGTGACGTTATTAGTCATTTTTATGATCCTATTGCTGAATTTGTAAAAACAAAAAGTAAGTTAAACAATAATGGCTATATTATTTTTGAAACCGGTAATCTAAGTGATGTAGAAAAAAAATATTATAAATATTTGAAACATTTTCAATACCCTGATCACTTATTTTTTTTTGGAGACAAGAACATTAAAATACTACTAGAACAAACGGGATTCGAACTCATAAAAATTTATAGATATTCGATTTTACCTCAACTTTACCTACTCAAGTTAATACGTAGATTTGCAACATTTTTTAATACTAATAGGACTGATGTATCTCCTAATCTTCAGTCTGTTAATTCTCAAAAAGGCAGGTTCGATAAATTTATTAAAAATCTATATTCATACTTTTTTTACTTGATCAGATATAAACTTGGGAGGATTGTCCCAAAACATGGTAGACCACAGACCATAATTGTCATTGCCAGAAGTAAATGACTTGGTCAAATTAGCCACTTTTGGAAATATTTCTAACAAATAATAGTTGGTAGTCATAAGGAAATAGCTCTTAGAAATAGTCTGACTTGCAATGACTAAAAATTATTAATGAAAGTTTAACTTTGCCAAAACATCTACTCTCCTTGCATTCAGTTTTGATTTTATGTTATGGCCCTCTTGACAGAGATCCTAGAGTTATCCGACAAATTCTGGCACTAAACAGTGCATACCAAATCACAGCTGCTGGATATACCAATCCATTAGTTGATAACATTAACTTTTTTCAATTGACCCCATATTTTCGACCTTGGCTAAAAAAAATTGCAAAATTATTCAACTTGATCAGTGGCAATCATGATCGCAATTATTGGCATCAAACCAGAGTTCAAGAACTCATCAAATTGTCATCTGAGAATTATGAACTTATAATAGCAAATGATCTTGATGCTCTTCCACTAGCCATAGAGCTAGCAAAAAGGACTAATGCTAAAGTCATTTTTGACGCTCATGAATATTATCCAGATTCTGGGCACACTAATGGATTACGATTTTGGTTACTTAACAGGGAAATTATATATCAATGCAATAAATACTTGTACCAATCTGATGTAGTCACAACTGTATCTTCTGGTTTAAAAGAGGCGTATGAACAAAATTTTCATATTAAACCAACTATAATAAAAAATACTCCTAAGCTCAAAAATCTCAAGCCATCAACAGTTGGGACGGAAATCCATCTTGTGCATCATGGCATTGCGGCTCCTATCAGGGAAATTGAAAAAATGGTCCGCATGGCTGAACTCCTAGACTCGAGATATTTCATTCATTTTTATTTAGTTGATAGAAGCAATGGAAAATATTTCAATAAAATAAAAAAAATCTCAAATAGTGAACGAGTCATTTTTCATGATCCCGTGCCTACAGCTAATATCCCGGATGAAATAAACAAGTACGATATTGGATTATTCCTCTTACCTCCTAATAATTTCAACTACAGACATGCTCTACCGAATAAATTTTTTGAATTTATACAAGCTCGATTAGCGATTGCCATAGGCCCTTCTTTGGAGATGAAGCATTATGTAGATAAATATTCCCTGGGAGTTTGTTCTGATTCATTTTCTCCATTTGATCTGGCACATGAGCTAAACATCTTAAGTAGCAATAAAATAAGGCAATTTAAACTCAATGTTGATAAAGCTGCTTTGGAGTTGAATTTTGAAGTGGAATCTGGAATCCTGAAGACCATTGTAAGTAATACATTTAACAAAACTAAGATAAATGAGAATAGCATATCTAGTTAAGGTATTACCATCAAGGGATTTAAATTTGATTCAAAAATGTTGTGACCAAATTAATACTTGGAAAAAGTTAGACCATGATACACATATTAAAATCTTTTATCTTAACCAAGGCGCCAGTAAAACCACTTGTCTCGATAACCTTGAAACAAGCCAATATGCTATAGGAAACAAATGGTGGTTCGAGATATTCCACCTGAACAAGACATATCGAAAATTACTTAATGATTTGGCTGAATTCAGACCCGATCTAGTCTATACAAGAACATGGTCTTCCAGAAAATTTACACAACAACTCACACAGACTTACAAGGTTATTTCAGAGGTGAACACAGTAGAACTTAAAGAATATCTTGCGCAGAAAGCAACCAATAAAATCAAATTTTTAAAATATGTATATGTTCTGCTAACCCAACATCTTTTCTACAAAAATCTCAGTGGTTTGGTTTGTGTTACTAATGAAATTGCGCAGGAGTATAGCAAATACGAACTACCTACTTATGTAATTCCAAATAGCATACCCATTAATAATTATAACATACAAACCCCACAGAAAAATAAAATCCCTAAAATCTTTTTCATTGGATCGCCGGGTATGCCCTGGCAAGGATTCGATAAAGTTTTAAAACTTGCAAAACTCACCTTGGGCAAGCTTGAGTTTCACCTTGTAGGGAATACCAACACTTATGATAAATCATGGCCACCAAACATTATTTCCTATGGAATTCAAGATTACGAGAATTATAAACCCATATTAAATAATTGTGATGTTGGGCTAGGAACCATGGCCCTGCAGAGAAAAGGGTTGAAGGAAGCTTGTCCTTTAAAAATAAGAGAATATCTTGCTTATGGGCTACCAATAATTTTACCTTACGATGATACGGCTTTTTTAGAAGACAATCCGATATGGGCATTAAAGCTTCCCGGTGAAGAAGGAGCATCTTTAGAACCCGATCAAATTGAAAGGATTGTTACTTTCTCTTATAAAATGATGGGTTACAGAGTTGCGCATGAAGAATCTTCAAAGTATGTTGATTCAACATATTGGGA
>Ga0114931_10005011_pt1 | contig 16420 bp, 8 predicted proteins | sample 2SBtaG_FD_89579 | JGI IMG/M metagenome (GOLD analysis project Ga0114931, IMG submission 89579) | Deep subsurface microbial communities from Kolumbo volcano to uncover new lineages of life (NeLLi) - 2SBTROV14_V59a metaG | ecosystem: Environmental > Aquatic > Marine > Volcanic | place: Kolumbo...
AATGCCTTTCGCAAGTGCCTCTCGAAGCGTTTCTCCTTGGCTGTCTGGTTGTAGAGAATAGCATCAGCATCTCCACCAACGAGCATCGTTGGGGGGAGTGCCCCATACGTATCGCGGTAGTTGTTCAACGCGATGTTGAGTTGGTTGATTTCGGTTTTGACCACGGCGTTGTTGGCCGTGCCGATGGCGGGGCCGACGGCGACGATGAGCAGGCTGGCCAAGATGCCGATGATAACAATGACCATCAGCAGTTCGACCAGCGTGAAGCCGGGCCGCGCGGTTGGTTGGCTTCGTTGCATGATTGGTTTCTCCTTCCGGGATGTATTCCCCTGCCCGCGCGGTGCCTAACCGCTGAGGGTTTGAATCAAGTCGATCAAAGGCAAGAACAAGGCGATGACGATGAACCCGACCATGCCGCCGAGGATGATAATCATCAACGGTTCGAGCAAGCTGACGAGGCTTTCGGTGAGCACGGTCACCTCTTCGTCGTAAATATCGGCCACTTTGTAGAGCATCGTATCGAGTTCGCCGGTCTCTTCGCCGACGTCGACCATGTTGACGACCAGATCGTCGACGATGCGATTGTTGATCTTCAACAGGTACAACAACACGCCCAGGGGACCGGCGATGAAAAAGAACCAGAAGAACGCCGTGACCGGATTGAACCCCGGCTTGGAATACTCTTTCATGGGCTGCGCGATCGATTCCCCCTCGCGGATCGAATCGTAGATCTTGCCATACATTCGTTCGAAGACGGCGTTTCCGCTTGTCTCGCGGGTGATCCTGAGCGCTTCGAGAATCGGAACCCCGGAGGCCACCAGAGTGCCCAAGGTACGGCTTGTGCGGGCCATGGTATTTTTTTCGATCAACTGTCCGAAGACGGGAACTTGGATGGTGAACAGATCCCAACCGAAGCGTCCCATTTTGAATTTTCGGATGAGCTTGACGAACAACCAGATACCCATCGGGATGGCGGGGATGAGGAACCAATAGGAGGCCGTCCAATTGGAGATATTGATGAGCAGTTCGGTCATCGCGGGAAGTTCGGTATCGAAGTCTTCGAAGATTTTTCGGAAGGCGGGGACGATCTTCAACATGATGAAGACGAGAATACCGACCGCGACGGAGACGACGACGATGGGATAGATCATCGCGCCTTTGACTTTTCGCTTGAGCGATTCGGCCCGTTCCTTGAATTCGGCCAGACGTCGCAGGATGACCTCCAGCGCACCACCCGCCTCGCCGGCTTTGATCATGTTGACGTAGAGCCGATCGAAAGCCTTAGGCGATTTCGCCATGGCTTCGGAGAGCGTGGAGCCGGCTTCGATTTCGTCGCAGGTGTCCATCAACGAGTTTTTCAAGCGACCGGGCTTCGACTGTTGTTCGAGGATTCGTAGGCTGCGGAGAATCGGCAGCCCGGCGTCTTGCAAGATGGACAACTGCCGGGTGAAGGTGGTGAGGATCTTTCCGCTGACGCCGCCGATGGCGAAGGACTTGCCTTTGGCGCCCTTCTTTTTTTCGGCCTTTTGGCGAGCCTTTTTGGCCGAGATCTTGGTGACGAAGTAGCCGCGTTGGCGTATCGTGGCCTGCGCTTCGTCTTCGTTGGCGGCTTCGATAACGTCTTTGATCTCGTTACCCGTGGCGTCCATCGCTTCGAACTGAAACGTCGGCATAATCATCGCTCCTGATCGCGTTCGATGCCCGTCGGGGAGATCGAACTTGAGTGGATTGTCTTGCTACGCTATTTTCTTGCCACGGCCGCGGCTGTTTCCAGGATGTGGGTTAGGCTTCGAGCACGGTTTCTCGCACGATTTCATCGATGGTGGTGGTTCCTTCGTAGACGGCGTCCATTCCGGCGTCACGCAGGGTGACCATGCCGAAATGTTTGGCCGCGTCGCGCAGTTCCTCGGTGCTGCGGCTCTCCATAATCATGTCACGGAGATCGTCGTTGATGATCATCAGTTCAAACAAACCGGCGCGGCCTTTGAAACCGGTGTTGTTACAGGACTCGCAGCCAGAACCGCGATAGAACTTCTTGTCGGCGACTTCGTCGGGGGTGAGCCCCATGTCGGCCAAAATTTCGGTACTCGGTCGGGTTTCCTCCCGGCACTCGGTGCAAATTCGCCGTACGAGTCGTTGTGCCAAGATGGCTTCGACCGTGGCGGTGATGAGAAACGGGGGAATTCCCATATCCATCAAGCGCGTGACCGTGGAGGGCGCATCGTTGGTGTGCAACGTGCTAAACACCGTGTGACCGGTGAGCGACGCCTGGACCGCGATTTGGGCCGTCTCGGTGTCGCGAATCTCGCCGACGAGAATCTTGTCGGGGTCTTGACGCAAAATGGCCCGCAGTGACGCGGCGAACGTGTTGCCGATCGACGCATCGATGGGGACTTGAACGATGCCGTCGATGTCGTACTCGATTGGATCTTCGGTCGTGATGAGCTTTTCGGTGATCTCGTTCAGTTCGCTCAGCGCGGAATAGAGCGTCGTGGTTTTGCCCGAACCGGTGGGTCCGGTGACCAGGATGATGCCGTTGGGTTTGTGCATGACTTCACGAAACCCCTGCATCGTCTCGGTGTTCATGCCAACCTTATTCAAGTCGAGCGAGACAACCGAACGATCGAGAACCCGCATGACGACGCTTTCGCCGAACATGGTGGGAAGCACGCTAACGCGCAGGTCGACGGGATGGCCTCCGACGGAAAGCTCGATGCGTCCGTCTTGGGGGAGGCGTCTTTCGGCGATGTCGAGATTGGCCATGACTTTGATCCGCGTGGTGATGGCGAAGGCCAAGTGGCGCGGGGGGGGTACCATTTCATACAGCACGCCATCGGCCTTGATGCGAATTTTGAATTCTTCCTCGAACGGCTCGAAGTGCAAATCGCTGGCGTGATCCTTGATGGCTAGCAACAACACCATGTTGAGTAGTTTCCGCACGGGAGCACTGTCGGCCAGCGCCTCGACGCTCGTCAGATCGATCGGCCCTTCGCTGCTGATTGACTCGGCGACCTTCTGTAGGTCGGCATCGTCTTCCATGTCGGAGACGAGCGTTTCAACGCTTTCACCGCTGACGGAGTAATAGCGTTCCAGCGCGGCCAGCACGTCGGCTTCGGTGGCCACGACCGCGCGGATTTCGTATCCCAGGAAATTGCGTAGCTCGTCGAGTATTTGGAGCTTTTGGGGATCGCACATGGCGATCGTCAGCACCCCGTCCTTGAAGCTCACCGGGACAATGCGATAGAGGACCGCCATCGGCTCGGTCACATAGCCCAATACCTCCTGGGGAATGCTCGCGTCGGCCAAGGAGATGGTCCGCATGTTCATCTGTTCGGCCAGGGCTTGCGCAAGCTGATCGTCGGTGATCATGCTCATGCTCTCGGCCACTTGGCCGATCATTTCGCCTGGCCGGTTCTGTTGTTCATCCAACAGCATTTCAAGCTGTTCGTCGGTGATGAAACCCAGATCGACGAGAATCTGACCTAAACGGCGAATTGCCATATCAACACGCTCTCTCGGATGCTTTGACGAATGTGGAAATCGTCCTCAGGAAAACAAGTACCTCTTGGCTCGACCACGCTACCGCGCCTGGAGAAAACGCCCCCCTGGTCGAAGGAGTCCGCGAAGGGACGCCCGCGGTGTATTTCCCACGGGCTTCTTCCAGGCGTCTGGAGCGATGTGTAGCAAGAACCTTTTTTCGCCGGGCGACATCAGCCAGCGACAAGATCGTCGGCAGCTTCCGCCCATACCGGCAAACCATGTATCTCTCCAGGACCACCCGCGTCGACTGCCGATCGACGCGAGACCTGATTAGGAACGGAAATCGAACGCTTGGTGGCCCGCCGCGGTTTCCGACAAGATGACACAGGAACCGCGCTAATCTTCTCCTTCATTTTCTTCATCTTCGTCGTCGCCCAGGCCACTTTCGGTTCGATCGATTCGAGCCGAAAGTTCCGCTGGATTGTTCGCCTTCATCATCACGTCTTCTTTGATACAGGTGCCATTGCGCCACAGGTGAAACAAGGCGTCGTCCAACAACTGCATGCCGTGCTTGGCACCGGTTTGAATGGAAGAGGTGATACGAAAGGTTTTGTTTTCGCGAATCAGGTTTGCAATGGCCGGCGTAATCACCAACATTTCGTGCGCGGCCACGCGACCTCCGCTGACTTTGGGCAACAAGGCCTGTGAAAGGACGGCAATAATCGAAGTTGATAACTGCACGCGAATCTGGTCTTGCTGGCTTGAAGGAAACACGTCGATGATGCGGTTGACGGTTCCTTCGGCACCGGTGGTATGAAGCGTTCCGAATACGATATGGCCCGTTTCCGCGGCCGTGATGGCGGCTTCGATCGTTTCCAAATCTCGCATTTCACCGACAAGAATGACGTCGGGATCCATCCGCAACGCGCGGCGAATGGCCTCGGGAAACGACGGCACATCGACCCCAATCTCACGCTGATTGACGGTCGACTTCTTGTGATAATGATAAAACTCGATCGGATCCTCGATCGTAATGATGTGATGATCGATCGTCGTGTTGATGTAGTTGATCATGCTGGCCAGCGTCGTGCTCTTGCCCGAACCCGTGGGACCGGTGACCAGAAATAAACCGCGTGGCCGCATGCAGAGTTCCGCGCAAGGCCACGGCAACCCCAGTTCCTCCATGGTCATGAAGTTATTGGGAATCTGCCGCAAGACCATGCCGACGTTGCCGCGTTGCTTGAAAACCGACACGCGAAAACGAGCGGCATCGCCAAAGGCAAACCCGAAGTCGGTTCCCCCGACCTCTTGCAATTCCTGCTGACAACGCTCCGGCGCGATGCTCTTCATCAGCGCCACGGTGTCTTCGGCCTCAAGCGATTTGGTCTCGAGCTTTCGCAGATGGCCATGGAGACGAATCACCGGCGGTTGCCCAACGGCAATGTGCAGATCGCTAGCACCTTGATTGATGACCGTCTGCAACAGTTTATCGACAAGAATAGTGCCCATGGGCAATCACCCCCTCTGACGCGACCCTAGCGCTACCCCTCCACGCTCTTCGGGCCGCCGAGGACTCTCTCCTCACTGCCTACTGTTCCGAACGCCCCCGCCTCAGTCGAACCGGCTGCCGCTTGAAACGGCGACGGCCGCCTCTGCACGATCCAGTGGATGAGGTTGAACTCGCCCCCCCTGAAAAGGCGTGCCTGGATTGTAATGCCGGAGTTCAACGTCCACTGGCGATTATTCGTTCTCTTGCTCCAATGCTCAAGTAATTCGTTCTAATCGATGCAATCTGTGGCTTATCGGGTGTTCATTTGTATATTTGAGTGCCAGCGAAGCCAACACGTCATGCCTTAGCTACTTCCAGGCCGATCGCGTTGCGATCCGGAAGTCCAGACGCCGCATTTAGTTGTTCTTTTTATTGACCATTCGCTAGGCATCTCGGCATAGGCTTCATGGCCTCTCTCTGGAGATAGCTTGCGCAGCGATCGGCATGTTTAGCCTGCCAGCTTCGCCACGCGGAAAACCTCGTCGAGCGTGGTGACGCCCTTCATTGCCTTGTCGATTCCGTCTTCATAAAGTGTCTTCATCCCCTGTGATATTGCCACCTTACGGAGTTCCTGCGTGGGTGCTCCCTTGAAGGTCAGCTCACGAATCTTTGAAGTCAGCATCATCAATTCAAAGATTCCCTGCCGACCACGATAGCCTCCGCGACCACAGTTACCGCACCCTTTACCTCGCATGAAGGTCGCTTTGCTAGCCATCTCGGGTGTGATTCCAGCAGACTGTAATTGGGCCTCGCTAGGCATGTATGGCTGCTTGCATTTCGTACACGTTACCCTCACCAACCGCTGTGCAAGGACCGCAATCACACTGCTAGCGACCAGATATGCGGGTACTCCCATGTCAACCATGCGTGTAATGGCCCCGGGCGCATCGTTCGTATGTAGTGTACTGAATACCAAGTGTCCAGTAAGTGATGCCTGGATTCCCATCTCAGCCGTTTCCTGATCTCTCATCTCACCAACCAAGATGACATTTGGGGCCTGACGCAGCATCGAGCGGATAATTCGTGCTAAATCCAGCCCAATACTATGTTTGACCTCCACTTGATTGATACCCGGCAAATAGTATTCCACCGGATCTTCGGCGGTAATGATCTTGCGGTCGGGCCGGTTCAGCTCGTTGAGCCCCGCATAGAGGGTGGTCGTTTTTCCGGAACCAGTTGGTCCGGTGACCAAAATGATTCCATTCGGGCGGCGAATCAACCCTTTGAAGGTCTTGTAATCGCTGTCGGACATGCCCAATTGTCGCACGCTCACTCGAATACTGTCCTTGTCGAGGAGCCGCATCACAACCGACTGACCGTGATTGGTTGGCAGGACGCTCACACGAAGGTCCAGTTCCTTGCTTCCGACAGTGACCTTGATTCGGCCGTCTTGCGTACACCGTCGCTCGGCAATGTCCATCTTGGCCATGATCTTTATGCGAGATAACAGGGCACCCAACAGGCGACGTGGAGGGCTGTCTCGCTCCAACAGAACCCCGTCGATTCGGTAGCGAACGCGGATCCGGTCTTCGAAGGGCTCGATATGGATATCGGAGGCACGGAGTTGGACGGCCTCGGTAATGATCAATTGCACCAGCCGCACGATGGGGGCGCTGGATTCGTCGATGATATCTTCTTCGGCGGCCGCATCATCCTCGGTTTCGGTGAAATCAATTGCCGTATCGGTAAACTCTTGGAGGAGCGAGTCCGCACTCTCACCTTCGGTCTGGCCGTAATGGCGATTGATCGACTCTTGAATGCTCTCTCGCGTGGCCAGCGTGATCTCGATTTTTCGATTCAGGATAAATCGCAGCTTATCGAGTGTTTCCAAGTCGAGTGGATCGCTAACGACCACCCTCAGCGCTTCGCCCTCTTCGGAAAGGGGCAAGATTACGTTTTCACGAACAACCGACTCCGGCACCAGTTCGATGATCGCCGGTGGAACAACGACCTCGTTAAGATTGATGAAATCGAGACCATGCTCTTGGGCGACGGCCCTCATGACCTCATCGCCAGTGGCATAGCCCAGCCGAAGTAGCGCCTCGCCGACCGGCACGTTCGAGGCTTTGGCCAACTGCTCGGCTTCAGCCAACTGCTCGGCGCTAATCACGCCTTGACGAACGAGGATTTCGACATGCTTCTCACTCGCCATACTACAACCTACTGCTGAAGATGTTGGCCAAATGGCCAGATGCTCTGTTCCGGTGGAGACTGCCTCATGTGCCGCCGCGTACGATCGCTTCACCGCTAGATTGTGCGGTGTTAACTCAACAGCTCATGGACGGGGGGTGCTGAACGCGTTGCCCAACGGGTCACCCAGCCGCGGATAACCTAGTCGGCATTCCTGCAAACTTCCCAGGCTACCTACAAGCTAATGACGGTGTAAACCGCTGTCAACCAAGGCGAATCGCGTTCTTCAACGCTCAACAAACGCCCCAGGGTTGCGTTCATGGAATTGCCACGCAATGCCTGCCCGGGCAGGTGTTCCAGAACACAATCCCGGACCTCGGGGGGAGACGGTTTTTGCCCATTCGACGGAGCCATCATCTGGCTTAACGCCGGAGAACGCGATGTTCGGATTGCATCGCTTCGAGCAATTGTTCCAACTGAGCCTGGATGTTTTCCCGACCACCACGCGTGACGGGACCGAAATCAAGCGGCTCGGTCACCGACTCGATCTCAGGGCTAGGCTGGGCCATTAAGGCGATTCGGGCGTTGCGTGCATCGGCCCGAATCTGCGAGGCCAATTCGCGAAGTCGGTCACTTTGGTAGTACAAGTCGCGGCGTTCGAGCTGATTCGCGATACCATCGAGCTGCTCCGCCGAACTCCGCAAGGTGTCGATGCGGGATTCGATGCGATTGGATTCCGCCGAATCAATCCGAGTGACGATCCGTGGAGGTTCGCTCGTGTCGATGTCGTACCACGGGTTCCGCGGTTCTGTTTCCGACGAGACGCTTTCATCGTCCGACTGATTAACAAAGTCTCCGTTCGATGCCGCGGTCTGGGCTTCGAGCATCCGCAAATAGGGAATGACGGCCTGTCGCATGGTCGATTGTTTATCGACCGCATCAGTGTCGGAAGCATTCGCGGGAGAAAAAACACTGCCCTCCAACACTCCAGGCCCCAACGACTCCATGACCTCAACGATTTCCCGCACGGTTTTTGTTTCACCGGTGTCAGGTTCCCCCGACTTGTCGTCATCGACCTGATCGTCGCACGCTTGATCGGACGAACAGGACGTGGCAACCCCGTCGGCGTGCCGTGTGCCACCGTGTCCACAATACTTACAATTGGCGGAATGTGCGTCGTCCGTGTTTCGGGAAACAATGCGACTTGTGGCTGCATCAATCAACAGAGGCCGCTGCCGAGGAACGATTTCGTGGCCCGATCGTTTTACGGCTTGGCTCAAGCCATGGGCCGCCGACCGCGGGAACAGCGGTGGCGTGTTCAAACGAAAGGGAGCAAGCCCTTGGAACAAAGGGCCACTTTCATGCTGCAACTCCGGTCGCTGTTTTCCCGAAGCACTTGCCGCCATCGGGGCAAGTTGGAAGCCGGGCGACAACACACCACGGCTTTGATCTTCGGCCGTAATCGATGGGCTCTTGTGATCCGAAACCGCGTGAGACCGCGGCACTTCACGCATTGATTTGTCGCGTGGCGTTTCAGCTTCCGCTCGAGGACAAAGCAAGAGCGCCCATGTAAGTAACGCAACCTGACCCAACCGCACGTCCATGCCGATCACCTCCGTGTGACCTAACGAATCGAAAATGAATTCGCGGCGACTTCAAACTCGTGAAGTTCATCCCTGTCCTGGAAGACCGCATTCAAAGGACGGGCATTATAAGAGTCCGCCACACTTGGGCCATAGTCCAATCCGAACAGGGTATGCTAGCTAAGATGGATGGCCAACAACCTCCATCTTGGCGGTTTGCTACGCCTTCTCTTCAATCGGCAGGGCGTCAATCTTGGCAGCCAGGATGAAGTCGTTCTCCGAAAGCCCGCCGATGGCGTGCGTCCAGATTTCGATGGACACGTTACGGTACGCCTCGAGATGAAGGTCGGGATGATGTCCTTCGGCTTCGGCGACTTCGGCGACGCGATTGAAGAAATCGATCGCCGCCATGAAATTCTTGGCCAGCCAGTCCTTGCGTATGCGTTGTCCTTGGTGCGTCGGTCGCCAGCCCGGAAGCTTCGTTAATTGCGACTCGGCTTCTTCGAGCGTGCAAGGGTCGACACCGCCTTCGCAGGGAAGGCATTTCTTCGTGACGAGCTGAGCGGGAGTCCGCGTTTTCATGGCTTCTCATCCTCGTGGGTTAGGGTTTCGATTGCGGGGTTGGTCTGAAACCAGCGTTTGCGTCACGGCCTTTCGATCAAGGTTCTCTTGTACCGCGCGTAACCAGATGGAACAAACGCTCGTTGAAAATAACCCGAGACAACAGAGAGTCGGGTATGTCAAAGGCTAGTCCCAGCAACCCGTCGATGTCGGCGAACACACGATCGCAAACGCAAGAACACGCCCCCGCACAGGCGCGAAGACCTTCTTCGATAAAGCCGTCTCACTCGTTTAATCGACTGCCTGCACCGGCAAACATTGTGGGGGAGGGAATCACCGCACACCGTCGGCGTCCGATTTCGCAACACCCGATGACGGCCAACATGGATCAATGCCAAGCAAAGTCGCCGGCATTCACGCTAGGCAGATTGCTAACGCCCATCAAATAGCGATCCACGGCGCGAGCGGCTTCGCGTCCCTCGTGAATTGCCCACACCACCAACGACTGCCCACGGCGGACATCGCCAGCGGCAAAGATACCATCAACGCTACTGTGATAGTGTTCGTCAGACTTGATATTGCCCCGCCCGTCTAGCTCGAGTTGAATTTCGTCGATCGGTCCGGCGCGCTCGGGACCGACGAATCCCATTGCTAGCAATACAAGCTGGCAGGGCCATTCCTTTTGGGTACCCTCGATCTCTTGGAACGACATGCGTCCCGAATCATCGGGAGCCCACGCGATTTCAACGGTAATCAAGCTCTTCACATAGCCCTGATTGTCGGAGTGGAATTCCTTGGTCAACAAGCTCCAATGGCGCTCGCCGCCCTCTTCGTGAGACGTGCTCGTGCGGAGGATGACGGGCCACGAAGGCCAGGGTGTGTTTTGCGGGCGCTGATCGGCACGGGGATATTCTCCGACATCCGGAGGCTTGGGCAACAGTTCGAATTGCGTGACACTAGTGGCCCGCTGCCGATTCGAAGTTCCTGTGCAATCGCTGCCCGTATCACCGCCACCGATGACGATAACGTCCTTGCCCGTGGCGATAATCGCCACATCATCGGGTACCACATCACCCTGATTTCGCTTGTTCTGCTGTGGCAAGAACTCCATCGCGAAATGGACGCCCTTGAGATCGCGACCCGCAATCGGCAAATCACGTGGTTGCGTCGATCCCAAGCACAATAACACGGCATCAAACTCTTTTCTTAAGGCCCCCACCGTCACGTCAACGCCAACGTTGACGTGACAGCGAAACTCGACGCCTTCTTCCTCCAATTGTTGTACGCGACGCAAAACGCGCGATTTCTCAAGCTTGAAGTCCGGGATTCCGTACATCAACAACCCACCGGGACGATCGTCTCGTTCAAAAACCGTAACTTGATGCCCGGCACGGTTGAGTTGTTGAGCGGCTGCCAGACCCGCGGGACCACTGCCAACAACGGCCACCCGCTTGTCGGTCCGTGTCTCGGGTGGTTGCGGCTTGATCCAACCTTCGTCGAACCCGCGATCGGCAATCGCCACTTCGATTTGTTTGATGGAAACGGGGTCTTCGTTAATGCCCAGCACACAAGCCGCCTCGCACGGCGCGGGACAAATACGACCGGTGAACTCCGGAAAGTTGTTTGTCGCGTGCAAACGGTGCAGGGCTTCTTCCCACAGGTGACGGTAGACCAGATCGTTCCAGTCGGGAATGATGTTGCCCAGCGGGCAACCGGTGTGACAGAACGGCACTCCGCAATCCATGCAGCGTGCTCCCTGTCGGGAGAGCTCGTCCTCCGGAAGAATTTGCAAGAACTCGTTGTAATGTTGAAGCCGCTCGGAGATCGACTGCTTGGCGATCTTTGCTCGGCCGTGTCTCATAAATCCGCCAGATTCACCCATGGCTCACCTCTTCCAGCGGTTCAGCCATCTGCTCCTCTTCGCGTCGCAGTTCTTCCAACGCTCGCTTGTAGTCGATTGGCATGACCTTGATAAATTTCTTGCTAGCCTGATCCCAGTCATTCAAAACGGCCTGACCTCGCGTGCTGCCGGTGTATTGAACATGTTGTTCGACGAGCTTCCGTGCCTGTTGTTGGTCTTCCAACTCGCACAATTCTTCCAGCTCGACCATTTCCATGTTGACGCGATCGGCGAAATCACCGTCTTCGTCCAAAACGTAGGCAATGCCGCCGCTCATTCCCGCGGCGAAATTGCGACCCGTGCGACCCAAGATAACGGCATACCCTCCCGTCATATATTCACATCCGTGGTCGCCTACTCCTTCGACAACCGCCGAAGCGCCGCTGTTACGTACACAGAATCGTTCCCCCACGATGCCGCGGAGATAGACCTCGCCGGAGGTCGCCCCATATAGAATGACGTTGCCGGCAATGATGTTCTCTTCGGCGACCAGGGTTGAATCCAGCGACGGGTAAACGATCACCTTTCCGCCGGAAAGTCCCTTGCCGCAATAGTCGTTCACATCGCCTTCAACACGCACCGTAATGCCTGGGGCACCGAACGCCATCAAGCTTTGTCCGGCCGAGCCCTTGAAATTCAATTGGATTGTGTCGGGCTTCAGACCCTTGGGGCCGTGTCGCTTCGTGACCTCGCTCGAAAGAATCGTACCAACCGTGCGATTGATATTGCGGATGTTCATCGTATGCACGACGGGCTTGCGATGGACCAATGCCGGTTCACACTTTTCGAGCAACACCTTCACGTCGAGCGAATCGTCGATGCCGTGGTCTTGCCGATCGGCGTGGTAGGTCTTGATGTGCTCCGGCACCTGCGGTTTGTGCAGAATCGTCGAAAAATCCAAGCCCCGGGCCTTGTGATGTTCGACGGCTTCACGAACATCGAGCCGGTCGACGCGGCCAACCATTTCGTTGATCGCGCGGAAGCCCATCGAGGCCATGATTTCGCGAAGTTCTTCGGCCATCATTTGGAAATAGTTCACGACCCACTCCGGCTTGCCAGCGAACTTCTTTCGCAATTCCGCGTTCTGGGTCGCAATGCCCACCGGGCAAGTGTTCTCATGGCATTTCCGCATCATGATGCAGCCCATGACGACCAGCGCCGCCGAGGCGACTCCCCACTCCTCGGCACCCAGCAGCGTGGCGACCGCCACGTCGCGACCGGTGCGAATGAGGCCGTCGGTCTGTACGACGATGCGACCGCGGAGGTCGTTCATCACCAACACCTGGTGTGTCTCGGCGAGCCCCAATTCCCAGGGAACGCCGGCGTGTTTGATCGATGTTTGTGGACTGGCACCGGTTCCGCCGTCGTGTCCGCTGATCAGTACGACGTCGGATTTTCCCTTGGAAACACCCGCCGCGACCGTTCCCACGCCAACTTCGGCAACCAGTTTGACGCTGATACGAGCGTCGCGGTTGGCGTTTTTCAAATCGTGAATGAGTTGGGCCAAGTCTTCGATTGAATAGATATCGTGATGCGGTGGCGGCGAAATGAGCGCCACGCCCGGCGTGCTGTTTCGTATGCGACCGATCTCGCGGTTCACCTTGTGCCCGGGCAATTGTCCACCCTCGCCCGGCTTGGCGCCCTGCGCCATTTTGATTTGCAACTCGTCAGCGTTCACCAGATATTCGCTGGTGACGCCGAATCGCCCACTGGCAACTTGCTTGATCGCGCTGCGGCGCAAGTCGCCGTTCTCGTCGACCTTGAACCGCACCGGATCTTCGCCACCTTCGCCGGTGTTGCTTTTGGCCCCAAGGCGGTTCATGGCGATGGCCAACGTTTCGTGAGCTTCGCGCGAGATCGAACCATACGACATCGCGCCGGTGGCGAATCGCTTCACTATTTCCGAGGCCGGTTCAACTTCGCTCAAGGGAATCGGATCGGGTAATGTCTTGAATTTCAGCAGGCCACGAAGTGTCAGTAGTTGTTTCTCCTGCCGATCGATGAGGTCGGAGAACTCACGAAACTTCTTGCGATCGTTGAGCCGCGTGGACTCTTGGAGCTTGGCCACGACTTCGGGACTCATCACGTGTGGCTCACCCTTGCGCCGCCACTGATACTGGCCTCCGACGTCGAGCCCTAGAATCTCGGGTACGTTTTTCGGCGGGAATGCGTGACCGTGGCGCTTTAACAACTCGTCCGCGACGCCGTCCAGTCCAATCCCCGAGATTCGGGTCGGTGTCCAGGTGAAGAACTCGTCAATGAACTCGCGGTTCAGGCCAATGGCCTCGAAAATTTGGGCCCCGCGGTAACTTTGCTGCGTGGAGATGCCCATCTTCGACATCACCTTCAACAAGCCTTGATTGATGGCTTTGATATAGCGGGCATTGAGTTGGTGTTCGTCATATTCCCGCGAAATATACCCCTGCTGCTGCAACTGTCGAACGGTGACAAAGGCAAGATACGGATTGATCGCACCGGCACCATAACCGCTAAGCAAGGCGAAATGATGCACTTCCCGCGCTTCGCCGGTTTCGATCACGAAGCCGCAACGGGTCCTCGTCCCCTCGCGAATCAGGTGGTGATGGATGGCGCCGACAGCCAACAGCGCGGGAATGGCCACGTGCCGCTCGTTCACCCCGCGATCGGAGAGGATGAGAATCGTGATACCATCTTCGATCGCCCGCGAAGTCTCCTGGCGCAATGCGTTCAATCGCTGTCGCATTCCCGCGGCACCTTGGTCGCGGTCGAAGAGGATCGACAGAGTACGTGTCTTAAGCCCAGGCTGGTCAAGCTGTTTGATCCCCCGCAATTCCGCATCGGTCACCACCGGCTGATCAAGCCGCAGCAGGCGGCATTGTTGGGGGGTTTCTTCCAGTAAGTTGCCCTCCGAACCGATCGTGGTGATCAACGACGTAACGAGTTCCTCGCGCATCGCATCCAGCGGCGGATTCGTCACCTGGGCAAAGAGCTGTTTGAAATAGTTGTAAAGCAGTTGTGGTCGTTCAGAGAGCACCGCCAACGGAGTATCATTGCCCATCGAACCGATTGGCTCTTTGGAGTCCGCCACCATCGGCTCCAAGATAATCCGCAAGTCTTCGAGCGTGTAGCCGAACGCCCGCTGAAGTGCCACCTGAGAAACCTCGGGCTTGCCGTTGGTGGCGCGGCCGTTGGTCGACGCCTTGGGTAGTTGATCGAGTCGCAATTGGTTCTCGTCGAGCCAATTGCGATAGGGATTTTGGGAAGCCAACGCGTTCTTGATCTCTTCGTCGGCAATGATCCGTCCCCGCGAAGTATCAACAAGGAACATGCGGCCAGGCCGCAAGCGACCCTTGAACTCGACGTCTCCAGGTTGAATGTCCAACACACCGGCTTCGGAGGCCATGACAACCAGCCCGTCCTTGGTCACCCAATAGCGGCTTGGTCGCAAGCCGTTTCGGTCGAGCACCGCCCCGATGCACGTACCATCGGTAAAGGCCATCGACGCCGGACCGTCCCACGGTTCCATCAGACAGGCCTGATATTCGTAGTAGGCCTTCTTTTCGTCCGACATGCTTTCGTGATTTGCCCATGGTTCGGGGATCAACATCGACATCGCTTGGGCCAACGATCGCCCCGTGACGATGAGCAATTCCAAGGCGTTGTCAAAGATGGCCGAATCGCTGGCGCCGGGAGTGCAAACGGGAACAATCTTCTGCAAATCGGCGCCGAAGCGTTCGCTGTGGAGCATTCTCTCGCGTGCCCGCATCCAGTTTACGTTGCCTCGCAGAGTGTTAATTTCGCCATTGTGAGCCAAAAAACGGAACGGCTGTGCAAGGTCCCAGGTGGGAAACGTATTGGTGCTGTATCGTTGATGAACCAAAGCCAACGCGGTCTCCATCCGCTCGTCGGCCAAGTCGCCGTAGAACTGATCGACTTGATGGGCAAGCAGCAAGCCCTTGTAAACCATCACGCGCGATGAGAGGCTCGGGATGTAGCAATATTCTTTCTGCTGAAAATCGCTTTCGATGATCTCCTGTTCAAAGCGTTTACGGATAACGTATAACTTCCACTCGAACATGTCCGAGGGAGTCGACGTGCCGCGGCCGACAAACGCTTGGCGAATGACCGGTTCAACTTCGCGCGCCACGCGGCCGATCTCGCGATTGTCGACCGGCACATCGCGCCAACCAAGAAGCTCTTGCCCCTCCTCGGCAACGATTGCCTCCAAGCGAAATTCACACAGATGGCGCTCGTCCGTCCGCGTTGGCAAGAATACGAGGCCCGAAGCATAGTCACCTTGTGAGGGTAGCTTTATCCCCAACTCCGCGACAACCTCGCGCAGAAACCGATCGGGCATTTGCATCAACAGGCCAGCTCCGTCACCGGTGCAAGGATCGCATCCAGCCGCGCCACGGTGCGTAATGTTCGCCAGGATCTCGATCCCGTGACGCACGATTTCGTGGCTTGCCCGGCCGTGCATGTCGACCACGAAGCCAACACCACATGCGTCGTGCTCTTGCGCGGGATGATACAAACCTTGCTTCTGTAGGCGGCGAATGGGGCCAGTTTGGAAACGGTTCATTTGCCGTTCTCCTTCGCGTTGGCTGTTGCGGTGGCCAGTGCTTGTTCGTGGACGTGGCCATTGGTCGTCATGTTGTCATGCACGACCGTCGAAGGGGCTCGCGCTAAATCTTCAGTGTATGGCAGGCATGGCCGGCTGCGCGATGTCGGGGTTGCGTGAACGTCGTCCACCTGGGCAAACTCGAGCAATAACTCGATGAACCGCTCAGCCGTCGGGCTTAATTCCAGACCACGTCGATAGATGATTCCTAGCGGTCGAACCAATTCGTCGGTCGTCAACGGGATTGCCCTTAATGTCCCGTCCCGGACTTCCCGCGACACGGTTGGCTCGGGCAACAACCCGATGCCGGCGTTGATCTCAATCGCCCGCTTGAGCGTTTCGATATTGTCGAATTCCATCGCCACGTGAACCTCGACATTGTGCAGGTGTAGCACGCGATCGGTCTCACGGCGAATCGTCAACCCTGCATCTAACCCGACCATGTCGTGGCCGTCTAATTCAGACAAATCGACTTCCGCCTGGTTTGCCAAGGGATGGGCGGGGGCACAGACCAACACCATCGGCTCCTTGCGCCAGTTGATTGTCTTGATCGAACGCGACGACTTTGGATAGCTGATCAAACCTAAATCAGCGCGGTGTTGTTCGATTGATTCGCG
>Ga0114931_10005012_pt1 | contig 16419 bp, 7 predicted proteins | sample 2SBtaG_FD_89579 | JGI IMG/M metagenome (GOLD analysis project Ga0114931, IMG submission 89579) | Deep subsurface microbial communities from Kolumbo volcano to uncover new lineages of life (NeLLi) - 2SBTROV14_V59a metaG | ecosystem: Environmental > Aquatic > Marine > Volcanic | place: Kolumbo...
ATTGCAGATTATACGAAAGCTTTTATAAAAAGAATGAAAAAATATTATATTAGAAAGTTTAATTATTATCATGAAAAGAAAGATGAGTATGTAACAAGCTTACAGCACTCAGACGAAGCAAAAGAAGCATTTTTAAAAATGAAGTTGGGTACTTATAATGATAATTTGGCTAAATTGGTTAAAAATAGTAATACAGAGCATCGTATTATAGAGCATGAGGGGCTGTTGATTCAAAAAATTGATCCTATCTTTTTAGACCCAAGATACAGACATACTGAATTTGATTTTAGAGCACATTTCTTTGCACCTACCAAGTACTTTTTTGGCAGTATAAATACTTTCGTGTTTAATATTATTATACTTTGGGTGTATGCTTTAATACTTTTTGTTACCCTCTATTTTGATGTCTTTAGAAGACTATTGAATTCGGGTAGTTTGCTTATCGAAGTAATTAAAGATAAACTGCCTAAGAAGAAGGCTGCTTAAACTTGTGAAAAGTGAGATTATTTACTTTGTATAAAGTCAGCTTATAAAAAATATCCTAATACTTCTATGAATCTAAAAATAATTTATGCCAATTTATAAAATGGTAAACGTTTGGAAACTCATTAATAAGAATCCGTACTCTTAGTTTTGTTCATATGGAAACTAGGAATCATTTAAATTGAGTATTATTTAGAATCAAAAAGATATTTGGTGTTTACTTGAGAGCATTTTTAGATGTTTCTTGTAATACATTTGAAAATGGTTTTCCTTGAATTTTGCTTTCTAGCCAAGATACTAGGTCAAAATAATCTAAAATTTGACTTTCAAAAGAGTCGTTAAAAGTTGCTAACAACTTATTTTTAGATATGCTAAATAGTTTTTTTAACTCAGTAGATGAATGTATGTCAAGCGATTTCTTAATCATTTCTATAATTATTTTTTCTGCATGGTAGAGAAAAGCTGTTTTCTTTATAGATTTTTCAGTGCTTTTGAGTATGTTTTGCAATAATATCATATTGCCCAGTTCAAAATGTAAAATCAAGTTCATGAATTTTGCAAAATTTTGTACATCTCCACGGCTTGCTGTTTTTTTATTATTTAGTATTTTATTTATCCAAATATGTGATTCATCATAATTATTTAATCCAAAATATATTTTGGCAATATTCATATAAAGTAACAGTTTTATCTCATCTGTAATATGTGTTTGCTCTTCTTTTAGCTTAATCTTTATTTTATCAACCAAAGGGAGAGCTTTTTCGAACCATCCCAGTTTTATGTAAATGCTTGTTTCTTCTATATAGATATTGGTATAGTATTGTATTTGAATAATCTTTGTTTGACTACTTAATGTAGAGGAGGCTGTTTTTTTAAGATTTTCTAATTCAATAAAAAATTCATTGACTTTTAGAAGCTTTCCAAGTGTGTATAATAAATTAGTTACAGCAAACAAATAATTAATGAATTGATCTGAAATGAGTATGGGATTCTTGTTCCATAGCTCAACTAATTTTTTTCTGTATATGTATGCCTTATGGTAATTTCTAATCGTATTATAATAAATACTCCACAAAACATAATAATAACGTTTTTTATCAAAGGAGTTTATTTTTGATTCATTTTGTAGGAAGGGGTGTTTCATGATCTGTTGTATGAATTTAAAATCATCTTTATCCTTTATTAACCCTTTTTCTCTTATAAATAAACTCATTTTTAATGCTAGTGAAAAGTATTCATTTTTAACTTCAGTTTCCTTGATTAATTGAATTCCTTCATTTACTAGTATTTCACCTTCTGTTTTGTAAGTGTTAATATTTTTTAATGAAGCAGTCAAAAATATTTTTTGCTCCCAAGTATTGAGCAATTGTAAATCTTCATTTTTGTTGTATTTATGGGCAAATTGTTTGGCCTTCTCTATTAATGATAAACATTGTGTGTTTAGACTTCTTGTGTATAATATTTCTATATCCTGTAGCATATTTTTTAATTCTATCGTCTTTGATGTGGAAGCATGATAAATCCTAAGACTCTTTAATATCAAATCATATAGGTAGCTTTTGGTAACAGGCAATTGGTTTATGAATTTTTCACTAGAGAATTGTTGCTTTATTTTATCTTCATTGTACGCTTCATCTGAAGAATGAATTTGGTCTTCAATAGCATTAAATAATTTTAGATATACATTTTGCCTATCTTTTATATGATTCTTGGCAAATACTTTAAAATATCTCTTTTCACTCTTTGTTAAAGAAGCTATTAACTCAAAAAGTGCTTCATTATTTTTTCTCATATATTAAATATAAGTAATATTTTTTTATTTCAGAGGGTTAGAATACTAATAAATGACAAATATTTTACTTTTTATATTAACTACTTTGTGTTATTTTTAAATCAATAATCATATTTAATAAAAAAAAGAGGGATGATAAAATTTATAACAGTAAGAAGAGTCAATAAACATTACACTTTAAAGTCATCTATAGCGATACGAATTTATACATGTTTAATTGCATTGTTGTTTTTATTGCAGGGGCAACATTTATTTGGGCAATGTATTCCAACGGTTCCTCCGGGAGTAGGGAGCAGCAAAGGAATTACTTTAGTGACATTAGAGCAAATAAGCAACCCTTCTCCAGCCGAAGAGGGATATGTTAATTATACAGCAACAGACACTGCAATTCTATTTCGTACAGGAAATTATAATCTTTGTGTTACAACGAATACTTTTATGCAACGAACGATTGTATGGGTAGATTGGAATGGAGATGGAATTTTTGGGGATAGTATTGTATTAGGTGGTGAGATGATTATTGATAATACGCAGTCTAGTGGAGCTAGTTGCTATTCTTTTCAGGTGCCATTGGATTCAAAAATTGGATATATTCGACTTCGTGTGAGCTCTGGAGGAAGTGGATTGGGATTTCAAGGTCAAAGACCATGTCAAGTTAGCATGGCCTGGAACGGTGGAGATTATGAGGATTATATATTAGAAATTCGCTCAGAAGATTCTATTAATATGACGTATTATAGCACTGAAACGATAGGCGTGATAGATACTTGCGGATATGCTTTTGTGGGCGAAAAAGACAGATTGATGATGCGATTAAAAGTGGTTGCTGAATTTGGAAAAAATCCATTAAGTGTAAACAAGTTTACTTTTGATGGTACCGGCACTACTATTTTTACAGGTATATCAAAAGCTTCGGTTTATTATACAGGTGACTCAGTTCTATTTAACGCCCCCATTCTATTTGGAACTACTAGTACACTCGGATCTAATTATAGTATTACCGGAAATGTTCAATTAGAACCCGGCAATAACTATTTTTGGTTGACTTATGATATATCTCCCGTTGCAGTGGGAGGAAATGTTGTTAAAGTAAGTTCTGTGAATGTTGGCATAGACTCTTCTGGAACAATAACAAATAAAGTGCCGAGTGTGTTTATCCCTAATAGACCGGCAACAATATTAGACACCATTAATTTATATGAGGGATGTAATCTAATCCCTAATCCAAGTTTTGAAATGAAGACTTGTTGCCCAAATAATATTTCTAATGGACTAACATGTTACCCTGATGATGTATTCATATGTACGATAAATCGAGAAGTAAAAAAAGTAGTAGGTTGGGAGGATGCTTCTCTTGGTAGTAGTGATTATTACAATTCTTGTAATAATAGCACAAATGGGATTGTAGGTGTACCCACTCATACGGGTGTTGTTGGTCATGATTATCAAGAAGCACGAACAGGAAATGCTTATATGGGGATTCAGATGGACGGAAGTGTCCTAGACTCAAATTATAGAGAATATTTTCAAGGAAGGCTGAAAACTCCATTGAAGGCAGGGGAGGAATATTGTGGTGAAATATATGTAAACTTACTTAATTCTAAAAAGGAAACTATGGAGTTCGGAAATCAATTTGGTATGTATTTTTCTAAAGGTAAAATACCTTTAGGTATAGCCCTCCCCTTTGAAGTCTTAGATATATTTTCCCCTCAGATTAGTAATCCTTCCGGGAATATTCTAGATGATACAGTTGGATGGATGCTGATATCTGGAACTTTTACTGCTTCCGGAGGAGAAGATTACGTTGTTATTGGTAATTTTAAAGATGCTGCAAATACAATTAATCAAAATTCTTATTATCTTGTAGATGACGTATCATTGGTGCCAAAACCAATAATTACATCTATAAGTAATGATACGATAGTTTGCTCGGGAGATAGCATTACTTTATGGGCAAGTGGAACTTGTCAGTATACATGGGTTGATGTAACCAGCGGACTCCCTGATACCATTGGACAGAATTCTACTATCAAAGTAGCCACAAATTCAACTGCTTCGTACGTAGTAATTGGAAGAAATGGTGGCGTTACTTGTTACGACATGGATACCGTAATGCTTATTATTTCAGATTCAATAGAGTTAAATGCAAGCAACGATACTTCTATTTGTGGCCCTGGGACAATTGGATTGCAGGTAAATTCCTCTCCACCATTCAATATGAATTATAGTTGGACACCAACAGGAAGCTTAAATGATTCAACTTCATCAATTGTTGAGGCAATCGTTGATACTTCTGTAACATTTAAAGTAGTTGCTACATTTGGAAATTGTTTTGAAGATTCAACTTTCATTAATGTTGAAGTGAATGATTCAGCTTCAATCTTAATTAATCCAAGCCAAGATACCACAATCACTTTAGGAGAAAAGCTATTGGTTAATGCAGAAGGAGGAAGTCAGTATTCATGGACTCCGGATTATAATATTTCTTGTACCAATTGTTCTCAAGTAGAAATATTTCCCGATAAAGATATAACTTATTGTGTAATGGGTACAGATGATAAAGGGTGTAGTGATAGTGCTTGCGTAAATATTAGTGTAGATGTTGAATGTTTTGATGTATTTGTTGCCAACGTTTTTTCTCCAAATGGAGATGGAAACAATGAAAAGATTTGTGTCTATGGAAATTGTTTGAACAATATGATGTTTAGAATCTTTGACCGATGGGGACGAAAAGTATTTGAAACGGATAATCCTTCAATATGTTGGGAGGGAAAAAGAAAGGGAAAGCGAGTTGCTGCAGGCGTATATGTGTATGTGATTACTGGAGAATTGTTTAATGGGAATAAGATAGATTTAAAGGGCAATATTACTTTGATTCGTTAATTTTCCTTTGATGTATTTAATACTTTAGAATACTAATAACTCATGAGTTTCTTGTTTTTTATACCAAAGTTTTTCCATTAGTTTGAAATAAAAAATTATATGAACTAAAAGGAAATGTAAGGCTCCTATTATTAATCCTGTTGATTTTTGGAATTAAGCTTTAATAAAATAGGAGATATTACCACTTTTAAAATGAAAACAATTATGAAACAAATTATAGCCTTTATCATTATGTTAGATATGTTTAATGCTTCATCTCAAAACATTGCTTACAGTTGGGATACCGTTCCGTCTTCGGTTGATAACATTTATACTGCTCCTCTACTAGATAAATGGAGGCTTGACCCATATAATATTATCCAAAATGGAGCAGCAGTAATCGTTAAATCAGAGACGGATGTAATGCCTGTTGGTCATCGAGCCATTCGTTTGTGGCAAGCTGACAGAAACATACTTCCCAAGCACCCTAAAGATGCCTTGCGAGATAGTCTAGGTCATCTAGCTTATTATTATCAAAATCCAGATTCTGTTCTTTACGACAGGAGTTTATGGTGGGAAAACGGAGTAGACTCAATGGCTTCTGTATTAGATACCTTTTTTAACCATTATAAAACTTTAGGGGGAGAATTGGATGTGTTTATTATAGATTTTGAGAGAAAACTAAGTAATTGGCGCTTAAATAACAATGCTATTGAATATTATGGAGGAGATAGAACTGCTTACTATACTGCCATTAAAAATGACCCCCGGTTCTCAATGGTCGATCCATTTTTTGGAGTTACGCTAGATTCATTAATGGGAGCTTGTGACTTTGTGAATGATGTTGGTAATTGGCAAAATAATGACACCTGCTATTTAAAATGGGATGCCTATTTGGTGAAAAAAACGGCTGATTATATCAATAAAGCCATTTATGCTCCCATTAAGAAATATTATCCGAATGTAAAGGTATCTAACTACAGAGATTATTATTACTCTAAAAAATTTCCTGTATCTAACGGGAACGGTCATCGAACTTATTTATACGGAAATGGAGCACATGTTGGGACACACCAATCGAGTGCCATGTATGGAAGACTGCAGGAGATTACTTATAATCCTAATTTAGAGCCTGTAATTGGGCAAGTTTATGCAGGTACGCCATTTAACTCTTTCCGTTTTGCAGTAAACAATTTCAGAGCTATGCAACTATCTTCATCGGTACCTATTAGTCCATGGTATGGTTATCGAGGTTATTTTGGAGACAATTGGGACACTACCTCTTATTTTTTTGATTCAGATTATTGGCAGGAAATGATTTTTCATGTTGATTTGGCCATGAATCCTGAAGATTATAATCTTTTTTGGAATGCATCAGGAAATGCAGGGATGAAGCCTCACGATAATATTATCATGAGCGAATGTATGCATCAATTGGATGAATTATTAGGAGACCCTTTACAACAACAGCCACTAATAGATACATTGATTCCTTGGATAGATAATTATGCCTTAACAGGTATGGAAACAGATTCTAATTTTGTCTATAGAATGACCCCAAAGTTAGATACTAATAACACCTATATTTCAGTCTTAATTGATACTTTTCCCGCTACTTTTCAAATAGATAGTACAATAGTAATGATACCCGGTGGTAGGGTATATTTTCCCCAAAACATGCTTAGTACAAAAGGGTATTGGGTGAAAGTACCAAAGAAAATAACTGCTATCAATGAAGATAGTAGAAAAAATGAAAGTGTTGACTTGTCCATCTATCCAAATCCATCAACAGACTATGTCAACATCAGTTATCATCTTGATCAGAGATCGATGGTGAAATTGGAAGTATACAATTATAAAGGCCAACGGTTAACAACATTGGTCAACGAAATACAAGAGAATAATAAATATAGCTATTCATTTAATCTCAATCAATTAACTTATGCTCGAGGAGTCTATTTGGTACAATTAAAAATTAACACAAAAATTTATCATATACGATTGTTAAAATTATAATTTAATAAATAATTATTCTATGAAAGACCATAAACATATTTTGCCTAATATTTTAAATGCTCTTAACGTTGGCAATAGTCAAAGCAGTTATTCAATGAAGCATAATTTTTTTATTAGTTTAATATTCTCATGCATATTTTCCTATTCCACACAGGCACAATTTAATATTGTCGTTCAAGGTGATTCTATATGGGCTATTGATGCTGTTTCTAATGATACTATTATTTATCCTCAGATAACAGGAGGTTTGTGGCGTGCTTTTAACAACCCTAATCCGTATCCTGCATTGGCTCCTCAGCGAAAAATTACCGTTGTCGGAAATGGGTACAACATCAGCTATTCTTATCAAAACACAAGCACTACTGATACTTTTAGTCTAGGCGAACTCTGGCCGGCAAATATTAATATGGATAGCACTGACAATAGTGTTGGCGTAAAACTTTTTTTAACTGACAATCAAGATAATTACAAGAATACAAGTTGTTCTAACAGCGGAGCTCTTTGGAATACTTGCCAACCTTGGAAGTTGGCTGTTTATCCACAAAAAATGTATTCACCATGCATCGTTATGGTCGACTCTATTTTAGGCTATACCATTGGTATAAGCTTACTATATCCAGTACAGGAGTATGAACACATGGTACAGTTTAATTTTGATATGGAGGGAGACAAGTGGCAGCCTAACATTAGTTTAAACAACGAAAAAAATATTGGTCCCATGAAGTATTTACCTGAATCTGAATTGTTACCCGGATTAAGTAGGGAGTATAAAGTTTGCGTAAGAATCATTAAAAATACAAATCCTTGTGCTCATTGGTTACAAACTTTGTTGCCGTACAAGGCCTATTTTCGAGAAATGTATGGAGGGGTAACTTATAACAAAGATTCCAGACCTATTGCCGCTTTTATTACAGGTAATACTAACTCTAATGATAGTATTAATAATCCTTATCGATTTGATGCAAACATACTTGTTAATAATAATTTGAGACCAGATATTCATGGTTATGGTCCTTTTTCCCATTATTTAGCAGGATATAAAAATATGGGATTTGATCGGACAATGATTTATCTTCCTACAGGAAAACCTTTCGTCAACCGGCAAAATAGTTATCCTTTTAAGTTTACCTCCCATTGGTTAGAGGGAGATACCACTCTATATCCTCATTCGTATGGTCATAACATGGGTGATGCTGTTGATTCATTGCATAAAATTGTGGTGGTGGATGCCAATTTAGAGTTGGGATTATGGTGGGGAAGAGCGGGCCAAGTGATGTACGATTGGGATACGCCAGAATGGGAACGTTTAGATCCGGACAATCCTTTGCACGTTACAACAGGGTTTAAAGAGTTAGACCTTGCTGTGGCTGCCGGTGCAACAACTATTGGATTGGATGCTTTTAAATTAGAAATGTACCCTTGGGATGCTTATCGTTGGTTAAAAATGATGAGAGCTCATTCTCCGAATGTGAAATTTGCCAGTGAAGGGCCTACCGCAGATTTTTTAAATACATTAGGAGCCAACTTTATTTTTATGAAGAATTCTGACGAGATACATACACCCCATTATTTGGCAGGATTTCTTCTGCCTGGACATGAAACATGGGCAACTCCTCGTTTGAGTACTTTGTCTAAATTAGTTGAAGCTGAAAGATTAGCTAATATGGGGTATAATACTCTGATTATGCAATTAGATAATATCAATGATCCTCCAATCAACAATATGCTCCCATATACTCCCGCGGATTTTGCTGCAACATACATGCCTTTTCCTGATTTAGCCACAGATCAAATAATTTGTTTAGGGGAGAAAAGTGTACTACGTGCTACACACCAAGGTGCACAAAGCTATCTGTGGTCTACAGGAGATACAACTGACACCATAGAAGTTAGTACTACAGGTACTTATTGGGTAAGTACATCAACTATCTCAGGATGCGTCTATTCGGATACCATATTGGTTACCCTTTTAGATACTCCAACTGCCAACTTTGCTTACCAATACGTGTCAGGCAATATTGACTTTACCAATACTTCTACTAACGCAAGTTTTTACAGTTGGGATATTAATGGAACAAAATTTTACAATACGTTCTCCATACCCCAACAACCGTATACGCCAGGAGACACGTTTAAAGTTACCCTAATTGTGTGGAATGACTGTGGAAGAGACACCGTTGTTTATGAGATTTTGACCTCAGGAGTGGAGAATAACCGTCAGGCAACCAATAACATTCTTATCTACCCAAATCCTGTTCAATATACTCTTAACATCAACATCTTCGAATTAAACCATGACCAAGAATACGACCTCATGCTTTATGATTATACAGGAAGACTGATTAAAAAAGAATCTTCTATAAAAAAAGCAAGGTACACTCTTTATACAGGAGAAATCAGGAATGGGCTTTATCAGCTAAAAATTAAGTTTAATGACCAAACCGTTCAAATACAAAAAATAATAATTCAACACTAACTTTAATATCAAGATGTATGATTGTAGATATTCGTTATAAAATGTACTTTGTTTATTCCATTTATCTCATGAAAAAACGAGCAATTCAACTAACTTTATTGAAGTTTTTCCAGATAACGATTGGGTTTCAACTATTCACACTCTACAGCCTTGCAGCAGTAGATAATAACACCAAAAGTCAGGCAAAAGAATGGGGACAAGCCATCCATCAATTAGCCTTTCAAGAAAACAAAGGACAAATGGTTAGCGAAGTAAAGCATTCGATGGACTTTGTACTACTTAAAGCAGAAGCTCCCGGATTAACCTATCCATTTTTTACCCTTATAGGAGTAGGTAGTACCAATGGTCATGAAACTTTAACTGAATGTGATGGCTTTCCCATCACCATAAATGGTAATAATGATAGGTTTAAAATACGAGGAAAAGGATTTAAATTGATTACTCTTAGAATATATATTCGTTGGTATAATAAGGTATTTGAGGGTGATGTTTCTAATGACACTTGGTTGCCAAACAATGAAATTCCGGGTGTATATGTTTATTTTTATAACTTAGAGTTAAATAAGGATAATAAAAAGGTTTAAAGCTAAGGAAAATATTAGTTTAATAAAATAGTTGCTGTTTATGGAAAAATTTAGTTTATTAGAAAAAAATATTAAAAGAAAAATGATAATCTTCAACGAGGTGGTTATTTCATGCTTCGTGCTTCTGTTATCTATTTTCTCGTTTTCGCTATCTCTTTATGCTCAGAAGGAGGCTAATATATGGTATTTTGGTATTGATGATTCGGTCTTCACTGCCCCTTTTTGCCCCACTTCGGTAATTAGAGGAGGAGGCCTTAATTTTAATAGTGGAATTCCTATCCCTTTATCCTATTCTGCATTTTCTCCTAATAAAGGTTGGGCAGTTGAAGGAAATGCTGTAATTGCAGATAAAAATACTGGTCGACTTCTATTCTATACAGGTCCTTCTGTGGATACTTGTGTGCCCATTCCTGAGAATTTGCTCGCACTTTGGGATTCTACACACACTTTAATGCAGAACGGAGATAGTTTGTTGAGTAGTGGCTCATCAGTACAATCATCTATAATTATACCTGTTCCGAGTAATGATTCTTTATTCTATGTATTTACAACTGATTGTAGGGAAAGAGATTTTGTTTACGGCTTAAGATATAATATAGTAAATATGAATATTAATAGTGGGAAGGGAGGCGTTGTCTCTGGGAAAAAAAATATTTTATTGAAAGATACTGTATCTGAAAGACTAACGGCTGTTAAACATTGCAATGGAGAAGATGTTTGGCTTATCGCACGTGATTTTGGGTCTAATGATTTTCTCTCTTACTTAGTAACTTCTTCTGGGATTAATTCCCCAATCATTTCTTCTGTAGGATATGTAGATAATATTGTAAGTAAAGCTGCAGGGATTATGAAAGCATCTCCAAATGGCAAAAAATTAGGAATGGTATTTGGAAATACAGGTGTGGAACTTTTTGATTTTGATGCTTATTCAGGCAAAGTTTGTAATCCTATCACTATAACAGGTTTATCGCTCCCTTATGGGCTTTCTTTCTCTTCTGATAATTCAAAATTATATTTCACAGAATATGTAGGAGCTAAAATTCACCAAATTGATTTACATGCAGGTGGTGGGAATCCTGATTCAATTATTGCTTCTGATACTATTGTGGGCTTGGCTGGATTTGCAGCAGGCATGCAATTAGCTACTGATGGTAAAATTTATGTCTCTCAAGTTAATTCTAATAATCTTGCAGTTATTAATCAACCAAACAATAAAGGAGCAGCTTGCAATTTTTCTAATCCTGGTCAACCTTTAGCACCTGGGAAAATTTGCCAGCAAGGATTACCTAATTTCATAGAAAGTTATTTTTTAGATGCATCCTATATTGATACTTCTTCCATTAATGCTCTGTTTAGTGATAGTTCTTCCTGTGCAGGTGATACCGTATATTTTACTGATTTATCAAGGTATAATATTCCCTGTTTTGTATCTTGGGAATGGGATTTCGATGATCCTGCTTCAGGGGTAAATAATGCCTCTTCTTTGCAAAATCCAAAACATATATTTGATAAAGTAGGTATATATAATGTACAGCTTACTATTCGTGAACAATGTAATACAGATACTTTTGTGTTACCTGTTTATGTTAATTCAGATACTTCCTATTTAGTTACAAATTATAATATTTGTCCCGGAGATAGTATTCAAATAGGATGGGCTTTTAATAGTATTCATCAATGGAGCCCTATTGATTATCTTAATGACACCAGTATAACGAACCCCTATGCAAGCCCTCCTTCTAATACTGCCTATTCTCTTATCCTAAATTCAACCGTATGTCCTGATACTTTACTATTTGACATTGAAGTTTCCCCTTTAGTAATCGCATCTGTAAATAATGACGATACCATTTGTCAAAATAGTAATAGGCAACTTACTGCATCTGGTGGCAGTAGCTATTTATGGATTCCTGCCAATGGTTTGGATAATCCGTTTATTAATAATCCACTGGCAAGTCCTTTAACTACTACTTCATATTCTGTAATTGTTTCAGATAGTGTTCTGTGTGGGATTGATACCGCATACGTTACTATTACAATAAATCCCATTCCTGTGGTAACCGCTATTCCTATTGATACTTCTATCCTTCTCGGAAGTAGTATTCAGTTATCGGTTTCAGGGGCATTGAATTATAATTGGACGCCAAGCACAGGACTAGATTGTTACAATTGTGATAATCCAATCGCCACTCCATCTAACAATATTACTTATTACGTAGTAGGAACCAATATTTATGGATGCTCAAATATAGATTCTGTAATTATTAGATTTTCTTCTGTTATTTATGTTGCCAATGCTTTTTCTCCGAATAATGATGGTTATAATGATGTATTTAGAATTCGTGGATCAGGAATCAAAAATATTATTTTTTCTATTTATGATCGTTGGGGAAAAAAGATGTTTGAAACTGATGATATTTCAGAGGGATGGGATGGTAAATATAAAAACAAAATAGTAAATGATGGTGTTTATGTTTATCATATGAATATAAATTTTATGGATGGAACGAACAAAGTACTAAAAGGAAATATTAGTTTGTTGAGATAGATGCTTGCACTGTTTAAGCCTTACGCTCATTTTGAACTTTGGAGGAGCTAATACACGTCTTTATTAATTATAGTCCTACCTCAAAAATAGCGATTGTTTATTTTATCGGACTGATTACAATTTAATCATGTTTTCTTATTCTTATTTTAGAATACTAATAAGTGGTGATTTTTTTTCTTTTTCTTTCAACAAATGTAAGTTATTTTTAAAAATAACAGATTGACTCATGATAATAGATTGGCTCATGTATGAATCAGAACTATTAAGTAATTTCATATACTATGTTTAAGCTACAAATATTTAAAATTGTATATTCTAATTGTTTCTATACCTTTTTTCTCAGTATATCAACGTGTTTCTTCATTTTTACAGCTTCGGCACAAGAAAACTGTTCAAATGGTATAGATGATGATGGCGATGGATTAATTGATTGTTATGATTCTGATTGTAGAGATAGCACTTCTTGTAGTGGTTTTTATTTACCACGACCTAAGAATAATGATACTTTCTGCCTAGGACCACCCATTATCGCATTTGACATGCAATTACTTTGGGAGTCAAAAGATACAATCACTTCAGCACAAACGATGATAGTTGGAGACATTGATAAGGATGGAACCCCAGAAGTGATGGCCAATTTTACTGACTATTCTGCAGGTGTTCCTTGGCCCTATGGTGTTAAAATAATTGATGGGCTCACGGGTTCTTTAGACTTATCCATTGGTGGTCCTGCGAGTTTATTAGCCGCTGCTAATTCAACTTCCTTAGCAATTGCAGATGTAGATAGTGATAATTTAGGAGAAATATTTAGTACTGCTACTTTATCCGCTAATTTAATATGCTATGAAAATAATGGAACTATCAAATGGACTGGTACGACTCCACTTCGTACAAGCCCTAAAATAATAGGTATTGCAGATTTTAATGGTGATGGGAGTTCAGAAGTTTATGTAGCCAATCAGATATTCGAAGGTTTAACAGGGACTTTAATAGCTCAAGGAATTGCACCGACAATTAATTTAGCATCTTCGGTTGCAGTTGATGTGCTCCCTTTTGATGCAGTTACTTGTCCGGATTGTGATGGACTTGAACTGGTATGGGGGAATATAGTCTATGGAGTTGATATACTTGGAGGAACAGTTACGGCAAGAGCTACAGCACCTGCTGGATTAAACTTAGGTTATTCTAGTATTGCAGATTTTAATGGTGATGGGCTATTGGATATAATTGTTAATTCTAATGGGAAGTTGTATGTATGGGATCCTAGAACAGGCTTGCAGATTGGTGTAACACGAGTTGTTGGTACAACGGCACTAAATAGACAAGGAGGAATCCCAAATATTGCAAATTTAGATGCCGATGAAGCACCTGAAATAGGCGTTACTGGCTTAGATAAATATTGGGTAATAGATGATATTAATAATGGCATGAGTGTTAAATGGAGCAGGGATTATAATGGTCTTTCTCAAACTTCAAGTACAATATTTGATTTTAATTGTGATGATATAAATGAAATAGTACTTCGAGATGAAGATTCTGTCTATATATTAAATGCTTCGAATGGGAACCCATATTCTGCTCAATCTTGTCCCGGACCAACTGGTGGCGAGAGTCCAATTGTTGTAGATGCCACAGGTGATGGAAATGCGAATATTGTCTGTGGATGTCAGGTTAATTCCTTTTTTGGACTATCTAAAGTTAAGGTTTGGGAGGCGATAGTTCAACCATGGAGTTCAACAAGAGATATTTATAATCAATATTCCTATTTTAACGTAAATATTAATGATGATCTAAGTGTCCCTCGTATACAGCAAAATCATGCTACGGATTCTTTACCTGAACTAAATATGTTTTTAAATCAAACCCCTGTATTAGATGAATTTGGCATCCCTGTCTGTTATATTAAATTATCAGATGTAACTGTTACCATAGATAGTTTTACTACTTTATGTCGTTTAGATAGTTTTCAAATTTCGTTTTCAGTGTGTGCATCAGATAGTACTACTGATATACCTGCAGGATTGGATATTGCTTTTTATGATGGCAATCCTCTTGGGGGTGGTAGTTTAATAGCTCAGTTACTTACTTCTTCTGTGATTAGCTCTGGAACGTGTATTGCTCTCACTTTAACGATTCCTATTCCAAACTCAACTCTTTACATTTATGCAAATGATGATGGTAGTAATCCTATTAATGCACCTATAACGAATGTTAGAGAATGTATAATTACCAATAATTTTGATTCTATGGTTATTAGTATAGATTCCTTGCCATTTGTTGATTTAGGTGCAGATACAAGTATCTGTTCTATTGATAGTATTCTATTAGATGCTCAAGTGGGATATCGTTATTTATGGAGTACTACAGATACTACACAAACAATTAATGTGGGTACAACTGGTACTTATAGCGTTTTAATAACAGATAGTAATGGTTGTGTAGATAGAGATACAATGAATTTATCGGTCAATCCTACCTATATCACGCCAACTACTGCCTCTATTTGCCAGGGAGATAGTATGTTCTTAGAAAATGCATGGCGAACAAGTGCAGGCATTTATAATGATACCCTGAATACTGTCAATGGTTGTGATAGTGTTATCCAAACCACATTAACGGTAAATCCTACCTATATCAAGCCAACTACTGCCTCGATTTGCCAAGGCGATAGTATCTTTTTAGAAAATGCATGGCAAATAAGTGCAGGCATTTATAGTGATACCCTGAATACTGTCAATGGTTGTGACAGTGTTATCCAAACTACATTAACGGTCAATCCTATTTATGTTATACCAAGTTCCGCCTCTATTTGCCAGGGAGATAGTATGTTCTTAGAAAATGCATGGCGAACAAGTGCAGGCATTTATAATGATACCCTGAATACTGTCAATGGTTGTGATAGTGTTATCCAAACGACTTTAACCGTAGCAGCATTTGCCTTAACGAATCTAACACCAGTAATTTGTCTAGGAGATAGTATGTTGCTAGGGGGAGCTTATCAAAACTCCGCAGGTATCTATTTTGATACACTAATGACAGTATCTGGTTGTGATAGTATTATACAGACTAATTTAACGGTAAATTTACCATCTGTTTTCAACCAAAGTATAACAGACTGCGAAAATGCCTTAATAAACGGAAATCTATATATAACAAGTCAGATGGTACGAGATACCTTGATAGGCATGTCTTCAAATAGTTGTGACAGTATAGTCAATACAAATCTAACGATTAATAATTCCACTATATTTAATCAAAGTATAACATCTTGTGAAAGTGCCTTAATAAACGGAAATCTATATACAACAAGCCAAATAGTACGAGATACGCTGATAGGAATGTCTTCAAATACTTGTGACAGTATAGTCAATACAAATCTGACGATTAATAATTCCACTATATTTAATCAAAGTATAAGTGTTTGTGACAGCATTTTAATAAATGGGAGTTTTTATTCTAGTAGTCAAATAGTAAGAGATACCCTGACCGGACAAGCCTCCAATGGTTGCGACAGCATTGTCAATACCACTTTAGTTATCAATCCAAATCCAGAAATAGACGCAGGATTAGACGTAAATATAGCCTGTGGGGATAGTGTGGATTTAATAGCTACGTTAGTTACACCAAGCACAGGCCCTTATGATTATCAGTGGCAGGG
>Ga0114931_10005013_pt1 | contig 16417 bp, 22 predicted proteins | sample 2SBtaG_FD_89579 | JGI IMG/M metagenome (GOLD analysis project Ga0114931, IMG submission 89579) | Deep subsurface microbial communities from Kolumbo volcano to uncover new lineages of life (NeLLi) - 2SBTROV14_V59a metaG | ecosystem: Environmental > Aquatic > Marine > Volcanic | place: Kolumbo...
AGGCAGGACATCTTTGACTACATTGAATTATTCTATAATCCGAAACGCAAGCATGGTAACAACCTCATGCTGTCGCCCGTCGCGTTCGAGCGGCAGCGCGAAATGAAGCGGCAAGGCGTCTAGAAAAACTGGGGCACATCAATCGGCAATAAAAGGCAAACTCCCGGTTGTTATTGCAAACACTATTTTATCATGGTTTGTTGGAACAATGGTTGGCGGTCTATTCGGTCCTATGACTGGCGCTGCGGTTGGGATCGCAATGTACGCTTTATTAGATCAACAATTTGGATTAAGTAGCATAGCCTTTAAACAAGCAGAATCTGCCAGCCGGAATGAAAATACCCTTGGTTAGATTGAACAATGCTGGCTAAATTGCTAATGTTCCTTCGCAAATTGCGAGGGGTGTATTGTGGTTGCCAAGAGTTCAATTTCCAACGAAATTAGGTTTTGGAGGTCTATTTTTGGTGGTGTAGGTGTGGCGGCACCGACGATTTCGCTGTTGGTGAAGCTATTTAATATCGAATTGAGTGAAATATTAGCAATTGTTGTTGGCCAATACCGTTACCTCATTGATGTATTGGTTGATAATGTTCTTTTTTGGACTTTGTGGAGGCCAAGTTCCATAGTTGTAGATATGCTGATTTTGCATATAATTTTGGCCACAATACAGCTTAGAGCAAAATATTCGTTTTATCGAATTTTTCAAAAGGGTTTTGAAGGCCTTCCGTTTGATGAAGATGAAGAATTACGAAGAGAAATAAAAAAAATAGTACGCAAGGGTACTCATATAAGTACATGGCTAATTATTTTGGTGCCTTATTTTTCGATTATTTATTACGGCATTACTGCTCTTAAACAAATGAAAAAAGATTATTCGGATTATGTGGAGAAAATTACCTTTCCAGCGAGCAAAGGGGGTGGAACTTACGAAGTCCGTTGGGGACAGCTTGAGGACCGCCAGCATATGATTTTTGTAATTTCAGCAGTTTATTCTGCTATAGGCTTAATGGTTTCAGTGTTTCTATTTTTAATAGCCAATCACTACACCCTCTGATTTAATCAGAGTTAAGAGCATCGATGAGTTCTCCTTCTTCACATTCATCAGTGAAATGGACTATCGATCCAGACTTGGGGCTCTTTTTAGACTTACACTGACCTTCACCTTCATCGTCGAGAATGTTGATTGTAATGTCCACCTTCCCAGGGGTTTCTTTTATAGTTACTTCCCTTGCTCCACCCCAATACTTGCAGACGGCACACCAGACAGGAGTATCTTCACCCGAATAGCGAGAAATCGCACCTAATGCATCCTGTTTGATTTCTGATAAGCTCGTATAGCTAGTATACAATCTAGGCGTTTTTTCAAAATTATGTCGCAACGAAAACTTCGTTGGTTTTTGCTTTTTCTTCCGAGAAAAAAATATATACGTGGCAAAACCAAGTAAGAGAATCAGACTTGCTACGGATACGGCTGCAAACATTTTCCTGTGCCCTCTGGACGCTCTATACTAGTTTAGGATTTGAGCACGGAGAAGGAATTAGTGCAAGATAATCGGCACCGTTCAACCCCCTTATGAAGCCAAAGAACGATACCCCCCCCTTACACCGACAGTCTATTAGGCGATCAAATCCTACATGCGCAGTGCTTTCTCGGCAAAGCCTATGACGCAATTCTTGATCTGGAATCTGAGGATCGTCAGCAAGATGCCGCCTAAACGAGAAAACCGGCGTGAAGTTCACGCCGGTCATCATCGTTTACGGCCATCGGCTTCCCAGCCTGTACCGCGCTCGAATAATACGACCGGTCAAAGAATTTTCCCATCATTGTTTTAAAAATATCCACGGGGGTTTGGGGGCAGTCCGCCCCCAAAAACTGCGAATTTGAAAACTCGCGGCCTGTTGTCAATGTATCGTGCGCAGGCTCACCAGATGAATTCGCACCCTATTTTCACCATCATACCAAAGTCATCTTGCACTCGCCCAATTAATCGGTACACGGGTTTTATTTCCTTAGTTTCGTTTCTCCTGAAACTTTAAAGGCGTTCACAAAATCCAGCCATCCCCCTAACGCCGCCAACCGCGCCGCGCATGTCAATACGGACGTAGTTGCGTCTTTGACATGCGCGCCTATGCGCTCGGCCTTGGCTTCGGATGGCTGGAATAGTTCAGCCCTCAACAAAAGGAGAAAGTAAAATGACAACCAATAATAACAAACCCGCAGCAACGCTTAGAGACGGTAACCTCAAGGCGGTAATTTGGAAGAATGAAAAAGAGGACGGGGTGTTTTACTCAACAATCTTCTCACGCACCTACAAAAATGATGATGGCAGTTACGCAGATGCCAACGGCTTTTCAGGTTCAGAGCTTTTACGCATCGCCCAGCTTGCGACCAAAGCATATGAGTTTGCACAAGACCTTCGTAAACAGGCGGTTGCATAATGAGCACCGCTTCTGAAATCGTAACCAGCGATCTTTCCAGATTTGGTTTTCGTGAACTCAAAATGGCCGCCGACCTGCTGGCGGCCTATTGCGAAACCCCGCCTGATTTCTTGGGGGATGGCCTGAGTGTCATGCTTAACACCCATAGCGGCTATGTTTTCCTTACCGATGAGGACTTCAATGTCGGCATGATGAACGGCGATAGGCTTGAGCAATTTCATACATGCTTTGAATGCGGTGCAGAGGGCTTCGCCGAGGAGTTGAATGGTCATGACTGTAGCTAATCACATCGAAACCCAATTCGATTGGGAAGGCCGGACAATTCGGCTTAACTATCATCCCCTGAAATGGGGCGTGATAGATCACCTTTGAGATTCATGTTGACAATAACGAGCCACTCCCGATCACCGAGACCGGTTATAAATCGCATTTCTTCGGGCCAGTTACGCCGTCGCTGTCAGCCGAAGAGGTTACAGGCATGGTGCGAAACTGGTTAGATAAAGGCGCAAAATCACAAAGCTGGATCGCGGCTGAAGCCGCCCGCAAACAACTATCACTGTTTTAAGGATGAGGAAATTTGTGCATCAAAATTGTAAAACCAGAAATCATTTTCGGCTTCTTGCCAATCAACCAATCCCATGCTTAATTTGTCGATATATTGTGGTTCATATCGGGTTTTAAGGGTAGTTTGAAAACACTAGCAAGAATATTAACAATAGCTGCGGCAATTCCAGTTTTTGCCCTAACCGTTCTTGATATTTTAAAAGACCATATAGGCCTGAAAACTCAGGAACTAATCTATGGTTTAGGTGATAATGTAGGTTTCGCACTGGTGACTTTGGGCAATTTTTGGGATGGTCTACAGCTAAAACTCACAGAAAATTTTGCACCCGCAGTGGAGCCATGGATTTCACTGTCCAGCAACATACTAATTGCTATTCTTGCCGGGGTTGCGATTCGTTTGATATGGACATTTAGGCCGAAGTTTTTAAAACCCTAAGATCTACTTTGTTTCATATCGCCAGTTTAGATTGGTTTAGGGGTCAGCGCTTGGTTGGCTTTGTGATATGTGTAAATGCCGGCCGCTAAACCTACTGCCAACCCAATTGGTGGATGTCCTGTAAACAAGCCAAACCCCGCTAATAATCCAACAATTACACCGGCCGCGATTGCCAGCGAAGCACGTAAAAAATCATATCTCATGTGGGAAGTATATATCATTAACACTCCGTGTACAATGTATTTTTCATAACGATGCTAAAATGACTGCTCGCGCTCACCGAATTCCGATTCGTGCACAGCCCCACCTGTTACAACGGGCTCAATCATGCCGTTCATCCAGATGATGTATTCCAGCCCGCGCATTTTCTGGAACATGAACGGCGTTTCTTCGCCCCACTCGCCATAGCCGACGCGCAGGCCGGTGAATATACCTAATCCCGCTTGGTCTTTTACCTTGCCAGATTTCATTTCAAAGCCCTTGCGCATCCCTGAATAATGAGCCGTATCGAATACCACGCCTTCTCCATCACCGCTGGCGACACGCACACGATTATCTCGTGCGGTGATAACAACACGCGGTTTTAGGAAACGGAACGCCCAGACACAAAAACCAGCCAACATCATGACGAGGACAATTGTCCAGAACCACGATCGATCAGCCCATGCTTGTCCATATCGGCCAGTGCCGCGTGTGAACGGCAGGAACATAATTGCCGGTATGCCGACGAACCAAAAAAAGCCTATAAGCCCTGTCAACCATAAGGCGAAGTTCCGCCGATAGCCAGGAACGGAGAGCTTAACCCCGTCCTCACCCTGGTAATGAATCTTAGCGCCTGCCGGCATCGGACGCGGCTCTAGTGTCGCACCGCGAATGACCGGCAGCTTGTTTTCAATATCTGGTACAAACATCCATTTAAAAAATAACGAAATTGCATTGCTCATGAGGCTACATACTCCTTGTAAAAATTGGACCAATAAGGAACCCGCTGCATAAAAATCGGGTCGCTTCCTGGGTAAATGACGAGCTGGTTTTCTGATTGCCGTGAAAAGAAATATCCGACCTCATCGATCGACAAGAGCGGCGCAGACTGTATGCTTTTACTCTTGCCGCTAAAGCCGGAAACAGCCTGGCCTTTGCTGATTTCTCCATGGGAGATTTGCATCACCGATGAGGTGCCAAGCCGTTTGGAAACATATTCAAGCGTGGTGAGATCATTCATGCCGAAAAATTGAAGGAGCCCTGCATTGCCCATAAAGGTTTCCCAGCGGGCCTTGTAAATGTCTTTAAGTTGATTGAGGTCTTGCCAGATTGACCAGACCCTCACGCCATATCCAGCAAAAAGGCCAGCCGCCGTTTCCAATATGGCCATGCGCCCCAGCACATGCATCTCATCGAGCAGCATCAAGGCGGGAATTGATGGTGTTTCACGATTTTCTTCTACGGCTGCAAAAAGCCGGTTTAAAAACAGCCTGAAAAACCGGTTGTGTCGGTGCAACCGGCCAGCGGGCAAACATAGGTAAACGGAGGATTTACCAAACTTCCATGTTTTAAGATCAACAGCTCGTGTGTCACCGCTCAGTGTTTTCGCCATGGGCGGGGAGGACAAAAAGCCAATATTATCGCGTACCGTTGAAAGCACGCTGCCGCGTTCCTCGCTCCCCATGCCTATCAGCATATTGGCCATTTCCGCAGGAACGCCATGGGCGATTTCTGACACCGACATATCAACCAGCAGCGTTTCAAACGCGCCCGTGCCTTCACCGTCTGAAGGAAGGTAAAGAAGTCTGCGCATTTCATTGAGGTCATTTGGACCAGCGGTTGCGCCAACCCAGGCGATTAGCCCGCGCAGGACCAACCGCGCCGCAGAGGTCCAATGACTGTCTTTGTCGCCGTCGCGTTCGATGACAAGCGCGTCTGCAATACCGTCGCAATCGTCAATATAAGTCGCGCTGTCCGGATCAAGACCCGCCATCGGATTAAAACCTGCCCTGTATTCTTCCGGGACATCAGCGGTTCGAAATGGGTCAATGACGTAAACGTCGTGATCCAGCCCACCGGCAGGGATGCCGCGTCCAGCCCCGCGCCGCTCGGCGGTAAGGGTGGCGTTTTCACCTTTGGGATCGAGCACCAAAACTGAGCCGGGGTAAACCAGCAGGTTTGGAACAATAACGCTTGTGCCCTTACCGGCGCGCGATCCGGCGACCGTCATTAAATGGCGATTGTCGCTAAGGCCGATCATACGGGATTGCGCGCCGCCAAGGATAACCTTGCCTGGTTCATACGCCCAAAAATCCGCTGCTGTCAGCGTTTGCGGATTCATCCAAAGCGCGCGCGGTGCCGCGCCTTTTTCGGTGGAAGTTTGTGGAATGCCGCGCGGCAGGTTTTCAAAGTGCATACGATTGTACATTCGACAAACGCGGTTAATGCTGTATAAAAATCTATTCTTTGAGCCAATCACTTTTCTGTTAGGCCGCAAGAATTATTGTTGTGGATTTATTCAACTTAACTTGTGACTAAGAGTAGCGAGATATGTTTATTCTAGAATAAACCTCGTTCAAGGGGCTCAATCGCAGCCCCTTAAAAAACCGGCTCAAGAAAGATATTGTCGCTATGGCGCGCCCACGAAAGTCACCAGAACTTTTGCGAACTCAGCAATTGAACATTTCGCTTAGCCCCGTGGAGCATACGCGGCTTGCAGACCGCGCCAATAAAGCCAACATGACCTTAACAGACTTCACCCGCGCAGCCGCGCTCAATCGATCCGTCAATGTCTATGAGAGCACCGCACCCGACTTCATGACCCGTCATGAACTGCGCCGCATCGGCAACAACATCAATCAGGTTGTTCACCTGATGCATATCGGCAAAGTCGCCTCCGCTCACGATCTAATCCCCCATCTCGATAAGCTCGATCAACTTTTTGACTTATGGTTAGCCAATGGTTCCACGCGTCGCAAAGGCGGGGCGCAGCTTTAAAGGCGCCGCCAAATATTATTTGCATGATAGAGGCGCGGATACCTCCGACCGCGTGACATTTGTCGAAATCCTCAATGTCCCAACACGGGATCCACACCGCGCAACCGCGCATATGATCGACACCGCCACCCATGCTGATCTCTTAAAACGTGAGGCTGGCCTGAAAGGCGGGCGCAAGCTTGAAAAACCCGTCTATTCCTATTCGCTCTCTTGGCATCCGTCTGAAAACCCAAGCCAGGAAGAACAAATCACCGCCGCCAAGGAAACCCTCAAGGTTCTTGGCCTTGAAGATCACCAGGCGTTGATCGTCGCCCATAATGACCGCGATCACCCCCATGTGCATATTATCGTAAACAGAGTGCATCCCGAGACCGGTCGCGCGGCCGTCATGTCGAATGACCAACTTAAATTATCCGGGTGGGCCGAAGACTATGAGCGCAAGCACGGCCACATCCTATGCCCGCAGCGCGTTGCCAATAATGACAATCGCCGTCAGCGCTTTGTTAAGCATGACGCGCAATCGCGCCGCCAGCACTATGAATGGAAACGCGCGGCGTCCGATGAATTATGGTCTGCTTACCGTAAAGAAAAAGAAATCGCCCACAGCGCATACAAACCACGCTTTCAAACCCTGTGGGATCAGCGCAATGCGCGCATCGCGACCGATAAGGCGCGCCTCAAGGCTGATTATAAAGAAAAATGGCGTGATTTATATCAATCGCAGCGCAAAGCCTTGCACACTTATGACAACCGCCTGACCGCACGACTGAAATACGCCGCCCGTCAGACCCATTCGAACCGCATGCGCGCCTTTCTTTCTGCCGTTGTTTCCGATGGCGTCATGCGCGCGCAGTTCATTCGGGATCAGCAGCGCGAGCGTGGAGCATTAAGTGCTCAGCAACTACATGACATTAACACCGCATCGCGTCAGGCAACCGATCAATGGGTAAATGAGCGCGATACTTTGCGTGCCAGTATAAACGATCAAAACAAAGACCGCCTTGAGGATTATAAAGAGCGCTCAGACGATATTTGGAAGACACCGGCAGGTTCGGCCTCCGAAGCGCAAAAACGCGCCCGCGAAGCCGCTGAGCGCAAATTAAAAAGTGATGCACAGCGCCGTAAAAGAAAACGATTTCGCGGGCCAAGCCCTTAACCTTTCATTCGTTCGCCATCCCGATACTTGTCCCGATGTTATATCACAGAGGCTCGGTATCGCCATGAATCATGAACGCCGGCAACAAATTCAGGAACGGGTTGAAAAGCATTACGCTCAGCTGAAAGAGAATGAGGCGCATAACTCGATGCTGCGTGACCCGACTATCGGCGGACATGCGCCGCGACCGTCGCAAAGTTTGATTGAGGCATCGATCGGACAACCGCAGACCGACCGGCAGCTTAAACGACAGGCACGAGATAACGTCGCCGCAGAGTTGAAGGCAGAGCGTCGACTCGATTCGCGGCGGCAGAACATGCAAAACCGTCTAAAATCCCGCAAGGCAAGCAATCAAAACGCACCGGAACGCTCACCCGACCCAAATGAACAGAAACGGCAAGCGTTGCGGGGTAAGCTCAAGCGCGATCACGAGCAGGCGAGGAATCAGCAACGGTCTATTTAATGAGAATGCTGAACTAACGTAATTGTGATCAAGTTACGTCGAAAAGCGAGCAGTTTTGCTTGCGTGTGTTAAGTACAGCACATTCAAAATTCTGATGCAAAATTCATCGTTGCCCGCTCCAAAACCCCGCGCTCAATTCGAAAATATATGACCTTTACACGGGGTATGGTGAGGCTATGAAAACAATAGTATTCTTATTCTACACAATCATGTTAAGCGCGATCTATATCGCATTCTCAGTGTACACCATAAACTCTATGCTATTGTTCTTTGGCGCATTAACATTATTCAGTTATGTGGTTTCGTATGGCCCTTTATATTTGTTTGGGGGACTACTGCTAATAATCTTATTGTTGGGCAGCGCGGCTTCTTTCTTTAGCAAGCCCGGTGACGAGATGATTGAAGGGCTTGAGGTGGGGCTTGTAGGAACTTTTTTTGCTCTAATCTGGAGTGTCATTATAGCAATTATTTTTTCTGTAATTCAAAATTACATTAATTTCCTTTCTAGCTCTTGGAATATTGAAGTTCCGCTTGAGAGTTTAGGCGCAATCACGACATTTCCCGAACAGGTTTTTGCGGTAGTTTCTGTCGTTTGTGGATGGGTTATTTGGTTTCTAAATGAGGTTTGGAATTTTGTGGTCGCATTTGTAAACCTCTTCTTGCCTGAAGCATTGACTGCTGATTCGTTTAAGGCTTGGGTTGACGGTCTACCGTCCATTTTTGATTTTCGTCTCGACATTCCTTGGCTTGAAGAGATTAATTTTGAAAACAGATGGGCTAATGCAGTTGGCAATCTATTGATTCCAATCGTGGCAGGAATTTTTGTTAGAATACTGTGGAGCTTTAGACCGAAGTTCTTAAGGAGATGATTTTTATGGTTGCATCGCTGATGTAGAGCGCCGGTCGTCATCCATTTGATCAAGAACGGCAAACAGTATTGTGCCAATAATTGCACCAATGTAACCAGGTGCAAAGAATCCAATCATGCCTGCAACCAAAGCTGAAATCATCAAATTTTTGAACAACTGCATATATTTTCCGTCCGCAGCTTCGCGCTGCTGTTTTGATGTTGTTGCATTCATATGTGCAATATTAACACATTCAAACATCAGTACACAATGTGTTCTTCATAACGCATTGATACAATAGAAAATTACATGCCCACATTGCCGAAAAAATACAAATGAAACATATGCTTTTGTTCGCGACTGACTGCGCTTGAGCTACTAATGGCTCGTCTACGCCAGTCGCTTCGCTGAGCACCACAACAAGTTATCAACCAAAAGAAAATGTCAGCGAGATATTTTCACTGTATCGGGCGCGTACAAATATGCACGACGATCCGCTGCAGCGATTGGAAAAAGCTCGGAAATACCATTGTATGGCGAAACTAATTCGTCTTCCCGCGAGGTAAATCAACAAGCCTGCATGATAGCGCCTAGCGCAGCTCTGATGCTTACGCCGGTCACATACTTCGCCCACAGATGTGTTCATGAGGGGTGGCAAGGCTAAGAGGGAAGTGCGAGTAGCGTGTGAGTCACACGCCGCAGCCTCCGACCATCAGTCGGCATGACCGATCAAACGCGCAATAGCAATTTAGCTGGGGATTATCAAAACAAAATCTCTATGCAGCAATTTTTAAAATACTTAGCATACGAAATAAATTAACTTCACTTGGAATATATTTCATGCTTTCAGAGAAAAAACGACGCGCAAAGGCCGCCTTTAATCTTGCGCGTATCGGATTGGGCGCGGGTATCTTGACGATAGTCGCAGCGAGCGCGTTTATGAACATATCCGGCTGGGTCGCCATTGCCGCAACGACACCGCAAATGCTAGCCAATGCTGGACTTTCAAGCGGATTGGAGCTTACCTCCCTATTTGCCTTGCCCTATGCAGGCCGTGTCATGGGGCGTGGTACCTACGTCAAAGCCCTCATGGCGCTCGCTATTGGCGGCGCCGCTTTGGGCGTCAATATCTTCGCAACATATAATTTTCTCGATGTGCAAACGGATGTAGTCGTCAACAACATTGAAGCCGCAAGCGCAGATGTCGGCCTGATCGACAGCCAGATTGTCGACAGGCAGCAAGAAATGAACAGCATAATAGATAGAAATGACGGCGTGCCGCGTGATGTCGAAACCCTCGAAGAATCTGGCAGGCACTTATCTGATGAGGAAAATCCGTTAAACGCCCGTGAACGCGATAGAGAAATTGGCGACCGGCGCTCCTATGAGCGCCTGCAAGGCGAAATTGACGATCTACGTGAGCAACGCACCGGATCCGCCGTCATCGCCAATGACACAGTGAATTCGGTTATTCCGGACGAACACCTCAAAACCTTCGTCACTATTCTGGAACTTATGAAAGCCACCGGGTTATATGTGCTGGGGAACTCGCGCCTCTTTTACGGCCGGAATTATAACGATAACCGAAAATGGGCGGCGATCCGCGCTAAGCAGCGCGCAAAACGTACATCGGCCGACATATCAACCGACGACACCCCTCTTACGCTGAAATTAGGCTAATACTCGCGAACAAAGAGCGTTGCCGGATCGGAGACGTTCAGGCAGACGCACGCTCGCAAGCAGTTAACAGGATGACGCGAATGGCCAAGCTTGATGATGACTATGTGTTGATCAATTCGCCGCTTAGCGGCGAATTCAAGCAAGATGGTATTTTGGTTGAGGTCTTGATCTATCGAGGCGAGGAAGATGATCTTTGGGTGCTTGAGGTCGTCGATCAAGCGAATAATAGCTATGTCTGGGATGAGCAATTCACCACTGACCAGATGGCTATGAAGGAGTTCCTTGCCTCGGTGAGAAAAGATGGCATGAAGCAGTACAATCCATACTACAAGAACAAAATTCACTGACTGTGCTGGCTACCCGCTTGTGCAACAAGGTTTTCTCTGCTCCCGTTTTGTTTTATCGTAGTTACTCAGTGGAAGTAATGGTTAGGTATACACATGATTATGGAAGTTCAAATAGGCGCAGCCTCTGTTCAAGACAAAGCCTCTGAAGTTTTTGGATTTGCGCATGGTGGTTCAGGGGCAGTTGGATCAGAGCATGTATTGGTTTTGGAAATTAACGGCAAAATTGTTCAATTCATCTCTCGTACGTTAATTCCAGTCAAAGACGGCGATATTATCGCTGCCGCCGGACCTTTGAAAGATGGTATCTTGCGTGCTAAAGCGATAGCGAACATCTCCAACGGAGTTAACGCCAGAAGCTATGCCCGAATAATTGGCAGAACTCGGGCGAATGCGTGGGCGACACTGCTGGCAAGCATATTTTTCTTCTTTCTTGTATTTACGATTCCGATTGCATTTTTTACTCTTATGCATATGCGCAGCGTTGGGCGTGCTGCAAATGCAGTTGAAAAAGCAACGCGCGAATACAACAAACGATAGCCCGCCATTCACGAGTGGTAAAAAGGGCTCACGTCAGTAAATTTCACAAGCGTTGACATAGATTAACGACTGGTCTTTGGTGTCGTCCGTTGCCGCCGTCTAAAATGGGTCAATAATACCAATTCGGCATTTTGTTATAACCGGCTTTTCACCGGTCAATCCCGGACTAATGTCATTCGGGCAGTGAATGGCGATTCACCCCCTCTTAAACCAAGGTTTGCTTAGCTACGTGCGCTGTTCTTTTCGGCCTACCCATTTTTACACCGCGTGCCTTTGCGGCGGCCATGCCAGCTTTGGTGCGTTCAGAAATCAGATTTCGCTCAAATTCAGCGAATGCACCCATCAAATGAAAATAGAGTTTGCCACCAGGTGTGGACGTATCAATCGCATCCGATAGTGAGCGAAAGCCAATCCCTTTGTCGTCAAACATGGTAGTGAGTTCAATCAAATGGCGCATCGACCGGCCAAGACGGTCCAACTTCCACACGACGAGCACATCATCGCTAGAAAGGCGCTTTAGAGCGCGCGTAAGGCCGGGCCGTTTGGCGCTTGCGCCGGATATGCCTTCATCCTGATAGATGGCCTCGCAACCTGCTGCTTTTAACGCATCCAACTGCAGGTTCAAATTCTGGTCAATCGTGGAAATGCGCGCATAGCCGATCAACATCGAGCCTCCTCATGGGCGGTTTAGTGGATCAGCGCATGTTCCCAAAAGGGTTCCTTTTTTCGATAAGGCTGTGCACGACCAGAATCTAAGCATCTATCAGGGTTTCCGCAATGCCCAGGGAAAGGTTTGTAAAGGAACCTTTTTCCAGTGGATATCTTTGAATTCTTAAAAACTTTGCCGCCCATAGACTGGCTGCAATTACCAGCATGGCTGAATTGGACGATCTTGATAGATCTGTTTGGTTTCACGCTGGCGATCATAGGATTTTTCAATCTTGCAGACCCGATTGAACTCTATTTTCGGCGGCTACGCGACAACGCCTCTTTCGCAGAAAAACACATGAATGAAACCATCAAAAAAGTGTTTCCACTGCGCAAGAACTGGTTGCGGCTTTTCAAAGAAGGGCTTCGTATTGTCATGTTTCGCGCCCTGCCCGCGTTCCTGATCGCGGCACTGGTCACAGGTGAGATAGGAATGCTGTGGCAATGGTTTCGAAACACGCATTGGGGCTGGCTCGCTCTAATCGCGATTGTTACACCCTTCGGCATTTTCGCGCTCGCAATGATTAGCCGCATTGTTGCGAATAGGTTGGTCAAATATGTCTATTGGATCATCTGGCGTGTAGTTAGTATTATGGCTTATCCGCCTTCCGGTATTCTTGGCACGCTTGGTCTTGGTATAACAATTGCCTCATTCGTCATAAATCGCATGTGATTTAGGGCTTGGCGGACATTCCAGAATTGGGGCCTGTGAATTTATTGAATATCGCTCCGGCAGCGAGAATGACAGCCATCGCTATGCCAAGTTCAAGACTTATAGCCAATGCGCCCACACAAAGGGCTGCGCATGCTAAAAAACTTAATACGGAATTTTCATTTCCTTCTGCAAAATTTATACTCGTCATCAATATTCAAAATAATTATTATTGTTTGTATACGTATTAATATCATATGTAAAACGTATTTGTCAAATAATTGGCAATCCTTATAGCTTTCGTCCGTCCATTTCCTTGTAAGGCGGGATGTCCGCGCCTTCTTTTCGCAGCAGGTGATATAAATATTCTCGCCGGTTCATGCCGCCCGGTTTGGCGGTGCTTCGAAGTTCATCAAAAGCCTGAACAACGAAACTCGGTACAGCCGCGAAATTCAGATGAGTTTTATCCCGCAGCTTAGCCCGAAGATCAGCTTGATATGGACTGGGCTTACCGATTGCAGCGGCTTTGGCCTGAGCTTTCCGGCTATCAATTTCCGCCACGTCGGATTCAACCGGTTCAGCTGCAACCACAGCATCAGTGGTTTCTTCATCGGCTATCTCGCCTAGGATGTCAGCGGATTTAAGCTGCTTTCCCATGGGCAGCCTCTTTTGGTTTGTTATAATACTCAATCAGATGTTCGCCGCGCAACGCGGTCATAAACAAATTTAAGGCTTCACCGGCGGTTCCGGTTGGCAAGCCGCCATTCCAGGACATCGCCTCAAACCCCACCAGATTGCCGACATGATATTTGATAGCCGGAATATCCATGTCTTTGATGGTTTCAAGCGCATGGGCGTAGACATTCGTGTTTTTCTTAACGCCCCACACGACAAGGCGTAACAAAGGCGGCATTTTATTATTCTCGGTGCTTATCTTGGCGTGACGCCAGGTTTTCGCCGCGCCCTTCACATTCGATTTTGAACCGCCGGAAGGGATCAGGATTAAATCGGATGCCTGGATCGCGTAGCTGGCCATTCGGGAGTCAAATCCCGCCGTATCGATAAGGATCACGTCATAATCCCCTCTTACGGCCTTTATCACGTCAAGAAGCGTATCCTCATCCGTATGCTTGAGCGTATCGACATTTTCGATGTCTTGTTCTTCCGCCCACTCGATGCAGGAAAATTGCGGCTGGTCCGTATCAATAATTAGAATTCTCGCCCCGCTCTGGCCGAGTTTCGAGCCGATGCATTGCAAAAGTGTCGACTTGCAAGACCCGCCCTTTTGCTGAATGCCTGAAATTATTTGTGCCGATTTTTCCATATGCCGTAATCGCTAATCTGTTTATCGGTAATAACTTCAGCGATTGTCTCATAGGTAGTGTTGATGTTTCAATTCGTAATGTGATCTTATCCACATCACTATAGTGGTAATGTCTTTATCGATATTCATATTACGGATTAACTTATAAGTGGTAATGCTATTATGCATTATCGATTTAACGGTAATCGGCTTAACACTAAACACATTACAGATAATCCAATAGATATATTCGGCTCATCGTGCGGCGCCTCGCTTTTCAACATAGGTTTTGCAGAATTTAATAAAGTGTCGAGTGGGGTGCTTCGGTTCGATTTCATTCTTACCTAAAAACGCTCGCCATTCGCTCTCTACAGCGTGGGAATCATGGCCCTTCAAAATAGCTTTCGCATCGATATGTGATTCAGTATCGAGAAAACCATCCCATGATTCATATTCCCTCAAAGTTGGCATCGTATTACGATTGGTAAATCTTGCGATATCGTCACCGCCGATCTCAATCTCGTAATCCGGCAAATGGTTCGTCTCAATCATCTCTTTTAGCAAAAAGCGGAATTTCCTGAGCGTGCTCTTGGATCCGGATTTCTTGTGAAGCACCGCAACACTGCACCGCCAACGAGGCTGTTGACCGCAATGCTTGCGCGCCAATTCATAGACCCGGCGCTCCAAAGGCTTTCGCAGCCGAAAATAGTCAGGATGCAGTGTTAAAGCTTGTTGATTTCGGATTGCATCAAATACCCAGTCCGACAAAACAATCTCACAGTAAAGCAAGCGGCCGTCCAGCCCGAATTTACGGGCGACCGTTGAGGCGTCTATCAGGCCAAAAGTATTGAACTGCTCTTCACCGTCGCGGCGGATATTCGTTCTTATGCGCGTGCCGTCCAGGCGATCCAAAGCTTCGCATAGTGCTTTGTAGTCTTTTCCAGCTGTGCCGCGCTTTGTAAAAAGTAGCAGATCATGAGCGTTGATCCGAACCCGCTTGTTTACCGGCTCGTTATTTTTGAGCTTCGCAAATAACTGCGAAATCGCATAGACAAGAATGTCCTTGTCATAAATCGTCGCAAGACCTTTGACGCTTGGCACAATCTCAAGCCAGTTGCCATTATGCTCATACCTACGCACGTTTGTTTCAGGTTTTTTTGAAAGGGAATAGAAGGGATGCTCCATTTGAGGCATAATGTCTTTGAGAATCGCATCAGCGACATCGCAGATGAATAAATCTTTTTGCGGATGGCGTTCAGGCAGGAGATGCGTATCGATATTCGGGGTTTCAGGAACCATGCTTCATGTTCGGGGTTTTAGGAACGCTCGACAATTAATAATCCGGACACAGAAGGGGTTATCCACAATCCTGCATTGATCACTTCGGGGTTTTAGGAACAGTTTTTCGGGGTTTTAAGAACGCTTTCTTCGGGGTATCAGGAACGGATTATGTATATTGAGCCCACGCGACTCGTGAAAACTAGTGGGGCGTAGATATTTCCAGAATCCGGTAACACATATAATAACTCATATATAACACTACACGGATCGTTTTGCTTTTCGATTTTTAATTCGACTCATACCGAGAATTAGAAAAATGACTCGGCAATGAATGCTTTCGGCTAAGTATTATGACAAATACCAAATTGTCAGGAAACCAACGCTTCGTGTTTAGGAGAAAGGCGATAGCTGCGCGCCTTTTTTGATGGGTTTTCGATTTGCAAAAACCCTTCATCTACCCATTTCATACATAAATCACGCGAGGCGCGCTCACTTATTTTTAAATATCCAGACAAATCTTTTGCGGCAATCACTTCATGATCTTTGAAAAGTTCCAAAGCCTTACGTTGACCGGCGTCGAGCTTTCTTAACAGCTTCGATTGATCGGGCGCGCCTTCTTTTTTGCCCTGGGCCGCACGTAACTGCACTGCATTAAAAGCGTTTTTTACCCCCTCAAGAAAATAGGCGAGAAACGGCGTTAAACTGGCGGTTTCACGCCCCCCCTCATAATAGTTGTGATTGTCGCCAACGGTTAGCGCTTCGTAATAGGCTGGCAAATCTTGCGCGTAATATTCATCAAGCGAATAAACGCCTTTGAGGCCATAACCGAGCCGATGCAGAATAAGATTGGTTAGAAGCCTCGCCGTTCGTCCGTTGCCATCATAATAGGGGTGGATTGTGGCGAATTAATAATGAGCAAGCGCAGCGATAACCGGCATCGGTAGATCGTCCTTTTCAACGCGCACATTCAGCCAATCAACAAGCGCCTTCATCATTTTTGGTACATCCGGCGCTTCAGGCGGCA
>Ga0114931_10005014_pt1 | contig 16412 bp, 12 predicted proteins | sample 2SBtaG_FD_89579 | JGI IMG/M metagenome (GOLD analysis project Ga0114931, IMG submission 89579) | Deep subsurface microbial communities from Kolumbo volcano to uncover new lineages of life (NeLLi) - 2SBTROV14_V59a metaG | ecosystem: Environmental > Aquatic > Marine > Volcanic | place: Kolumbo...
GGCTACTCGCAGAGCGACTTCCTCCCGTTGGTGCAGATCGCCTCCTGGACGGGGATCTACGGCGTGAGCTTCGTGCTGGTGGCCGCAAACGCCGCGCTGGCCGAGCTCGTGGAGGCCTGGCGCGAGGGCACCATGGCGCGCCGCACCGTGGTCGGGCTCCTCGGGCAGGGGGCGCTGCCGGCGGCCGTCGCCGTGGCCTATGGCGGCGTCGTCCTGCTGGGCGCGCCGAAGCCCGCCGAGGCGGGCGGTGCGCCGGTGCTCCTGGTCCAGGGCGATGTGGACCTTGGCTCGCGCTGGAAGTCCGAGTTCTATGGTCGCAACCTCGAGACCTACCTGAAGCTCACCACCCAGGGCCTCTCCGAGCTGCCCACGCGCCTGGTGGTGTGGCCGGAGGGGGCCCTGACCTTCTTCCTGGGGGAAGAGCCCGCCTACCGAGCCCGCATCGCCGGGACCCTGTCTGCTTTTGGCGCCGAGCTGCTGGTGGGCGGCCCCGCCCACCAGCGCGCGAGCCGTGGCGTCGGTCCGCCCGTCGACCACTACTTCAACAGCACATTCCTGCTGACACCCGACGGTGGGCTGTACGGCCGCTACGACAAACGCCACCTGGTCCCCTTCTCCGAGTACTTTCCCTTCGCCGGCGTGGACCTGCTGCGCCGCCGCTTCGAGAGGGTCCGGGTCTTCGATCGCGGCACGCGCAACGCTCCACTGGAGACGAAGCTGGGCCCTGCCGGGATCCTCATCTGCAACGAGGCGATGTTGCCCGAGGTGGCTGCCGAGCGCGTGCGCGCCGGGGCGACCTTCCTGGTGAACCCTTCCAACGATGGCTGGATTTCCGAGCCCGCCTGGGCGGAGTTGATGTTCGACATGGTGTCGATGCGCGCGGTCGAGCAGCGCCGCACGTTGCTGCGCGCCTCCACCTCGGGCCCGTCTGGCATCGTGGATGCCTGGGGGCGCGTGCGCGCGCGCACGCCAGAGGGCGCGCCGGGGCTGGTGCTCGGCGCGTTGACTCCGGAGCGGAACCTCTCGGTCTATGCGCGCGTGGGAGACCTCTTCGGCTTTGCCTGCGCGGCCGCGGCGCTGCTGGCGGCTCTTGGCGGGAGGCGCAAGTCGCGCACGAATCCCAGCCGGGCCATGCCCGAGAGCAACGCATAGCAGAGATCGATCTGCCCCGGCTCCAGGCCGTGGCGCGCCGAAGCCGGAAAGCGGTGGTGGTTGCGGTGCCACGCGTCTCCGAGGGTGGGCAGGGCCAGCCAGGCCACGTTGCGGCTGTGGTCGCGTCCGGCCCCTCGCGGTGGCCCAGTGGCGTGGGCGAGGGAGTTCACTGCGAAGGTCACATGGTAGAGGGCGACCGTGGAGACGAAGAAGCCCCAGGCCACGAGCTGCACGCCATTGGTCCGGAACGTCGGCGCAAAGGTGGCCAACGCCTCGCCCAGGGCGAAGAGCCCGAGCGCCCAGGCGAGGGGCGCGGCGAGAGGCCAGCGGTCCAGCCACGCGAGCTCCGGAACCGGCGCGAGATCCGGCACGGCGAAGGACGGCGTCTCACGGAAGCGCCTCGTCAGCAGCCAGCCCATGTGGGCATGGGCGCGCCCGTGAACGCCCGGCGCGTGGAGGTCGCGCGGCGTGTCGGCGAAGCGGTGATGGAGCCGGTGGTGGCCCACCCACCAGAGCGGACCCAGCTGCGCCGCCGCAGCGCCCAGGAAGGTCAGGACCAGGCGAACGCCACGCCCGCAGCGGAAGGCCCCATGAGCCAGCAGCCGGTGGTAGCCCGCGGAGAGCCCAAAGGCCCGGAGTGCGTAGGAGCCAGCCGCCACGACGAGGGCCGTGCTGCTCACCCCACACAGCGGCACCATCAGGCACCCGAGATGGGTTGCTAGAAGCGGGACACACACGCGCGGATCGATGCGGTTCATCCCCTCGGGGGTTCGCGCCTGGCGCTGCGGCTTCACCATTTGCCGGAGCGTAGCCTGCCGCCGCGCCGTACCGACGGTTCTTCCCACTCTATAGAACCGAAGCCGGTATGGCTGAACCCACTTCAAGGCGGACTTCGGGAGTTGACTCCGCGACGGTTTCTGGTGCATAAGCGTGGAGAGCACTGCCGGTGCGGCATTTGGGCCTCAGTCCAGGGCTTCGGCGGTGGTGCAGCGAGATGCGCGGTTTCCGTCGGTTTCCGGGGGTGGATGTGGAGGCCCGTCCAGGCGGCGGGAAAGTTGCCAATGCCTCGACTGCTCTCGATCGGGTTCTGTGCCTTTGGCTCGACTGACAGGGTGCGTGCCACAACCGGCGTCGTCCGGGTGGCCGGAGTTCTTGCCGCCCTCGTGTTGGCGTACGGCGCGCCCGCTCACGCCGACTGTGCGTTGATCCCCACGGCCGTGAAGAACCTGGAGTCGACGGTCGGCTCCGTGGATCGCCCCTATGCAGCGCCCGGTGACACGGTGACGATCAACGCGCCGGTCTCCTGTGAGCCCGGTGCCAATGAGCCGCACTTCGATCCGGATCCGACGAAGAATGTCGTCACCCTCCTCTTTACGCCGCCGGCCAGCGGGCCGACCACTCCCGTTCAGATCCCGGCGGCGGACGTGTCCGTCGCGGGCTGCAACATCCAGGGCACCCGCTGCACCGCCCTGCTGGTAAAGATTCCCGCCGCGACCTTTCTCCCTAGCGGCGGTGGCCCGCCACTGCCGCTCACCGGCCCGGCGCGCCTCACGGTGCAGAACACGAACGCGGGTACGCCGACGGTGCCCGAGGCACAGATCGACGACCTCTTCGAGCCGACCTTTTCCTGCAGCTCGGACAACCGTTTTCGCAGCCTGTTCCGGAGCTTCACGATCCTTCCGCCGCGCAATGTCTATACGGCGGGAACCAAGGATCTGCAGGCGACCGTGGACGGCACCGGCAGCCTGCTCATCCCCTTTGATTACAGCCAGGTGCTGGCGGGGAAGTCGGGGGCCCCCACGGCGCGGATCCTGAGCGTCACGGCCAGCCTGCCCGACGGAATGGGTGGCACCTTGAATCTCCAGAAGAGCAGCGAGCCCCAGGACTTCGACTTCGTGCGTGCATTCTCGCTCCAGGGGCGCCCGATCCCGCCGATCCTCGAGGTGAACGGCGCCGGCGACACCATCGTGGGCTCGGTCGATTTCGTGGACTCGCTGCTTCGTATTGCCCGCCAGGGCCCCGACCCCGTGAACGACCCGGTGAAGTTCGACCTGGAGGGTGCGCTCGTGGACGGCAAGGGTCCCCTCGTGCTGGCGGGGGTGACCCTTGCGACGAATGCCGCGGTTCCCCTGAACAGCTTGAACCGCAGCTCCGGCCTGGTGGCGGTGGCGCGCGACGAGGCCCTCGAAGCGCCCTTCGACACCTCGGGCCAGCCGGTGCCGGGCAACCAGAATGGCGACGCCGACGCCAATGATCGTGTGGTGCAGATCGTCAACGCCGCTACCGGAGACAGCTTCGACACGGCTCAGGCCGTGGTCGAGGCGGCCAACTCGCCCCGGCGCGCCGTGATCGCGACGGGTCGCAACGTGGTGGCCTTCCTCCAGAGCGAGTTCGCCCAGGGGGAGCTCGACGTGAATGGCGACGGCGACGCGCTGGACGGCATCCTGCGGGTGGTGACCGCCTCCGGGGCCAGCCTGGCGAGCATCATCGGCAACACCTCGGGCGCGGCGCAGGCGCGGATCGCAGGGCCTGCCGGACCGAAGCCCCTGGTGATCGGACCGGATGCCACCGGCAGCTCGGATGTGCTGTGGTACGCGGTGGACGAGTTCGACGAAGCCACCCTCGGAGTGCAGCGGCTGAGCCTCGGGCCCGGGAACGCGGAGATCTTGGACGGCGCCTCCTTCGATCCGGCGCTCAGCGTGGACGGTTCTACTCTGGCCTTTACCTCCGAAGGCACCGCCTTCCTGCCGGCCGCCGGTGGAGCCCCAGGCTCCGGCAGCACCCTTACTGTCGAGCAGATCTCGCTCTCCGGCCACGCACACGGCAACCTGGTGGCTGTCACCACCGGGAACTTCAGCTTCCTGCCCGGTCCCGACGCATTGCCGGACTTCGATCTCTTCGGCCTGGGCAGCGGATTCTTCGGTGCCTTCTCCCTGAATCTCTCGCCCACCTCCGGCCTCGTCTGGGGAACGTTCGCGATCGACGGTGGCGCGAGCTTCCAGGCGAGCACCGCCATCACCAAGCCGGGAGTCTTCACGCTATTCAACCCCAACGGCTCCTTCGACGACCAGAGCTTCTTCGTCACGTCGCAGCCCATTGACACCTTCTTTGCCAATCCGGCGCCTCCCTCCCTTCCCGGTCTCAGCCAGTTCCGCTTCGAGGGCGACATCCAGGTGGTCGATGGCAGCATCTCCTCTTCCGGAGACGACTTCGACGTCGACGGCCTGGTCCAGGTGACGGCCCAGGTGCCCGTCGGCGGGCGGCAGATCTACCTGACACCGACCTCTGGGGCGACCGTCGAGCTGGTGAGCCGAAGTAGTGCGGGAACGCCCGGGGACGGCCCCTCCAATCGGGCGACCCTCTCCGGGGATGGCTCACAAGCCGTCTATGCGTCTCAGGCGACCAACCTGATTCCGAGCGACACCGAGGGTCACCAGGACATCTTCCTTCTGGACCGCACTGCAAATAGCGTGATGCGGATCAGCGCCAGCTCCGGTGTGGGCGGCGACGGGAACTCGGCAAACGCCCAGCTTGCTGGAGACGGAAGCTCCGTGGTCTACGAATCCGACGCGGAGAACCTGGCGCCAGGCGACGCCAACGGCCTGCGCGACGTGATCCTCTATGACGTGAGCCAGGGGACCCAGGAGCTGGTGAGCGTGGGGCAAGGCGGAGCACCGGCCAACGGCCCCTCCTCCGAGCCGGACGTAAGCTTCGATGGGCGCTATGTGGTGTTCGTCTCGGCGGCGTCCAACCTGGTGTCGGGCGACAGCAACGGAGTGGCGGACGTCTTCGTACGCGACCGACAGCTCGGCCTGACCACGCGGGTTTCTCTTGGCCAGGGCTCGGTAGAGGCCAACGGGGCCGCGCTGGAGGCGACGATCAGCGACGATGCGCGCTACGTGGCCTTCAGCTCCGCGGCTACGAATCTGGTGCCTGGAGCGCTGCTGAACGCCCCGGTGCAATGCTACGTGGTCGATCTCCAGAGCCACGAGGTCGTGCTGATGAGCGTGGCCCCGAGCGGCCGCGAGTCCGCGAACGCCGATTGCAGCGATCCCATCGCGAACAGCGACGGCTCGGCCTTCGGCTTTGGCTCCGCGGCCAGCAACCTGACGCTGCTGGCGCCGAACGCGGCCATGCGACCCTTTGTGTTCCACCGCGTCAGCGGCGTCGTATCGACGCCGGCGGGCGCGAGCCTGAGCGCTGGCGGCTCGCGCGTGGGTCTGGGGAGCTTCGCTACTGCGTTCTCCTCGCCGGATCCCGTTGCCAACCTCGGCCCTGACCTGCCCGACACGAACGGGCTGGAGGACGTCTTCCTCGCGACAGACGTCTCGGGCGTCGACCAGAACGGCGACGGCGATCGCCACGATCCCGTGTTGCACCAACTCGTGAGTGACGGTGTCACCACGAGTGTCCTCAATACTGGCCTGGCCATCCAGAAGGCGATCGTGGACGGCCCCCGCGCCCTGGCGATCCCGAACGATGGCAGCGACCCGGTGCTGTTGAACGGTCTCGGCAGCTTCCCCCTGCCCGTGGGCCCGGTCATGGATGCGGCGATGTCCTCGGGCATCGGCTGCCTGGTGGACCTCTCGGGGCAGGTCTTCTGGTTTGATCCCGCCTCGGCCTCGCCCACCGCAAACCTGGTTTCGGGCATCCGGGCCGATTCAGTGCGGGCGGGCGGCGACCACTGCGCCATCGGCGCGCTGGAGGCGCTGCAAGCCCAGGATCTGAACGGCGACGGCGACCAGCTGGACCGGGTGCTCCTGGTGTTGGCCACGACCGGCATGACGACGAACGTCGGGGCCTCCTTCGAGGACGCGGTGATGGACGCGGGGCACGTCGCCTTCCGTACCTGCGAGGCCTCTGAAGGCCAGCAAGACCTGAACTTCGACACGGATCACGCGGACTGCGTCATGCAGGTCTACGACCTGGCCATGGACCAGCTCCGGAACACGCGGCTCTCCGCGATACGCTGCACGTTCCCGGGCTGTGACCCCTTCTTTGAGCCCTACCGGCTGACCGGCCCTGTGCTCTCCTTCGTGGGCCGCGAGGTGGACGAGGTGGATGCCAATGGCAGCGGCACGACCAATCCTGCCTGCCTGCCTACCTCGCCGGCCGGACAGTGCGATCTGACCGCCGATGGAGACGGGGACGACGCAGCGGTGCAGATCCTGAACCTGGTGAGCAACGGGGTGCAGGTCTTCCCGGTTTCCGAGCAAAACCCGCCCGATGTGCCGCCATTCCCGATGCCCGAGCCGGGTAGCGACACGATGCTCGCTTTGCAGCTGCCCGCCGTGCTGCTGGGGCCGGAATTCGCCGATCGCCCGCCGGACGAGCTCGTCACGCTGATCGTCGGCGACAGCGACGCCGACGGGATTCTCGACAGCGACGGCGTCCAGGACCCGGCCCACAGTGTGGGAGACAACTGCGAGGAGGTGCCGAACCCCGACCAGGTGGACACGGACGGAGACGGCTACGGCGCCGGCTGTGATGTGACACTCACCAGCCAGATCGCCGTGGAGAACGACCCCGTGAATGCGATGCTGGTGCCCCAGGACGACAATCCCACCGACAACCCGGGGAACCACCTGTGCGATCTGGACCGCAACGGCATCATCGATGACCAGGATGTCGGTCAGGTCTTCGCCGACCGCGGAACGTTGCTCACGGTCCAGGACGACCGGGACCCCGACGGAGATCTCGAGGTGACGGTCCTGGACGCCCGGCAATGCGCGCTGATGTGCACGAACCCGGACTGTGCGGCGGCGATGACGACGAGCTGGGAGCCCGCGACGACCTCCAGCACCACCGGCTCCTCAGGGGGATCCTGTGGGCTGCTGGGGATCGAGCTGCTGCTGGTGACCCCCTGGTTCACAAGGAGGTGGCGCTTGCGGCGCCGCAGGGCATAGCGTGGCCTGGGGGTGGGACCCCGCGCAACGGAAGGGAAGTGGGAAATGGCTGACATGGCTGAATGGATTCGACGCGGGTGCGGCCCTGCGCTGATCGGGCTCGCTCTGGGCTGCCTCGCCCTGCCGGCGGGGGCGATCAGCATCGCCGTCACCCCGACGGCGCCGCTTCCGGTGGCGCCGATGATCGGTGACCAGATCACCCTGGACATCAACGTCTCGGGCCTCGGGGCCCTCATGGAGCCTGCGCTCTCCAGCTACGACCTGGATCTGACCTGGAACCCGGCGGCTCTGGCGCTGGTGAATGGCAGCGTTACGCAGGACGAGCCGCTGGGGACATCCTCTCCCTTCCAGGCATTGTATTCCTCGACACCCATGACGGGCGATCTGAACCTCGCTGGGGTTTCCTTCCTCTCGGTGGCTTCCCTCGTCGCGATCCAGCCGGCTGCGTTCCGGTTGGCGCAGTTCACCGTGAAGATCAAGGCGCTGGAGAACGCGAATCTCGCGCTCGTCATCAACCAGCTCGGCGACAGCATGGGAAGTGCGTTTCCGAGTGGGAGCGTCAGCGTAACGCAGCCGCCTTCGCTCAACCTCCCCGAGCCCGGGCTCGGGCTACTGCTGCTGATGGCTGTGAGCGTGTTTCCCTGGGTGGGGCGACGCTAGCGCGCGTTCTCCAGCTCGAGGGTAGGGGTTGCCTTCGGAGTCTTGCGTGGAGGAAGCGATGGAGACGCGACGTTCCCACGCCGCCATCCGTCCCTGGCTGATCGCTGGGCTCCTGCTCTGCGCGTCTCTCACGCGGGCACAGGCGTCGCGTCCCGATGTCGCGCCGGCGCCGGAAGTCCAGGACCAGCTCCAGAAGCGTGGCATCGCCCTGGCGAAGCCGGAGGAGGGAGAGGAAGGCAGCGTGCGGGGCTTCGTGCTCTTCAATGCGCCCCCCGACATCGTCTTCTCGCTGCTCGAGCAGACCGACCGGCAGATGGAGTACCGCAAGGACCTGAGCAGCCTGGTGCGGGTGGCGACCCAGGCCAATCGCGTGACGGACGAACAAGCGATCAAGATCCTTTTCATTACCGTGCGCTACCGCCTGGTCTACGCTCTGGATCCAGAGCATGGCGAGATCCATTGGCGCCTGGCCGAGGGGGGGAGCGGGCAGATCCAGCACATCTCCGGCTCCTGGGTACTGACGCCCGCTCCAGCCGGGCGCACCCTGGCGCGCTTCGAGACGCAGGTACGCGTGGGAAAGGGCATCCCCATGTCGGTCCAGAATCTATTCACGCGCCGCAAGCTGCCAAAGATGTTGGTGGGAAACCGGGAGTGGGTGAATCGGCTGGCGGAGCCAATCCTGCGCCAGCGCGCCAAGCGGAAGGCCTCTGCAGCTGCCGCGATGGTTCACAGGGAGGCGGAGTGAGCAGCTTTACGGCTCGGCTGATCGGTACGAGCACGCTTCGGGCGGCTGCCTACGAAGAGGTGGAGGCTGACACCAGCGCGACACGGCAGGCCTTCTTCGTCGTGCTGCTGTCGGCTCTGGCGACGGGCATCGGCGCCCTCGGAAATAGCGGCTGGGCCGGAATCCTCTGGCAGGTCGCCGTGGCGTTGGTGGGCTGGTGGGTGTGGGCCTGGGTCACCTGCCGGATCGGCACGCGGCTGCTTCCCACGCCGGAGACCGTCTCCGATCAAGGCGAGCTGCTGCGCGTTGTGGGCTTCTCGTCTGCGCCGGGCATCACGCGGCTGCTGATGTTGGCGCCCCCCCTCGCCCTGCCGGTGCTGGTAATTTCAACCCTATGGATGCTCGTGGCGATGGTGGTGGGTGTCCGCCAGGCCCTCGACTACGAGAGTACCCTGCGCGCGGTGGCGGTTTGCGCCATCGGTTTTCCGATCTACCTCATTCTCCTGCTTGCTTCGATCGTGGCGTTGGGTCCGTGGCCTGTGTGATCCTGGCGAACGCGCCTTCCTTCCCAATTTCTGTCGGGGCGCACGCCCGACGGAGGTCCAGCTGATCCCATGTCTTCTTTTCTACGCTGTGTATCGGCCCTGGCTGTCGTGCTCTTGGGGGCCGCCCCCGCCATCGGTCTCGAGACGGCCTCCGAGATCGAGGATTGCATGCAAGCGAACTTCCCGACGGATTCGAGCGTGCAGACGGTGCAGATGAACTCCTACGACCGTATGGGCTCCGAGAACCGCATGCGCGCCAAGATCTACTGGCAGAAGGACAAGGAGGCTCACTCGAAGGTGCTGATGCGCTTCGACGATCCGCCGGACATGCGCGGCTCTTCGATCCTGATGATCGAGAAGGCGGGGCGCAATGACATGTTCATGTATCTGCCCGAGCTGAAGCGTGTGCGTCGCATCACCAGCCACATGATGTCCGGCTCGATGTTTGGAACGGACCTGAGCTACGAGGACTTCGAGCGCATGCAGGGGATGGCGGATGACGCGACGACGGAGCGGCTTGCAGACGCCGATGCTTTCGGTCGCAGCGCGTACGTGCTGCAGCAGACGCCGGCTGCGGATTCGGGCTCGGAGTACGAGAAGGTCGTGTCCTACATCGATCAGAAGACCTGCGTGCCGCTGCGCGTCGAGTTCTTCACCCGCGGCAACCACCTGCGCAAGGTTCTCGAGGCCGACCCATCCACGCTCGCCAAGGGCGCCTCGGGATGGCTGACCCACAAGTTGGCCATCCGCGACCTGCGGGATGAGACGCACACCGAGGTGGCGTTGGAAAAGATCGAGACGGGCGTGGCGCTGCCCCGTAAAACCTTCACTCAGAGCAACCTGGCCCACGGTCACTGACGCGCTCACCGGAGAGGCCGGCTCGTGGGTGGCGGGTCGGCCGGTCGCGCGTCCCAGGGGTCAGCCGACTGGCTAGCCCGGGCGCGCGGGGCCCCTGGGCGGGCGCTGGCCGTCCGGCGGCCAGGAAGCCACGCCTTCTTCCAGGGGGATCTCGAGGCTGCGCGTCAGCTTCGCGACCAGCTGCCAGGCACCCACCGCCGTCACCAGCTCGATGCTGGCGTCCTGGCCCAGCGCAGCGTGACAGGCCTGGAAGCTCTCGGCAGCGAGGCTGCCGGTCTCGAGCAGCTCGTCCACGGCGCCGAGCAGCGTACGCTCGGTTTCGCCGAAGCCAGCGGCATCCCGCCAGCTGCGCACGGCCAGCAGCTCCGCGGGCGTACAGCCGAACTGCTGGGCGATCTTCCAGTGCTGGGTCCACTCGTAGTCGCTGCCCGTCGCCCAGCCGATGCGCATGATCACGAGCTCGCGCAGCCGGTTGTCGAGGGCCGCGCCGAAGAGCAGCGAGAGGAGGAGGTCCGCCAGCCCCTTGGCGGCCTTCGGGCGCTGGAGCAGCAGGCGGAAGATGTTGAGCTCGGCGAAGGCGGGGTTGACCCCGGCCGCCTCGGCCACCTTCTTTGCCTCTTCTTGAGGGAGCAGGTCTACTCGACAGGCGTTCATTCCGGATTTTCCTTCTTTGGGGTGTGGGCGGACGGTGCCGAATCCTCTGCCGGGGCTTCTGCCAGCTCTGCGGCGAGCCATGGCCAGTGCTCGGGGCGCAGGGCGCCGTAGAGGAAGAGGCGTTTCAGCTCGCGCGCAAAGCGGCGCGTGTCCGCCTTGCGCACCGTGTCGCTCGCGCTGCGTTGGCGGGCCAGCAGCGGCCACACCAGCGCGGCGGAGAGGCTGATCACGGCGAGCATCTCGGCGTCGATGCCGTCCTGGCTCTTCGGGCTCGCAGCCAGACGCCGCATGGCCTCGACAGAATCCCCCCAGCCCAGTCCCGGCGTGCTGCCGTCCTGCAGCAGGCGGAAGACCCAGGCCCGGGCGATCTCCGGCTTCTCCTCGAAGAGGTCTACGAAGAAGTCCACCTGGGCGCCAAAGTCCCGGGGTATGCGAACTCGTTCGCGAAGCTCGTCGGTAAAGGCGGCCGAGACGGCGCTCACCAGCTCGTCGCGGCTGCGGAAGTGCTGGTAGGCGGTCGAGCGGTTCAGCCCGGCGCGCCGGGCCACGGCGACCACGGTCAGCGCCTCGGGCCCGCGGTCGGCCACTAGCGCGCGGGCCGCCTCCAGCAGGGCCTCGCGGCTGGCCTGGGCGTCGGCACGCTGGGGACGCGCCGGGAGCTGGGTTTCGTCCATGGGGCGAGCTTGCCAGATCTGCAAGAAATCCGACAGAGGTGTTGAAAATACAATTCCGACAGGTATGTTGGAGCTTCTGATGAAAGACGGCCTCCAGCACGATGTCGAGCTGATGCGCCGGGATGGCGTTGCCAGCGTGACGATCCGTCGTCCCAAGGCCCGCAATGCCCTCACCCCGGCGATGTTCGACCACCTCGGCGCCTGCTTCGAAGCCCTCGCCCAGGACACCGCCACGCGGGTGCTGGTGCTCACCGGGGAGGGAGAGGCCTTCAGTGCCGGCGCGGATCTCGCCGCCGAGCCCGAGAAGCTGAAGCGCCTCGCCGAGGGGCCGCTCAGCCGGGCCTCCTTCGCGCGCCAGGCCATGCGGCCCGCCCTGGCGCTTCACCATTTGCCCAAGCCGACCCTGGCAGCGGTAAACGGTGTAGCCGTGGGCGGGGGCTGCAACCTGGCCCTGGGCTGCGATCTGGTCTTTGCTGCGGAATCGGCGCGCTTCCAGGAGATCTTCGTCCACCGCGGTCTGGCATTGGACTACGCGGGCACCTGGCTGTTGCCGCGCCTGGTGGGTCTTCAGCGCGCCAAGGACCTCGCGTTGCGAGGGGCCATGCTGAGCGCCCGTGAGGCGCTGGCAGTGGGGCTGGTCCTGGAGGTGGTGCCGGACGATTCGCTCCAGGAGCGCGTCGAGGAGTATGCTCGGGATCTCGCGGCCCGGCCGCCCATCGCCCTGGCACTCATCAAGGGTGGGCTGAACCGCGCGACCACCTGGAGTTTCGAGGACACCCTGGAGTACGAGGCTCAGGCCCAGGCCACCTGCTTCGGCTCGCAGGACTTCCGCGAGGCCATGGCGGCATGGGCCGAGCGGCGTCCGGGCGTGTACACATCCGGGTAGAGAGCCCCCCAATGACCCTTCCCAAGACCAGCTTTGCAATGGTGCAGACCGCCCGGCGCGAGTTCACGCCCATGGACCTGCCGCTGCCTGAGATCGACGCCGATTCCGGCCTGCTGCGCATCGAGGCCTGCGGCATCTGCGGCAGCGACTACGAGCAGTACGAAGGGGTGCTGCGTACGCCCATGCCCGTGGTGCCCGGCCACGAGCCCCTGGGCCGCGTGGCGGCCGTCGGCGACCGCGCGGCCGCGCGCTGGGGGGTGGACGTGGGCGACCGCGTGGCGGTGGAGACCATGTTGGCCTGCCACCACTGCCCGGCGTGTCTGGGCGGCTCCTACCATCTGTGCCACTCGCGCCGCATCTACTCCTACATCCCGCTCTCCGAGGCGCCGGGCCTGTGGGGCTCCTATGCCCAGTACATGTATCTGGACCCGAACTGCATCGTGCACAAGGTGGATGCGCGCCTGGCGCCCTCGACGGCGGTGATGTTCAACCCGCTGGGCGCCGGCTTTCGCTGGGCGGTGGAGATCCCCCAGACCGGGCCCGGGGACACGGTGGTGATCCAGGGGCCCGGCCAGCGCGGCCTGGCCAGCGTGCTCGCCTGCAAGGAGGCAGGGGCTGCCAAGATCATCGTGACCGGCCTCGCCGCAGACGCCCGCAAGCTTGCCCTCGCGCGCGAGTTTGGTGCAGACGCGACCATCGACGTCGAGAACGAGAGTCCCGTCGAGCGCGTGCGCGAGCTCACCGAAGGCCGCGGTGCCGATGTGGTGGTGGACGTCTCCTCCTATGCGCTTGCGCCAGTGGTGCAGGCCATCGACATCGTGCGCATGGGCGGCACGGTGGTGCTGGCCGGCGTGAAGGGCTTTCGCGAGGTGCCGGGCTTCGTCTCCGACAAGGTCGTGATGAAGGAGGTGGCCATCCGCGGTGCCATCGGCGTGACGCGCACGGGCTACGCAAACGCCATCCGCATGATCGAGAGCGGCAAGTACCCCGTGGAGCGCATGCACACCCACGATTTCACCCTGCAGGAGGCCGAGCGCGCCATCCACACCCTGGCGCGGAAGATTCCCGGCGAGGAGTCGATCCACTCGTGCCTGCTCCCTGACCCTTGATCTCCGGAACTTGATGACTGGAAGGACCCGAATCGATGGATGAGATCCGAAGCTGGATCGAGGAGTCGGCCTACAGCCGCTTCCTCGGCGTGCGCCTCGATGCCCTCGATGCCGAGGGCGCGCGTCTGCGCCTGCCCTACCAGGACGCCAACTCCAACCCGGGCAAGGCCCTGCACGGCGGCTGCGCCGCGTCGCTGGGGGTGATCGGGAGCCAGACCGTGGCCCGCGCCGTGCTGGGTGCCGAGAGCGGCCCCTGGCACACCTGCGGCATGCAGGTGAGCTACCTCGCCGCCGCCATCGGCGAAGAGGTGGTGGCCACCTGCCAGCTGCTGCGCCGTGGCAAGGAGCTGTGCTTCGTGGAGACGGGGGTGGAGACCCTCGAGGGCAAGCCGATCGCACACATCACCGCCACCGTGCGCGGCCGCTTTGGCGCCGCGCCCCTTGCAACCCGGGTGTCCGCCGGCGATCACGGCGAGGCCGACCCCGGCGTGATGGGCCCGCACATTGGCCAGATTCCCTTCATCGGGGGCCGCGGCATCCGCGTGGAGCACATGACGGGCGGCACCTCGCGCCTGGTGATGCCCTACCTGGAGGCCAACGCCGACCAGAGCGGCGGGGTGCACGAAGGCGCCGTGCTGGCGCTCCTCGACACCACCGGCGCCATGGCCTCCTGGGCGGAGACCGGTCCGGGGCGCTACAAGGCCTCCACCACCTCCATCCAGGTGCAGAACCTGGCCCCGGCTCCCAAAGCCGACCTGGTGGCCTACGGCCGCTGTGTCCAACGCGACGGCTCGCTCTTGTGGTCCGACGTCGAGGTCGCCGCTGCGGCCGACGGCCATCTCACCGCGCGCGGGACCGTCATCTACCGCATCCTCACCTGACTCACTCACCACACACTTCCCAGGAGGAACCCCCCGTGCCCATTGATCCCAATGCGAAAGGCCTGGAAGGCGAGCCCACGCGCCGCAAGTGGAGCTCGAAGGATGCCCTGCTCTACGCCCTCGGCGTGGGAGCCGGCGTAGACGAGCTGGCCTTTACCACCGAGAACACCAAGGACACCCCCCAGCGTGTGCTGCCGACCATGGCCGTGATTCTGGGCGGCGGCGGCATCCCCTTCGGCAAGATTGGCACCTACAACGCCGCGCTCATGCTGCACGGCGCCCAGAAGATCGAGCTCTTCGACGAGATCCCGCCCGAGGGTGAGATCGAGAGCACCGGGCGCATCGGCGACATCTGGGACAAGGGCAAGGCCGCCTCCGTCGAGCTGATCTCGGAATCCGTCAACCTGGCCACCGGCAAGCCCCTCTTCCGCACCACCATGACGGCCTTCTTCCGCGGCGAGGGCGGCTTTGGCGGCGAGCGCGGTCCGGCTTCGAGCTTCGAGCTGCCCAGCCGCAAGCCCGACCACGAGGTGCGCTACCAGACGCGCGTGGACCAGCCGTTGATCTACCGGCTCTCCGGCGACCGCAACCCGCTGCACTCGGATCCGTCCTTCGCCAAGCTGGGCGGCTTCGAGCGGCCCATCCTGCACGGTCTGTGCACCTACGGCTTCACCGGTCGCGCACTGCTCCACACCCTGTGCGGGAGCGACCCGGCGCGCTTCCAGTCCATGGGGGGCCGCTTCTCCAAGCCCGTCATGCCCGGCGACGAGCTGGCGGTCTGCATGTGGGTGGACGGGAACGAGTGTCTCTTCCAGACCCGGAACCAGGACGGCGACGTGGTCTTCGACCAGGCCGCTTCACCTTTGCCTGAGGACGCCCTTCAAGCCGGACCGAGGTGGGGGATAGAGCAGGCTCAGCGCTGGTGGGGGGCGCAGCCCTGGGTGGTGGGGTGCAACTTCATTCCCAGCACGGCGGTGAACCAGCTCGAGATGTGGCAGGCGGAGAGCTGGGATCCCGAGACGACTCGGCGCGAGCTGGGCTTTGCCGCGGGCCTGGGCTTCAACACGGTGCGTGTCTACCTGCACGATCTGCTCTGGGAGCACGATGCGGCCGGCTTCTGCCAGCGCATCGAGGCCTTCCTCGAGATGGCCCACGGCCACGGCATCCGCAGCATCCTCGTCGTCTTCGACGACGTCTGGCGGCCGGATCCCAAGCTTGGCCCCCAGCCGGCGCCGGTCCCCGGGCGCCACAACTCGCGCTGGGCGCAGAGCCCAGGCCTCGCTGCGCTGCAGGGCTACCCCCAGGACGCGGCACTCCGCGAGCGCCTTCAAGCCTATGTCCACGGTGTGCTCACGGCCTTTGCCAGCGACGAGCGCGTGCTGGTGTGGGACCTCTACAACGAGCCCGGCGGCTACCCCTCGCCGCGGGACGAGCCGGTGGGGACCGCCTGCCTGCCGCTGCTGCGAGATGTCTTCGCCTGGGCCCGGGCGGCAGACCCGAGTCAGCCGCTGACCTCGGGCCTGTGGTGGACCCCGCTGACGCCGGTAGACCCCGCCATCCATGAGGTGCAGCTCGCGGGCTCCGACATCGTCTCCTTCCATCACTATGGTCCGCTGGAAGATCTGGAGCGCCTCGTGGGCGAGGTTCGCGCTCGCACAGAGCGGCCGCTGCTCTGCACGGAGTTCCTGGCGCGTCAAATCCACAGCCGCTTCGAGACCCATCTGCCCTACTTCCAGGCGCAGGCGATCGGCGCCATTTCCTGGGGCCTCGTCGCGGGCAAGACGCAGACCCACTACCCCTGGTGGAGCTGGTTCGATGAGGAGCCCAAGCCCGAGCCGAAAGTGTGGTTCCACGACGTGCTGCGCCAGGGGGGCACTCCCTTTGACCCGGCGGAAGTGGCCTTCCTGCGGCGGCTGCTGGTCGGAGCGGCTGCTACTGCACCGTGATGTGGATCTGCTTCGACACCACCGGAGGGTCATGGGGGACATGGGCGGCGTCGCCCAGCAGCAGCTGCAGGGTGTGGCGGCCCGGCGGAAGTGCGAGGCTCGTCTCGGTCTGACCGCCGCCGAAATGCAGGTGGTGGGCGTCCTTCGGCACGGGCAGGTCCAGAGGCGGAAGCGGCGCGTCGATGATCAGGTGGTGGTGGCCAGTGCCGGCCTTGTCAACGCCGGCCGGCGCGACGCCCATGCCCTCGAGGCCGAAGCGCACGACGAAGGGGCTCGTGAGCGTGGCGCCGTCCCCAGGTGAGATGAAGTAGAGCTTGGCACCCTTGGTGGCCTTGTGGCGGGGCGGAGCCTGGGCCGCGGCAGCCACGGCCAGGCAGACTAGGGTGGCCCCGAGCGGGGCCAGGGTCTTGAAGCGCA
>Ga0114931_10005015_pt1 | contig 16412 bp, 12 predicted proteins | sample 2SBtaG_FD_89579 | JGI IMG/M metagenome (GOLD analysis project Ga0114931, IMG submission 89579) | Deep subsurface microbial communities from Kolumbo volcano to uncover new lineages of life (NeLLi) - 2SBTROV14_V59a metaG | ecosystem: Environmental > Aquatic > Marine > Volcanic | place: Kolumbo...
GCTCCGGTCATGAAGACGACGTCCTCGCCTTCGAGCATGAACCAGATGGGCGCGGCGTGGGGCCGTCCATCCGGGCGCACGGTGGCCAGTTTGCCGGTGCGGGAGCCGGCCATCACAAACGCCTGCCATTCTTCTTTGCTCATAGGTTGCATGGTGTTCTCCTTGGTTGGTCTCTATTCAACGTTGCTCCCACTGCTTTCGGTAAGCGAAATAGCGATCCAGCACCGCGACCACATCCTCCACGCTGTTGGTCTGGGTGAGTTCCCGGCGCAGGCTTTTGGCGCTGGGCACGTCATGCGCGTACCAGCCCAGGTGTTTGCGCATGGGCGAGAACTGGTAGCGCTCGTGGTTGCGAAAGCTGGCTTCGTAGAGCCGGGCGTGCTCCAGCGCGACGCGGAGCAGGAAATAGGGATCGGCCGGCCGCGTCCAGGTGGCGGGATCCCGGAAGACGAAGGGGTTGCCGTAGCTGGCCCGGCCGATGAGCGCGCCGTCCAGCCCGTAGCGGGCAATGCGTTCCCGCGCGTCCTCCAGCGAACGGATGTCGCCGTTGCCCAGGATCAGCGTTTCCGTTCCCTGCGCGAGGTCGGCGGCCGCGCCGATGGCCGCCCAGTCCGCCTCGCCGCTGTAGGCCTGCCGGAGCGTGCGCCCGTGGATGGCGATGGCCGCGGGCTCGCTTTCCAGCAGCCAGGGGATCCAGTCGCGGATGCGCTCCTCTTCGTAGCCAATGCGCGTCTTGACGCTGACGGGGATGGGTCGCCGTTTCCGGGCTGCGAGGGGCAGCGCCCGATGGCGTTCCTGGACGCCCTCTTTGAGGAAGTCGGGGATGTCGGGACAGTCGCGCACATCGGCCCCTTCGCGCCAGTCACGCACGCCTTCCTTGACCGCGCGCACGATCTCCTGGGCCAGCCCCGGCGTCTTGATCAGCGCAGCGCCCGCGCCCCGCTGGGCCACGCTCCTGGTGGGGCAGCCCATGTTGATGTCAATGCCGTCGAAGCCCATCTGGCAGAGGGCCACCGCGGTCTGGCGGAACCAATCGGGCGTGTGGCCGAAGACCTGGGCGATGACAGGGCGCTGGCTTTCATCGTACAACCACTGGCGGAGAATGCGCACGTCCCCGGTGCACACCCCTTCCACGCTGACGAACTCGGTGTAGATCAGCATGGGGTCGCCATATTTTTTCTGGATATGGCGGAACGGATGGTCGGTCACGCCATGCATGGGCGAAAGCCCGATGATGGGACGCGGCAGCGTCTCCCAGAAGGTGGTCTCTTTCATAATACAGAAGTGTACAGTCAAATTTCCCTTGCGCCAAAAGCGCGCGATCGGGGGCGATGTTGTATAATCGAAACGCGTCTCGCTGGGAACGACTTGAAGACTAAATTATAATAGAACGCGGATTTGGCGGATTAGGCGGATCATCACGGATTTTTGTGAAAAATCCGGCGCTTTCCGCCTAATTCGCCAAATCCGCGTTCTATCCAGATCGGAAACCAACCCATGAAACTCAAAGCCCGCTACGGCCATTTCAACTGGATCGCCCCCTTTTACGACGGCGTTTTCGGCACCATGCACCACGACGCCCTCTTCGCCCATTTAGAAGCTGCACCCGGCCAGACGGTGTTGGACATCGGCGGCGGCACCGGGCGCGTGGCCCAACGCCTGGCCGAGATCGGCGCGAGCGTCGTCGTGGTCGACCCGTCGCCCCAGATGTTGGTCCACGCCGACGCCAAGCAGGTCCCGGCCGTGCGCGGCCTGGCCGAGCAACTGCCCTTCGCCGACGGCAGCATCGAACGCATCTTCGTGGTGGACGCCTTTCATCACTTCGCGGACCAGCCCCTGGCCGCGTCCGAACTGGTGCGGGTGTTGCAGCCCGGCGGGCGTCTGGTGATCGAAGAGCCGGACCTGCGCCACCTGGCCGTCAAAGGCATCGCCATCGCCGAAAAGCTGGCGCTGATGCAGAGTCACTTCTACAGCCCGCCCGATCTGGCGGACCTCTTCGCCGCGCAGGGGGCCACCGTCCTCGCCATCACGCCGGACCAGATCAGCGCGCACGTGGTGATGACGAAGTAGGGAAATAGACCGCGGTCTATCATGATTTCAGAAAGATCATGGACACACAGATTGGCCGTTTTCAAATCGAAGAGGAGATCGGACGCGGGGGCATGGGCATCGTCTACCGCGCCTACGACCCTGTGCTGGACCGGCCTATCGCACTGAAGCTGCTGGCCCCTCACCTGGGCGACAACCCCAACGCGCTCCTGCGCTTTCACCGGGAGGCGGCCCACGTCTCCAGCCTGAAACACGCCAATATCGCCCTGGTCTATGACTACGGCGAGCATGAAGGTCAGCCCTACATCGCCATGGAATGGGTGGAGGGGCGCACCCTCAAGACCGTCTTGCAGACAGAGGGACCGCTCTCGCTCAACCGCAGCCTGCGCATCTTCGACCAACTGGCCTCGGCCCTGGATTACGCCCACCAGCACGGCGTCATCCACCGGGACCTGAAGCCGGCCAACATCCTGATCGATGAGCGTGACAACCCCACTATCGTCGACTTCGGCCTGGCCTGGCTGGAGGACGCGCCCTCCCTGACCATGACCGGCTCGGTGCTGGGCACGCCCCTCTACATGGCCCCCGAACAGATCGCAGGCGAAACGGTGGACGGCCGCGCCGACCTCTACAGCCTGGCCGTGATCCTTTACGAGATGCTGGCCGAACGCACGCCTTTCGGCGGTGACGAAGCGGGCACGCCGGTGGTCATCCAGCAGCAGCTCTACGCACCGCCCCCGCCCATCAGCGAGTTCAACCCCACCCTGCCCGACCACGTGGAGCGCGTCCTGAGCGTGGCTCTGAGCAAGCAACCCGGAGATCGCTTTGCCACGGCAGCCCTCTTCGCCCAGGCCCTGCGCGAGCCGGATCGAATGAGCGCTGCCGCCCCTGCGCCGCCACGGCGACGGCGGCGGCGTTGGCGCTGGGCATTGGGCATTCTGACGTTGCTGTTTTTCGTGTTCCTGGTTCTGGTGGAATGGGACGCGATTCGCGGGCTGGTGGCCGGCGATGGCAGCGATGGAGAACCCTACACCGGCCCCTATTACACCACCTGGCTCATGTCCAATGGGGGGCCGGATCAGGCGCGGCTGGTGGAGACCGACTTCTATCCCCTGGCCGACTCGCCCCGCTGGGAGCAGTGGGCCGAGAATGGGTACAGCACGCCGTTGGCCGCGGCCAGCGGGCGTATTTTCGTGGCCGATGGCGATCAGGTTCTGGCATTCGATTGGGCAAGCGGCGAACCGGTCTGGGAACCGCCTCATCTGGGCGCCAACATCAGCGCACCTTTGACGCTTTTTGACGATGGAGGCATCTTCTTACTGCTGGTGGTGACGGACGATCAGCAGCTCTACGCGCTCAACGGCTATGACGCGGGGTTGATCTGGCGCATCAGCGGTGACGAACTGGCAGGAACCATCGCCGGCGGACTGACGGTGGGTGACAATGGTCGTATCTACGCGGCCACCGACACGGGGCTGATCCATACCATCGATCCGTACAGCAGCGAGATCGAGTTCACCATTGTCCAGGAAGGAAGCGAGTTCGTCTATCCCCTGGCCGCCACCAACGCAGCGCTCTATGTGGTGGACAGCAACGGGCGTCTGCTGGCGCTGGACCCGGCCAGCCAGCAGGTGGCGTGGACCGCGGAGATCGGCGGCTATCCTGTCGCGCCGGCGTTGATCGGTGAGGCGTGGGGGCATGTGGCGACAGTCGCCAACGGGGAAGACGCCGGCTATCTGGTGCGGGCGTTTTCGGGCCTGACCGGCGACCTGGTCTGGGAGGTCGCCATTCCTGAGCCGGTGACCGGGCTGGCCGCGGACTGGCGACATGTCTACGCCTCTACCGAGGCGGGCAATCTCTATGCCTATGCCGGCGAGAACGGCGCGCTGGATTGGTCCGTCAGTCTGGGCGACGAGCCGGCCCTGCCGCCGCTGACCAACAGTGAGCAGGTGGTGGTCAGCACGGCTAGCGGGTGGGTGCAGACTTTTTCTGCGGAAAGCGGCGAACCCACCCCCGGTCCCGATCTGACCCTGGACGCGCCCCTGACCCATCCCCCCATCACCGTGGGCGGCTGGCTCTATGTGCAGACGGATGAGGTTGTGGAAGGGATTGGGCCGTGAGGGCGTGACAAGGTGACAAGGTGACAATCCACCTGGGCCAACCGTTGCTTCCAGCACCTATTAAGGGATAATGGGTGGCAATGTACAATGAGTTGGCGTATGTATTCCATTCAAAGGAGTGGTGGCAGTGACGGAGATAGTTCCCTGGCTGATAGGCCAGCAGTCCGATAGCGCCACAGGCGAGGCTGGGCGTTGGCTGTTGGACAAAGAAGAATTCATCATCGGTCGTCGTCTCCCTGCGGACCTGATTCTGTCACATTCGCTGATCTCGCGCCGCCACGCGCGCATCGTCCAGCGGGACTGGGCCTCGTGGATCGAGGACCTGGGCAGCCGCAACGGCACCTTCGTCAACGGCCGGCCGGTGGGGGCGACGCCCGTGCGCCTGGAGGACGGCGACCTAATCGTCATCGCCGGCGCTGTTTCCCTCACCTACCATGATCCCAGCGCCACTCGAGCCGGGCCGCGCCTGGGCAAGCTGACCGGCGTCTGGATCGACGAGGAATATGACGCAGTCTGGGTGGACGCGGTCCAGGTAAAGCCGCCTCTCTCCCCCGCGCAACTGGCCTTGCTGCGTCTGCTCGACGCGCGCATAGGCCAGCCCGTTTCCAACGCCGAGATCATCGCCGCGGTCTGGCCGGACGTGGACCCTGCCGGCGTCTCCAAACAGGCGCTGGACGGGTTGATCAAACGCCTGCGCAAACGCCTGCGGGACGCCAGTCCCGGGCATGACTATATTCAGGTGGTGCGGGGATATGGGCTGAAGCTGGTGGACGCGGCCTGAAGATCAGTGATGTATGCCAAGATTTTAATAGAACGCGGATTATGCGGATTGAGCGGAAAGGGCCGGATTTTTTAAAAGATCCGCATAACTACATTCTATTGGACCAGTTCCGCTGTGGCTCCGCTGGGATGGGTCTGAACCAACGTTTTCAGGCTGAAACCCCGCGCACGCATGACCGCCAGGGTCAGCGCGTCGCCCACCGCTCCGTTGGCCAGGGAACTGCCGAAGGGCAGGACGCCGTCCCCCTCACCTTTTTCGTCAGGGCGGATCTGCAGGACGACATCGCTTAGCTGCCCCAAAGGCGAGTCCGGATACCAGGTCCAGGCCATTACTTTGGCCCCCCGTTCGCGGGCGACGGTGCAAAATGCGTTGAGTTCCCGGCTCTTTCCCGCCTTAGAGAAAGCAATCACCACATCGCCCTCGCGGATAGCTGCTGACGGTCCGTGTAGCGCCTCTCCGGGATGTTGATAGAAGGCGTGTACGCCGCAGGTGGCGAGCAAGTGGGCAAGCCGTCGGGCCATGGTCCCGGATGTGCCCGCACCTGTCACCAAGACGTTGCCGTTGCAGTTCGCCACCAGTTGAACTGCGTCGATAAAGGAATCGTCAATTTGATCGGCGATATCTATCAAGACTTGGCCTTCGGCGCGGATTTGATCTTGGGCTTGCTGTAGGATTTCATGGTTGTTCATGGCGTCCATTCCTCTCTGTATTCACAATCTGTTCGTCACCCTGCATGACGTTCCAGACAATTCGCCATGTCGAGCAAGGATGTCCAACCTACGACCTCAATGATCCAGCGATGTTTTTCTGACTACTACAATGCGGCGCAAATAGGCAGGCAGTTCGTAGTGCGCGTTTTAGCGCGGGTCCCGCCGCCGACCGCGCTAAAACGCGTACTACTGACTGTGTGGTTGTTTACGCTCGGCTGTATTACAACGATGACGGTAGAGCGTAGCCGTTCGGAAATGACGGATCGATCTGGTACTCGGCGATGCGTTCACAGAATTTGAGATGCTCGATACCGTCGCGCGCCGCCGTGTCCGCATCCGGGACCATGGGCGCGCTTTCGATGGTGCAATAACCGCTATAGCCGGTTTTCTTCAACGCCCGCATTACGGCCCTGAAGTCGGTTTTGCCGTAGCCCGGCGTGAGTGAGTTGGAATCGCGGAAATGTTGGTGCCAGAGCAACGGTTGTGCATCCATGACCGCTTCATAAGGGTTCAGCTCCTCCAGGTTGACATGGAACCAATCGAGCTGGATGCCGATGTTATCCCGCCCGGTCAGTTCGATCATGCGTTTGTGATTGGCCGCCGTATTGACGAATTTGCCCATCTCCAGGTGGTTAGTGGCCTCGAACACCAGCCGTAAGCCTTTGGCGGCCGCGTAATCGGACATGCGTTGTAGGGCGTCGACGGCGATGGCTGTGGCTTCATGTACATTGTTAGCCGTAATTGTGTCGTGGATAGCCACGGCGATGGTGACGAAGGGCGCGCCTAATTCCGCCGCAAAATCAATGGTCGATTTGGTTTCAGCCACGGCCAGGTCGGCGGTTTTTTGTTCGGTGAGCGTCTTGAAGGTGGGAGAGAACGGGTCCCACATTTCGCCCCAACATTCGTTGATGCAGGAGACCTCCAGGCCGAAATCAGCCTTTAGTTTTCGGTGGGTTTCCACATAGGCATCCATGCTTACGCCTAGCCCATAGCGTCCTTTGGGTGGGCAGATTTCGATGGCGTCGTATCCAAAGCGCTTGAGACGTTCATAGGTTTTTTCTGGGTGTAGGTAGGTCTCTTCCTGCCCGAAGGTGAGTTGAAAATAGCTGTACTTGAATTGATTCATGGTCCATTTTATCAAAAGGTTAGTCGGAGTGCTCAGGATGATTGGTTGCGGGCGTGTGCTCGTGATAGTAGCCCAACTGGTGCATACGATTGTGTAATCTCCGATGCGCCGTCGTCAGAATCAGGCGCATACGTTTATACGCCCGATCGTTGGGCCGGACGCCCACTGTATCCAGATAGGCCATCGCCCCTTCGATCTGTTCGAGAATGGTGACGGCGTCGGTGGCCGCCAGCATGGGGGAGCCTGCAACCATGGCCATGACCGGCGTCGAATGGGCGGCGATGATCTCGGGTTTGTCAGGATAATGACCCCGAACCAGCAAGGCCAGCCAGGAACTCTGATTCACCTGCACAGACCAATGCCCGGCTCCACCTTCGGCCCCTACAATGGCTCCTTCCCGAATTTCGCCGTTGACTATCAGTTCCACACGTGTCATGGGAATGGTGACGCTGGCGACCTGCCAGGTTACATCCACCGTTCCTCCGTTGGCTGACATTTGGATGACACTGCCCATGGGCTGTCCGTCCACAGAAAACTCCAACAGCGGGCCATACGTGACAAAGGTTTCCTTTCGGCGCACAGCCTCCATCCAGGTCTCATAGGTGAAAGGCGTATTGGGTGCAATGCGGGCGTAAGTGCGCACTGCGCCCACCGCGGTCGTGGCCGTCATCTTGTCGGTGCCTCCCACTGCCGGAACCAGATAACCGCAATTTAGAAAACGATACCAGTCTGAAAGCGAATAGGGATCGATGCCATAATAAAGATCGCCCCATGAGGTCATCTCAATGGCGTCCGCATCGCCTTCTGTAATGGTGGCTGCGGCTTCGGCCCGGGGATCTGGAAAATGCGGGATCACCACCAGCCCGCCCTGCTTGCGACATTGTCGGGCCCATTCGGTCAATGACGCCGCCACTGGATCGCCGAATGCCGCTTCATCCGGGCCACCCGTGGCCAGCGGTGTGATCATGTTGCCCTGATACCCCAGCAGCGAAATGTGTCCGAGCAAGTGCTGACGGTTTTCTGTGCCCACTCGCACCATCCACTCGCCCTCTCTTCCCCCTATGTTGACTTTCCATGTCGTGCGCCCATCGAAATCACCGACATTGGTCATCAATTCGCCCCACTGGCTGGCCAGGAGATTGATGATATTTACGCCTTCGGCCGAGCCTTCCAGCAATGCGGTGGTGGGGGAGAGAAAATGCACATGGGTGTCGGCGGTCACCCATCCCTGCTCACGCCAGGGCAGCACCTTTTCAATCTCGATCTCAATGGCTTCTGTATCAGGCCTGATCTCGACCACCTTTCGCACCGGCCTGATTTCAAATCCCTTCGACACCTCGATATAAACCTTGCCCTGGGGCAGATAGAGGGTCGTTTCGCCGGGGATGTAGGTGGCAAAATGCCGTCGTTCAGGGTGCTCCCAGGACTGGTTGACGAAATCTACGCTGTAATCCTCAAACCAGGAAGGGTTAGGAATGCGATTTCGATCCACCGGAGCCAGATAGTCGCCCCATTCGTCATGGATGTGCAGTTTGGCGGAGACCAGGTTGTCGCTTCCCCGCTCTTTCACCCGCAGGGTGATCTTATGCTGGGCCAACGGCGCAACCTGTAAGGGCGAGGATGGTTTGGAGCCAGCATCCTGCGATTCCACCTGGGCCACGGGAATCGATTGGCCCGTGGAAAGATGGAAACGGGCGTCAGCATGGGATGTATATTCAATCAATAGCTCGTTTTCAGAGATTTCAGGAATTTGATTATTGTACGAGCGCTCCCACTCCTGATTGGGGTAAATCGAACGGGGCGTGGCGGAGATTACCTGTCCCATATCCAGTTGAATCTGTTTGAGCAGGCCGAGATCATCCAGTTCCGGTTGAAAGGTCTCGCCCGGAGGCAGGGGGAGGAGGGCTTTGCGCCGGGTGCGCCAGCGAAAAGGCTGTGAGGAGGCGTCACCTGCTGCCAGGGCGGAGATGATGACAATTCCCGATACCGGCTCGAAACGAACGGCCACGATAGCCTTGTCAGGGTGGGGGTTTTCCCACGCCCACAACCAGTTGGCCCAGGCAAGCTGATCGCCTGCCCTGAGTCGAAACTGGCTCAACCCCCAATCTGAGGTCGGCTCCTCATGGGCGGGCCTCCGGGGCGTGGGCTTGCGGTGAGCCACCGCCTCGAAACAGTTCTCACCCCATCGCCGCAGGAATGTCCCTATCTGATAGCGACGACGAATAGGCAGGCGTAGCTCCTCGCCATCTTCATAGATCATGATGTAATCCGCGGCGTGTTCACCCAATTGTCCCTGCCCGCGCATGGGGGAAATAAAGCCCGAGGGCGTTACGTCATGCGGTCGTCGGTCTGATGTGTGCATGAAGATAAACCATCGGGCCGCCGTGGGCTCCAATTCGACGGTGATAGCCTCATCGATCAGTGTAACCACCTCATCAATATCGAAAGGAATGCCCCAGCCCACGCATTCGCCGCGGGGCGCATATTCCAGCACCCCCGCCATCTCCTGCGAAAGACGCTCATCCTGGCGCAATGCGTCTAAGCTGACATTGCCATGTAACCGCAGCTTCCTAAATTGAGGCGAATGAGGGCCATCGTGAAAGGCCTTCGCGCCGGGCATCTGAAGGTAATGATTGACGAGTTCAGTGTAACCGGTTAGCGGACCGTCTCGAAAGTCATCCATGTCCTATCTCCTCTGGTAAAGCCTGAACACCTGCATCTGAATTGACAGTAAAAAAATGGGTTAATCACGGCCGAAGATGAGTTGAACTTTCGCTGCAACTGCTTTGCCAAGCTTCTCATGCTCGTTCGGATCGAGATGCACGCCATCCGCGTCGCTGGAGATGACGATCTGGCCAGCGTCGAGAAAATGGCAACCGAGTTCCGTCGCTACTTGTCGATAATACGTCCCAAGGTTTAAGGATTTCTCCGCGCCGCCTGTGAACATTTCAGCGAAATCGGAGAGCCTGGCCAGGGGAGGCGGCGCCATCAGCAGCACCTGTGGCGGATGGCCGTCCGGGCCAAACGCACTTTTCTGTACGACGTCCACCAACACGCCGACGCTTTGGGCAATATCATACGTCGAAACGGAGAATCTCATTTTTAGATCATTGGAGCCGAGCATGATGATCACCAGATCCAGCGGATGATGGCTCTCAAGGCAGGGCGGCAGATAGGTGAGACCGTTTTTGTGGCCCTCGACGGGATCGTCCCAGACGGTGGTGCGTCCGTTCTGGCCTTCCTCGATGATGAGATATCCGTCGCCAAGTTGGTTGCTGAGCGCGCCCGGCCAGCGTTCGTCCCGGCCATAACGGGCCAGCGTTTTGGGGTTCCAGCCCCAGGTGTTCGAATCGCCGTAGCAGAGGATGGTTTTCATGGCTGTACTCCCGGATTAGCAAGGTCCGGCCTTTGACAATTTGGCATGGAGCTATCTTTCTACCCTTTGATAGCGCCCGACATCACACCTTCCACGAACATGCGGCGGAACATGAGGTAGACGATGACCAGGGGCACGATGGAGGCGAAGATGGCCGAATAGACGAGCTGGAAATTGGTGGAAAACTGGCCCACCGCGCTCTGGGTGAAGGGTAGCAGAGTGGAGTTGGCCGGATCGAGGTAGACATAAGGCTCTAGGAACTGATTGTAGATCAGTGGCAGCATAATCACCAGCAGGCTGACCGTGGGCACGCGCAACAGCGGCAACAGAATGTGTCGCATATATTGCCAACTGCTCGCGCCATCGATGGATGCCGAATCTTCCAGTTCCTTTGGGATCGCGCTGATGGCTGCTGTGAAGATCATGGTCGATAATGCGGTCCCTTTGATGTTGATCAGCACGATAGAGGACAATTGGAGGCCATAGCGCATAAAACCGGGGGTTTGATAGCCGGGAAATAATTTGAAAAGCCACTGAAAAATGAGGAATTGGGGCAGCAGGATCAACATGGCGGGGATGACCATCTGGAGCAGATATAAATTGTAGACGAACATCTGATCTTTGCGTTGCAATCCCGCCAGACCGTATCCGGTGAATATGGATAGAATGATGCCGAAAAAAAGGCTGAGCGCGGTCACCAATAACGTGCGCCCCAGCGCTTCCCAGAACGTGGTGCCGTAGAGTGTGCTCTTTAATAGCGTCTTCCAGCCGTTGAAGGTGTAGAAACCTGCGAAAAATTTTTCGATCTTCACTTCAGGAATATCGTATTTTTTGGAGACTTGGCGTAATGTCGTGCGCGCCATCAGGAACTCAGTCTGGGGAATGCCAAGCGCTTCTTTCAGATCTTTCAGATCGAGGTTATAGAAGACGCTTAGATTGCCCACTTGCGCATCCATGTTGACTTCCGCCGCCTGGGGGATCCAGAGATGCAGGTCCGCTGATTCTCGGGTGCTGACGAAAGAGCGGATGAACAATACGTAAAAGGGGAAGAGCGTCATGGCTGTATAGAAGAGCATGACCGCCAGCGCGAAGGCGCGTAATAGCCGTCGTCGGGTGGCCATGGACAATTGGAATCTGGATTTCTTATGCCCGCGTCGTTCTGCGTCATTTGCGCCTGTCAGGGGGTGGGGCGTGGTCGTGTTTGGATCGGTCATCGTCGTCAATCTCCTGATCGGCTCAGTATTGTAGTCGTCTCTGAAGACGCTGGAGGAAAATGCCCAGCACCACCAGCGGCAGGAAGGTCTCAACGGCTAAAGTCATGCCCAGGGCGTAACGTTCGATCTGAAAGCCGTAGGTGAAGAAGAGAATACTCAGCAATTTGGCTTCAGGATTGACATAAAGTGCACCCATGGCTACCAATTCATCGAAGACCGCGAAGCCGCCGATAAGCGCCATCACTGTGGCCAAGATGAAGGCAGGCAACATCTGGGGAAAGTACACATGCCACAGTCGTTGCATGTAGCCAGCCCCGTCGACGACGGAGGCTTCGATGGTTTCTTTGGGAATGGCAAGCAGCCCGGCCAGAAAGATAGCCATGTTGTAGCCGGCATAGCGCCACCCCACCAACGCCGGCAGAATAAATGCCGTGCCTTTGGCGGAATAGATGTCGATGGGCTTTTTCAACACCCCCAGTTCTAAAAACAGTTGGTTGGCGGTGCCCGTCTCCCGGCTGAAGAGCATGACCGCTATATAACCGATGGCCAGCCCTGACACCATCAAGGGCAGATAGACGATGGTGAAAAATCCGCCCCGAAAGCCAACTTCGTACATCAGCAGCGCCAGGGAGAGACCAAAGATATAGACGGTTGTGTAGTTGAGAATGACGAACACCAGCGTGCGACGCAGCGCCGGGAAATAGTCCCGTTGCACACTCGGATCTGTGAAGATGGCGAGAAAATTGCGCAGGCCCACCGTGTGGATCTGCGGATCGTTGAATTGTGACATGTCTGTGAACAGAATGGGAATCGCCACGAAGAAGGGAACGATCGTCAACAGCACGAATAGCGTGAGCTGGGGGGCGATGAAGAACCAATCGCGTCGGATGCGGCGATTGGCCATTTGACTTCGTCGTCGCTTCTTGTCGGGAACCGTCTTCTGCTTGCTGGTTGTCATGGTTAAGGACCCGCTCGTTATCGATAAGATGGGCGAACCACCCGGACGGATGATTCGCCCATCACGCCTGTAACGCATTTAGCCGTTCTTTACCTCGTCGGGGATATCATAGCTCTCCTCCCAGTTGCGCTGGGCGATGTCCAACGCATCCTGGATGGAGATCTTGCCGGTGAGGACGTCGGCCATCACCTGGTTATTGCCGTTGGACTGCCAGTCCCAGACGCCCTTGGCGCCCTTCTTCAGGTATGGGCCAGCCACGACCGCACCGGTTTGGCCTTGCTCCCATTTGACCTGCGGGAACGCACCATCTGGATTGTCGATATCCTTAAGGATCGCTTGGTACTGTGGACCCTGGATATCCACCGGTTCATCGGTCTTGTACAGGGGTAAGCGGCCCTCGGCCTGGGCGCGCATGGGGATCACCTCCGGGCTGTGCAGCCAGTTCCACGCTGTCATCGTTGCATCCCAATAGTCCGTGTCCTGATTGCCGGCGCGCATAAAGAATCCGGTTTCGATGGAGGGCGGCAGGGCCCCCTGGATCCAATCCTGTCCATCGGCGGGCGGCGTCATGGGGAAGCCGTTCTGGTGTCCGTTGACGGCGAACTCCGAACCGGCGGCCAATGCTTTGTCCCACACCCAGGGACCATGGAGCATCATGACCGACTTGCCGGCGATGTACGAAGCCTCCATGTCACCTTCCCACTGGCGGGTCCACATGTTTTCCGGGATCCAGCCTTTGTCGTTGGCTTCTTTGAAGAACTCAAAGAAGTGACGGTAAGGGGAGTCGGGATCGTCGAATTTGGCTCTACCCAGGTAGGCATCCCGTTGCCGATCTCTGCCGCCATCCGCGAAAGCCAGTGGAATCATGTCGACATAGTTGACGCCAAACACCCAGTTGTGCCAACCCTGATTCCAGAAGTAATCGACATCCGGCTGGGCGTTGGCCCATTTGGTGCCCTCATCCAACCACTTTTTCAGATCGTCCCATGTTTTGATATCTTTACGTGGGTTGAGGCCGGCTCTGTCCATGAGCTCCTCGTTGTACTGCCAGGTGAAGACGATCCCTTGGTATATCTCCAGCGTGCGCGGGCCAGGCAAACCATATAGATCCGACCAGGCCGTTTTCGCATCGAAGGTGAAGCGATCCCACCATGGGAAGTCGAACGAACTCAGGTCCGTGAACATTTCATAGTTGTCTCTATTGGCTAACAACTGTAGCTCCTGAGAGTGTTCGATGGCAGGCAGAAAACCGCCGGCCACTTTTGCTTCATGCGCAGCGGCCGTGTCTTCGTTGATGGAGAAGAGGTTGATCTTGATCCCCGGATGTTCGGCTTCGAATACGTTCCAGATCTCGCGATAGGGTGCTTCGTATTCGGCCACGGGAGACATGACGTCCAGCGTCACTTCGGCGGCGGGCGGCGCACTGCCGGACGGGGCCGCCCCTTCTGTGGCTGGCTGCTGCGGGGCGGCGGGCGCACCTCCCACGCCACAGGCGGCCAATGCGACGCCTGTGGCGCTGACTGCGCTCAGTCGTAGCATTTCCCGACGACTCATTGTTCTTCTTGCCATAATTTTCCTCCTAAAGAATAGAGAATACAGAGACAACGACAGGTGATGCGTAATTTACGACGGAGTACGATGTAAACGGGGGATTGCAAACCGCAAAGGCCTCGGCTCAGCCGTCATGTCGATAGAAGTCCCATTTTAGATAGGTCGTGATCGCTTCTTCCAGGACATCGGCATAATGGCCCCGGGTCATGGCGATGTGGTGCTCGTAGCCATTCTTGGTCAGGTATTTCATCAATCCCTGCAGATTGGGGATATGGCAAACCGCAACACCGCCATCGATGTTGGTGGGATCGGCGGTGAACTCGCCCTCGCCAGCATAGGATCGGATCCGTCCCCGGACGTCATCCGTGGACATGCGGAAGTAGGTCATGGGACCGGGAGCGACCTTTCCCTTGATGGCGCCGAATGCGTTTTCCTCCCCGACCGAGCGGCCGATGACATCTAGGTTCGATATTTCGATCTCATCGGCGACGAAGCTCTTGGGATAGTTGCTGCAATGGGTGTTGATCACTTTGTCCCTGTCCGTGCCATAGTTGTTGTTCCAATCCAGGAAGCCGGGCGGGTTGCCGGAGGCCAGCAGCAGGGCGTACATGGAGATGGAGCCTGCTATGTCCACCTCGCAGGCGCTGGGCATGTAGCGCTCGCCCATCATGCTCATGGACAGGCAGGTGGCGCAGCCGTAGTTCAACTGCACTGATGTCCAGCATTGGATCGCGCTGGCGTCGCACTGGTTTTCCTCCATCCAATGATCGAGCGCCACCGACCAACTCGCCTGTTTGACCACATTTTCATCGGGCACAAAGGCGGGTATCGAACCATAGACTTTGATTTCGGCCAGCTTTTTCTCCACCTCTGGCGTCATCTTAGCCTGCAATCGATTGGCCTGAGCGATGATGTCAGAAAGATCGACCGTCACCGTGGTGATGCCTGTGGATTGGAGCAGTTTCTCTGAAAAACGGACGGTGTTGAACGCGGACGGCCGCGCGCCGATGGCCCCTACGCGCATATTGCGCAACCCCTTGACCACCCGGCAGACCCGGGCGAAGAAGTCCAGATCTTTGACGAACTCTTGGCTGCCCAGCGAATAGGTGTGATAGGTGGTGTCGGTGAACGGAATGCCATACTGGTAGAGGTTGTTGCAGACGGAGAGCTTGCCGCAAAATGCGTCCCGGCGCTGGGTCACGCCCAGCGCATTGGGGTCATCGTCATCCAGTGCCTGGACCAGCACCGGCACATCTAATTTGGCCATATCAATGGTCTGCACCACGCCCAACTCATCGCCAAAATTGGGCAGCAACACGACGATGCCGTCAATTTCGTCTTGGTGTTTCTTGAACACATCCGCGCACAGCTTGGCGTCGGCATAGGTCTCGATCGCGCCGTTTGGCGTCGCGTCTGCGGGTGGGATCACATAGTCGTAGCCAAGCGCATCCAGTTTGGCTAATAATTTTGTCCTGGCTTCGATCGCCAACTGGGCGTTGAAAAACCCGCGCGTGGCGATAATCACGCCGAACGTCGTCTTCTTCTCCATCAGTTTCATTCTGTCACCCCCTGATATGATTGGCTCCTATTGTCGTAACTATTCACGATAGACCGCGGATTGAACGGATTAGGCTGATTTTCACGGATTTTTCGTGCCTGCTCAATAAACCGGGGAAGTCCGTCGCACTGGCCGGGCGTATTGAAGAAATTCGGCCTGGCTTGGGTCAGTGCAACGCACTCCGCCCCAAAATATTGAGCAGATACGATTTTTCTTTGCAAAATCCGGTTTGACCCGCTCGATCCGCCCAATCCGCGGTCTATCTGAGTCCGCCTGAATAGTCACCTATTGTCATTGAAACGATGTTCGTTATGGCAGAAAAACCGCCTTCAAGGTTTTGCCTTCCAGCGCCATGGTCGCCCCTTCCACAAAATCCGCCAAGGGGAAGCGATGGGTGACGAGTTTGTCCACCGGGAAACGGCCGGAGGTCACCAGTTTGACAGCGAGGCGCTGGTGGCGGGGGGCGAAGATGGTCGTCCCGATCAGATGCAGCGCGTTATAGTGGACGATGTTGGTGTCGATGTCTGGCTTGCTGCGGTCTTTGGGTAATCCACCGAAGAGCAGGATGCGTCCTCCCTTACGCGCCATTTCCACGGCCTGCACCTGGGCGATGGGGGCAGGCGTGGCGGTGATGACCACATCCGCGCCCTTGCCGCCAGTGAGGCGTCTCACTTCTTCCACCAGATCGACTCGGCCTGCGTTGATGGCCGCGTCCGGCTCGAATGGCTCGACCAATTCAAGGCGGGAGTCCACGATGTCGGCAATGAAGATCTTGTCCGCACCCCGCATCCGGGACAGCGCGGTGTGGATGGCGCCGATGGGGCCGGCGCCGATGACGACAACCGTGTCCCCGATCCCCACCCGCCCCTTCTCCTGTGCGTTCAGGCAGGAGGAAATGGGTTCGGTGATGGCGGCGAACGCCGGATCGGCATCCCCGGTGGCGCCCTGGATGTTGCTCAGTTGGCGGAC
>Ga0114931_10005016_pt1 | contig 16404 bp, 11 predicted proteins | sample 2SBtaG_FD_89579 | JGI IMG/M metagenome (GOLD analysis project Ga0114931, IMG submission 89579) | Deep subsurface microbial communities from Kolumbo volcano to uncover new lineages of life (NeLLi) - 2SBTROV14_V59a metaG | ecosystem: Environmental > Aquatic > Marine > Volcanic | place: Kolumbo...
CAGCAGTAAGGGAAGTGTTTGAAGACGGCGTACACCTGAAACTGGTCAACCAGGATGGCAGCAACTTTATCAGCGCGATTTTGGAGCTCAAGAATAACCCCCAGTTTAGAACCAGCCTTGGTCAGAAAGGACAGCAGCTAGTGTTAAAAGAATATACATGGGAAAAGAATGCTGAGAGGGTGGTTTTCCATATCGAGAGCAGAAATGCCAAATAGCAAAATCGGTATCTTAAGAATATGAAGATTCTACATGTGAGTACCAAGGAGCATCGATTTGGAGCAGGGATAGCCGCATATAGACTCCATAAAGGACTGATGTCTCTAGGTGAAAATTCTTGGATGCTAGTAGATAGCGCGAGCCAAAAAGAAGATTCCATAGTCAGACCAACAAATAATTTTAATAAGTTTATGGCGCGTGTATGCCCGCAAATGGATAAAATACCTGGGCGTTTAGCCGGATCGCCACACGATCTTATTTCATCATCGTGGATGCCTAACAGACTGATTTCCAGGATAGATGCGCAATCAGCCGATATTATAAATTTGCACTGGGTTAATGATGGGTTTCTGCGAATAGAATCGTTACCGAAGATAAAGCGGCCTATCGTCTGGACATTACACGATATGTGGGCATTTTGTGGCGGGGAGTACTATGTAGGTGGTAGCACTCGCTATAAGGAAGGATATAGAGCTGATAACCGCGCTACTATTGAATCTGGTCTGGATGTAAATAAATGGATATGGAAAAGAAAGAAAAAATCATGGTCGAAGATTGACAATATGGTAATCGTAGCACCTAGTCGATGGTTGGCGCGCTGTGCGCGCGAAAGTGACTTGTTTGGTAATCGTAGAGTTGAAGTATTACCAAATGGTGTAGACCATAATCGGTTTCATCCGATGAATAAAGCAATGGTTAGGGATATTCTGGGATTGCCAAGAGACGCGAAATTAGTTTTGTTCGGCTCGGTTCTGTCAACAAGTGATAAAAGGAAGGGGTTTCATTTGTTAAAGGACGCGTTCAAAAAATTGCAATCGGTCGTAAATCAAGATGACTACCAGATGGTGGTATTCGGCGCACCATCGGGAAATTCGTTTGGTATGAAAGTCCATTTCATTGGAAGGCTAATGGATGAAATTAGTATAGCGCTTGTTTACGCGGCCGCAGACGTTTTTGTAGCGCCATCGACCGAAGAAAACCTGGCAAATACGGTATTGGAGTCCTTAGCTTGTGGTACACCGGTTGTAGCGTTCGACATAGGTGGAATGCCGGATATGATCAAGCATAAAAGTAATGGATATCTAGCACCCGGTTTTGACACGGATGCGTTGGCCAGAGGGATACAATGGGTCACTGAAGATGAGCACCGATGGAAAAAACTTTCAAGTCAGGCGCGGGAAACGATAATACAATCGTTTACGCTACAGCGATCCGCTTCTAGATATATAGAATTATATAAGGATATTTTATAAATAAGTAATATATCATAAAGTAATATCGTTATTTTCAGAAAGCTCTTTCCGCTATTCAGTTAGGCGGACACCGTCAAAGAGCCCATACCTAGTCCTTAATTGCACTACATTGATTTCGTCCATGCAAATAAATCTAAATAGAATCAACAAGATACAGTGTAATGTAAAGAGGGAGAATGTGATTGGGTAATCTTCATAGTGTGATGGATAAATTAACCGAAGCGAAGGAATGTCGAAAAAATATACAAAATAATTAACGCAATAATACAATCCGCCGGCGATGTGGAAATCGGTAGCGAGGAAATTGTGGCCCGGCCGTCGGCAATCAAACTAGGGCATTGGGATTGCTAAGTTATTTAAAGGTTCAGTTAGAATGCTCACGTAACTGAATGAGTTCAGAAATATTGTAATTGGTGTTATAGTGTTAACCCAATTATTGGAACGACTTTGAACGACGATAGCGATAGTTCATCTTTGCGAAGAAATGAAATGTTTCTTTCCGGTTTGAGGATGATTCTTGGAAAAATATGCAGTTTGCCAATCTGTGCGATGCTGTTTTGTCGAAATAATTTACAAAACAAAAATGTGTAGAGCTAAATAAGTAGGATTCCGAAGGTTGGAACGACGACAATGGTTAAAAAGCTCAGCTACTTCGCGAGGAGTGAACGAAGGATGTTTGGCCAGTATCTGAAAGCTGCTGCAGGGCTCTTGTGCGTTTTCATGGCAGCCATCAGCGCGTCGCAAGCATTTGCCGAAGACGATTATCTGCTGGGTGGAGGCGATACAGTTGATATCGTCGTCTATGGCCAGCCTGATTTAACGACAGTAGTGCGGATAAGTCAGGACGATGGGACTATTACCTTTCCTTTACTGGAAGAAGTGGCCATAGCGAGTCTTTCGCCGGAAGAGGCCGGGCGAAAAATAGCTAAGTTACTCAGGGATGGCGGCTTTATTAAAAATCCCCAAGTGTCTCTTACGGTTAAGGAATTTCAAAGCCAGAAGATTGCTGTCATGGGACAGATTAATAATCCCGGGCAGTATTCACTCACCGGAGAGAGCCGCGTAATCGATCTCATATCAAAGGCCGGCGGTCTGAAAGATGATGCGGCCGACGTCATTGCCGTAGTAAAAAATGAAGACGGAAAGCAGGTAAAGCATGAGATCGATTTGCTGCGCTTTTATGCAGGCGATATGAATCAGAACATCAAGGTATCCAGAGGCGATTTTATCCTGGTGCCGAAGATGGATGAGTTTTATATCCATGGGGAAGTGCAAAGATCGGGGATGTATCGTCTGGAAAGGGGCATGACGGTGATGCAGGCACTGTCCGTAGGTGGCGGGATATCTGAACGCGGATCCATGAGAGGCATCGTGGTTACGCGGGCCCAAAGCGATGGTACAACGAAAAAGTTTAAAGTGGAATTGACGGATAAAGTAATGCCAAATGATGTTCTTTATGTGAAAGAGCGGCTTTTTTAGTTATGTTGTTTTGATTGGGCATCGTTATGACATCAAACGAAATCAATATTGAAAATATCTTTCTGATCTTGCGGATGCATATGCGCTTGATAGCCGGGATTTTCACCCTGGCAATTCTGATTGCTGCGATCGTAACCTATCAAATGCCAAGAATGTACCGCGCAACAAGCTCGTTGAATTTTGAATTCAATTCGACTAATCCATTGGAAGATCAAGATAGTAAGATACTCCTTCAGGCCAGTTATATCACTACACAGGTCGGCATTTTGAGCAGTTTGAATGTCGCTCAACATATCATTGATGGCTTATCGGGCTATGAGAAGAGACGTCTGGTTGCTGCACTGAACGCGAAGGCTTCCATTATCGACGAGGTGAAATTTAAAGTAAAACAATTGATTAACCGGCTTTTCGAGAGCGCTGAAAAGGGTCGTGATTACCTGGATGGTGATGAACTGGTCGGAGGAAAAAAAAATGCAGAAAGTCTACTCGTGCATGCGCACTATGATCGACTGGCGAAATGGATCGGCGTCGATCTGGAAATTACTCCCTTAGCGAATAGCCGCATCGTCGATGTCTCTTATTATGCAACGGACCCTAAGATTGCAGCGTTCATGGCGAATAAGTTCGCAGAAGCATATATTGCCGCGAATCTGAAAATGGTTACTGATCCGGCTTACAGTAAAAAAGTTTGGTTTGATGAGCAATTGAAATCGTTGCGTACCAGCCTTGAAGAAGCCCAGGCCAGGTTGACCGCTTATCAGCAGCAGGAGGGAATCGTGTCGTCAGACGAGCGTATAGATCTCGAGACGTCCAGATTACAGAATCTTTCGGAGCAGTTCGTCAAGGCACAGGAAGTAACTCGAAATGCGGACACTACCAAGGAAAAACTTAACGGTGTATTAAGCAGCGGCGCCTCCTTGATGACATTTGAACCTGTATTTAACAATAGCGTCGTGCAGAAAGTAAGAACAGAAATAAGAGACCTCGAAGGGCAGTTGGTTGAGAGTTCAAACAGCCTTGGTGAAAAACATCCTAAGATACAGAAATTAAAATCGGAACTTCGTGCAGCGCGAAGAAGGTTAAACAATGAGATCCAATCCATTAAAGATGGCATAATAAATGCAGCAGATCTGGCAAAGCAACGCGAAAGCGATATTGCTCAGGCCATGGAAAAGCAGAAGAAGCTGGTTTTAAATCTTAAGGGAGAACACGATCGCATCGCTGTATTGCAAAGAGAAGTCGAAAGTGCGCGAGTGGCCTACAATGCGGCGCTGAATCAACTGAATACAACAAATATGCTGAACATGGTAAATCAGACAAATGTATCCATTGTTGATCATGCCACTGTGCCATCGAAGCCGGCTACGCCAAATGTGCCAAAGAATCTTGCAATAGGGGCATTTGGTGGGCTGTTACTTGGCGTGGGTATAGCTCTATTTATCGGTGTGTTTGTGCGCAGAATACACTCTGAAGAAGATATTATCAGCGGGATTGGGATCCCCATTCTTGGTCACTTGAAGTAATCCCTTCAGCTGCATCGGACAACTGAGATATGAAGATCAAAACGCTAATGGATTTTCTGAATAATTCCTCTGAGCCCGGCGGCGTCAGAGGTGATGATTCGAATGGCGCCGATTATCGATCTTCCGACGATGAAAATGTTATCTATATAGAAAATCCCAGTCTGGAAACAGTCAGCGAACAGGTGGAAGGCAAAGAATTACTGTATGGCGGAACCCGTTGGGCTGATCAAAGTATGGGAGAGATACTGGTAACCCAGGGGAAGATCAATGGCGTTGATGTCGATCGAATTATCGATCACCAGCGGGAAAATGGAATGTATTTTGGCGAGGCGGCAGTGGATTTAGAGCTGGTTACCCAGGACGATATCCTGCAGGCCTTGTCTGGTCAGTTTGGTTACACCTATGGACAAGGTAAGGATGATGCGCCATCTCAAGAAAAGGTGATGGCAAGCTCTCCCTTTGGCGAGCTCGCAGAGGAATTTCGTTCTATCAGGGGACAACTTCTGAACAACTGGTTAACACCGAATCAGAAGACATTGGCAATTCTGAGTCCTGGTAGCAAAGAAGGGCGGAGTTATGTTGCTGCAAATCTGGCCATGGCTTTCTCCCAAACCGGCAGATCAACGCTTTTGGTTGACGCAGATCTTCGTGCCCCTCGACAGCATGAAATCTTCAATGTTAAAAGCAGAATCGGTTTGTCGATGTTGCTGGCTGGTCGTGTAAACATGGAAGATCTTGATATGCTCCCGGACAACATAGCAACGTTTCAACATCTTTCCGTGTTGAACTGTGGCGCAATACCGCCAAATCCCGCGGAACTTCTTGGGAACAGGCGGTTTTCATCAATTCTGCGAGAACTTAAGAAACACTTTGATGTTATCGTTATTGACACTCCACCAGCTTGTTACAAGGCTGATATCATGTCAATCGCATCCATGGCGGGTAGCGCGCTATTGGTAGCCAGAAGTGGATACTCAAGATTGGACGACACAAAAACTTTAGTATCAATTCTTCACCAAGCGAAAGCGCAAGTAGTTGGTGCTGTGCTTAACCAATATTAGACCGACAATACATAACTACCTAGCCACTCTACAGCGCCAACCATGCTCCATCGACATTGCTATATTACCCAGTCAACGATTAAGTGTACGTATAAAAATAGTGGCGTGCGGAACACGGCTGGCAGAATAGATTACAAGCTACTGCTGAAATAGGTTTCTCAGCATGCACAGTCAAAGTAATACATTGGTAAATGGATTATTAGTGTATTTGCTTCTATTTATTAGCGGCGCTGAGCGATATCATGTATCTGCGAATAAATATCTTGTAATCGTGTTCGTTGTAAGTTTAGCAGCTTGGTACATGTTTACAGATAGAAAATTTAGCGACAAATTTTTACTGTATATTTCAGTATTCGCCGGAATGTTATTCCTGTTAAGTCTCTACACAGGCGGCAGCCTGTCGTTGCAGTCCTTAATAGCAACAAATATTAAGTTTATGACCGCATATCTGATTCTTCGGACGGTTGGAGAAAACTTTGTTGAAACTTATATACGATTGCTTGTCTTCCTGGCGGCTGTAAGTCTGCTTGGGTATCTGACGGATTACCTCCATTTATTTGACGGGCTAGTTTATAAACTACCCTCCATTGGGGGTAAAGGATACGAGGGGATATTCTATGTATTTAGACACATCTATCACCCCTACAGAAACAATTCAATATTCTTTGAGCCAGGAGCATATCAAGGTTTTCTAAATGCTGGGCTTTTTTTAATTGTATTCGCCAATACAAACTTTACGAATAAACGAAAATGGACTTATATCGCTATATTGATAGCGGCGTTAATAACCACAGCTTCTACAACAGGATTTGTAATATTTTTGATGCTTTTTTCACTATTTTTATATAAGGGAAAGCTTGCCTCATTTTCGCAAAAAGCGGCAGCAGTCGGATTAGCTGTTGCCGTTGCTGGTATATTTGCAGCACAATTTCAATATGTGATCGTAGAGAAGCTGAGTAACTACTTGAATCCGAGTGTAACAAGGCAAGGTTGGAGTGCTGAAAATCGTAGTTTTGATGCGCAGACAGATCTGAAAATATTTAAAAGACATGTTTTTGGACTAGGATTTAATGAATATCAGAAAGAATTTAACAGATTGCACGGAGGGGGACTAATTAGGGAGGGATCTTCGAATGGCGTCACCAGTATATTTGCAAACTACGGGTTACCTTACGCCTTATTTATCTTTATATCGTATTATTGGGCGCTTAGAAAATTGTTAGACGATACTCCAGTGGCGTCGGCAGCATTTTTTATGTTTATTATGTTCCTTTGGGGGGAATCCTATTATCAGTTGGCACCTATTAGTTTCGCGATAATTGCGGCGGCATTTGTGCATTATCGATTATCGGGTACTGAACAATCCAATCTAGGGCATGAATCTCGTATCTAATTTGAATATCCTTAGGAGTTAAAAATATTCGAACCGATCATAAGTCCCCCAGATAGAGCAATGATTGTACTTGGTCATTTGGAAAACAGAATTAGAGATATTCGGGTATTAGAACTATAGATAGTAATAGATCCTAATCTATAAATATGAAAAGATTTTGATAACAATAATTCAAATATTGATGAAGTGTAAGTGATGATATTAATGGTTATGCCCTATGCTTCTAATATGAAACTGTCAGATGAAAAGTCGGAAGTTAAATGGAAAAAATAAGATTTCTTCATATACCTAAAACAGCGGGATCTACGTTTGCAAGGATTCTCAGAAATCAATATAGGGGAAAGCCGCGTTTTGTATTCACAGGCGACAACAAAATAGATAAAGAAAGATTTTCAGAACTATCTAAAGTAGAAAAGGATTCTGTAGGTCTTTTCACCGGCCACGCACCGATTGTATCGGGTATCAAAGAAGCGGATGAAATACCCATCATTACAATACTGAGGGACCCTGTTAGCCGGGTTAAATCTTTCTGTCAATACGTATCCGAAGGAAAGAGTAAATATTTATTGGGCATGTTTCCTCCAGAAAGATTCGATCTAGATGAGTTTTTATATAGCGGTAATTCAGAACTCTCAAACCTTCAGTCAAGAATGTTAATAAATTATGAAATGGGTGAAAATGGGTTATTAATCAGCAATTTAAATCAGGATGAAATAAAGTTAATGGCATTAGACAATTTGTTTAACAAATTGACATGTTATGGATTACAAGAGAAATTTGACGAAAGCTTAATACATATCTCAAGAAAATTTGGTTGGAAAACTCCCTACTATGAGTATAGAAATCGCAAGGACTTAAAGAAATTATTGAAATTTGAAGATCGCCACATAAACAAAATAAAGGAGTTAAACGAAATTGATATAGCTTTCTATAATGAAGCGAAAGAACGACTTAGTGCGATCTTAGACTTGGATAAAGAATATAAAAAGGCCTATGAAGTGTTTAGACGCCGCCAAAAAATAGCGTCGCCAATGCTGAAGCTATATGGTGACACCGGACGTTATGTTAAAAAAGTATTCAGATTGGTATTCGGAAAATAGCGGTGCATTGCTCCATGTGTGAAATATCAAGGATAGAATAATGAGTTTATTTTTTGTTGGGAAATCAAAAGCAGCCGGCCATAAAAGTCGAATAAAGGAAATATGTAATAGCTTTAAGAGCGATAAAGATATTAAAGAGCTAGAGCAAAGCTCAACTAATTGCTTTGTTTATTGTAGCACTCCACCCAAAGCGATAGATGATATGTTTATAGAGCTTGGTGGTGCCGGATCATGGATATTGCTTGTTGGAGCGCCGGTGCTGGAGGTAAAAACCGCCGAGGGTAAGCAGAAATTCGCGAAAGAATTTTTTCAAGATCCTTGCAGAGTGTTACGTAACCAAGTAGATGGGCACTATGCCGTGCTGGCTTATGATGAAAAAAATGATGAGTTTTTCGCTGGAAGCGACTGGAATAGTTTAATACCAATATACTACGCTGTTACAGAAGAGGGGCCTCTATTCTGTGGTTCAGAATTACCTCTGGCGAAACTTCTTCAAAGTGAGATTGATGCTTTTGGTTTCGCGCAAGCTATCCAATACGGTGTGGTTTGGGCTGAGAGGACTCGATTCCGCGATATTCGTAAACTTGAAGCGTGCGAACTCATAAGAATTGATGCGGCGAATAACTTGAAGCGAGAAAAATACTGGAAGCCACAGATGGAAGAGTTGTGGAAAGGCTCTTTCATGGACGTTTCACAGCGTTGGGTGGAAGTGATGCGTAAATGCATTCGTGTCTTCTCTGATCAGAGGGGTGGAAGCGATTTGTCATCCGATCTTACAGGAGGAGAAGATTCACGTTTGATAGCCGCTCTACTGCACGATCTTGATGTTCCATTTAATGTTAGAGTAGCTGGCGAGCCAAACGATTTAGACGTAAAGATAACTAAAAATTTGGCGAATACGCTTCATCTCGACCTATCGATAGAAAATACTCAACCAGCGTCCACGGATGAGCTATCGATGCATGCCTCGAGTATTGTTACACAGAGTGACGGATATCACTCTTTTTTTACAAATGCATTAATGTTCACGCATGAGCTCCACCATCAGCCAAAAGAGTATACGAATATTCATCTTTGCGGGCTACCAGGAGGGCCACAGTTTCGTGGCGCGGATTATTTGCGTGCAAAACTATTATTTCCGTCTACTTATGGCGATTTCGATTATCGTGGCTATACAAGAAGACGGTTTATCATGGATTATACGAATGGCTTATTAAAGTATTCAGATAAAGCCTACTATGAAGGAGCGTATAGCGTTATAAAGGAAGCTCTAGAAGAAGTTGCAGAGTTCCCGACAGGAATTCAGGTAGATCATTTAATGCGTGTTAGATATGGCTGCTTATTGACAGCGCATATAAAGAGGCCGTTCTATTTTGCATTTGCTCCTCGGGATATGACGCGATCGACATATAATATACCTCCTAGCATGAAGAGGGGTGGGAAACAGTATAAGGCAATAATTGAAATGCTTTGGCCGGAATTGGCTTGGATGAAGACACAGGCTGGAGTTCCCACAGTACGAAAATCATTGCTTCGGACGCCGTTGTTCATTCCAGAGCAATATATAAAGCTGAAAAAGTCATTCAAAGGCATTGTCCGTCAAAGATTCAAATTGGCTACCGCTCTTAGAGCACAGGGCGACGTCAACGCAAGGCATCATGCGTTAGCATTTCATAGTAATTCAATCAAATGGCTTTTTCATACAGAACCATATTCAGTTTGGTTTAAGTCGGCTGATACAATGATGAGTGGCAATCAGTATAGCCCTTTAAAATTAAACGAGCTGTTATCGAGGGCGAAACAACCTGATTTTGATCAAGTCCAATTATTTGGAAGGGTCGTTAGTCAAGAGCTGGCATTCCGAAAAGTATATGGATTAATTTAGTTCAGCCCAACTTGATAAATAACTATTTGGCTATTTGTTCAAGTGGTTGTCCAGGTCAATGGAAATTGCGAAACCATATAAATAGATATTTACCGTTGAGAAAATAATGAAACAAAAACCAATATTTATTATCAATACGGGGCGTTGTGGAAGCACATTTCTGTCTCGAATAATAAATGAGCACCCACAGTTTTTAGTAATATCAGAGTTAATAGAACCAATCGCCCATAATCCATATTTCGACAATCATAGGGTGGATGGGAATACATTCTGGGATTATTTAAATCGAAAATCGATGCAGCAAAGGGTGGATATATGGAGGAAGACAAAAACAAGAGAATTAGGTTATTTGGACGAGAACGACGAAAATGTTTCATTGCTGTCCGCGTATACCCTGCCACAGTTATCTGAAGAACATCTTGAACTAAGGAATAAAATACATGACGAAGTATGTGCATGGTCCACTGAATCAGTCAGCAAACATTTTATAAACCTTATGGAGTTAATAAGGGACATTTTCGGGAAAGAAATATGGATAGAAAGAACAGGTGGTTCAATCAATCAAGTTGATCGGATAGTAAAGGTATGGCCGGAAGCAAAATTTATTTATATATTCCGCAATGGGTATTCAACTCTGAAATCGATGTACCGTCACCCTATACTGTCCATGTTTTCATATCTTAATGCGGGTCATCGGTGAGATGTTGCAGCGCCGCCGAATCCCGTCTATATAGCACAAATGTGGTATGACTGGATGTTCAAGGGTTTATCGGTATATTCGAAAACCAAAAATACGCAGAAACTTGTAGTTAATTATGATCATTTATTGGGGGCACCGGAAGATGAAGCTTCAGGAGTATTAAAATTTTGCAGGCAAGATGAGTGCTTGCGTAATTACGATAATCGATGGTTGAAATGGGTGTCATCCCAAATTAGAGTTAATGATGAAAATAAGGGTAACGGAAACTATGATGATGATCTTCTCTATGAAGAATATCAAAAGCATCGTAGTGTGCTAAGTGAACAGTTTCCTGAATTGGAGAATATGTTATGAAGCGTATAGGGATAATAGGAGGAATGGCCCCGTATTCGACAGCCTCATATTATATGGAAATGCTTACGAAATATGAGAACGCGCAGAAGAATATACGATATCCAGAAATTGTCATTTATAGCGTGAATTTTGAGAAAATAGTTAAGGAGGACTATAAATCACACGATTATATTAGTTATATATTTGAACAGTTAGATAAGGTTGGGTGTGATTGCGCAATAGCCGCATGCAATTCGATACATACGGTTTTTAATGACTTATCCAGCAAAATGCCGATACCGTGGATAAGTATTATGGAAGCCGTAAAATATTATATCTCTCGGATGGATGTGAAAAATATTGGATTGTTAGGTACAACGTATACCATGCGGGATACGTTTTATGATAAGTATTTTGCGGGTAGCCATGAGTTTATCAGGCCGGATGAACAACTCGGCGAAGAGTTGAATACACGTATATATAACGAAATTGTTTATGATAGATGTACCGCGGAAAGCAAGGAGTTTGCAGTTCGAATAGTCGAAAACGTTCGCTCAAAAGGAGCGGACATTATTTTGTTGGCGTGCACGGAGCTTAATGTCCTATTCTGCGATCTCGATTTAGATATGCCGGTTGTAGATAGCGCAAAGATGCATGTAGATTACATGGTTGAGAAATTAATTGAAAGCAATTCAAGTATTTAGCCAAAGCTCAAGTGAGCGCGTCTAAATCTTACAATATTTCAAATATTGGAATTTCCGCTTAGTGTGTAATTGGTTTTGTGGAAACGACGAAATTGTCGAAATATATGTGCTGATCTGTTGAGGGCGCCCAGCTAATATCATTGCCACCGTAAAAGGTTAAGAACTGAAGCGTCCCGATTTTGAGATTTTCTCCACCTGGCATGCGATACATAATACTGTTCGTATCGAGTACCTTCACTCCGTTAAACCATGCCTGGAGACTCCCGTCCAGGATACCGGGCGTATTCATCTTGTAGTGTATTTCGACCCGGTTCCACTTTCCTTTCTGAAAATAGACCTGACCATTCGGGCCATCATCCCACTCTATGTTGTCACCGAATTTTCCGGGCTGATTGGCATGATATACATAGTTGATTATTTGACCGTTGTCATGCCACATAAGCACTCCGGTCCAGCGGTCGGTACCATCTGACGGTACACCGGCATTCGAATAAACACCGACGCTTGATAAGCCGGGCAATTTTCCGCCGCGTACAAATTCGGCATTTTTCTCAAAATACACATCATAAGCAAAGTACAGCTCATCATGTGAACCAATATCCATTTGCCATCTGGAACCGCTGTTACCCCCATGACCAACTTTATTGGCCGCATAAAAGACTTGCATGGTATTTCCATGAGATCCACTGGGGTCAGGGTCTGGCACGATTTTTACAGCGTCAGTTTTAGGAGCACCATCGTCATTATTCCAGGCGGTACGAACATCGTTAATCGTATAGGTATGCAATGGCTCATTGTTGAAATCTTGATAAAAAAGAATTTCAGCGCCAACCGGACTCGATGTGATAAGCCCCGTCAAAAGAAGTGTATTGGATATATTCCCCACTGATCCAGTATAGCCAATACCTGAGGAGGAATCGAGCCGGGAGCTCAATAGGGCCGGATTGAGAGTTACAGCAACATCATTAGTGAAAAACGCAACATTAGAACTACTTCCAATCAGGCTCCTTTCCTCATCCATCATACGCACAGTATCACTAACCAAATAATCAGTATTAGGTATATCTGTCGACATAGGGTTCTGAGACAATATTGCCGTATCGATTCCGCCAATGATTATACCATCGCTTGAGTTATCGATTATGCCATCACTGTATAAATCCAGCGCTAGCCGTTCCATCAGCAAATCTGTTGAAATTAGGGGATTGGATGACAAGGATGTTTTGTAGAGTAGCGATGACAGCGCTTCAATTGCAGCACGATAGTTGACCACCAACTGCTGTGTTTCAACGCTTGTTGCATCCGAAGTGATGATCGGTGGTGTTGTGAATACATCGATGACAGCCGGCATGCCGAAACCGATCGCCTGAATGGTATCGCGACTAAATTGCGTTAACCTGTCTACCAGGGGGAGGCTGCTTGAACCGCCGGATTGGAAGTCCAGTCTCAACATCTGATAGGCAAGGGTTGTATAAGGTGTGGCATACACAGGCTTCCTGGAATCCAGGGATTCCTGTGTGATGATCGTCACCAGCTTATGTATGACCGGTGCCATGCCGGTGTTTCGGTCAATAGCATTGGATCCATCAATGACCAGAACATAGGGTGGCGCAACAACTGCCGGAACTGCCAGGCCGGTAATCTCCGCGTAGGCATTGGTCGTCGCTGCGGCAAGAGGTTTTCCGGGTTCGTAGAGTTGTTCAAAACGAGTATCCAGCGCATAGAGCTTAACAGAAGCGAAGGCGAGAGGCCCTTTAATACCCGCCCCGGCAATGAATAACTGTGGCTGAGTGGTTGGGGCGGACTGTGACAGGCTTGGATCGGCAAATGATCCGCCTCCACCCCCCCCACATGCGGTTAGTACGGCTAATCCGGCAACAAGTAGTACACGTTGAAGAACAACTGCTGATGCTTTGTACATCCTAATCTTCCATTTTGAACAACAACTGGAACACTTATCGGCAATTGTCGTGCCAAATTTCAATAAATCCGACTTTTATTCGAAATAAAGGCAACTTATGGTAATAACCTCACACTTATGCGAGGAAAATGGCGGCGTTATCGTCGAGCCAACTGTCTCAATTCGGTGACACTTAATTCGACGGCATAGCTATCCAATTGATATTTAATGAATTATAAGGTCGTGTTTACACAACGATAGTGAGTGCTTGGGACAAAAATGGTGCGCTGAAAATACACAGACTGGTCTGGGGCGTGCCGTCCCAAACAGATGGGCTACCGGTTGCCGAGTGGATTCCCGATCCCTTTGGCGTATCCGCTATCCTGAGCCAATCGGCTGGATGCCTATCCGGCCTTTTCTTGCGTGAATTAGAGCAGGAAATATCAGGGTGCCCATTGGTGCGCCCCGTCAATACAACGAATGAAACAGATCCCACTGACCTCTTTGCATGGATAGCGCTCTAAGACTTATACAAGCGCCGTCTTGATTATTGCTACTGCTCATTAGCGACTGTTATAACGGGTATGGTGTGTTAACGGCGAACGTTAGCAGGTTCGTTTTCCCGTTTCGCATGTGACCTGATCCGCAGATCTCGCCTTAATCTTCCACGCCGATTCGTCGGCCCCCCGTTTCGTGATCTTATTCACGGAGCCGAACCGCCTTTCTACCGACACTTCTTCCCGACGTTGCATTATTTTCGGGAAGTAGTTATGAAATCAGCTCGCATTGTACATCTCACGGTATTTCTTTTGGTTCTATTTTTAACAGCTTGTGGGGGCGGAGGCTCCAGTTCATCCTCTACAAACAGTCTTGCGGGCGGGAATATTCAGATATCCGGTGCGGGGATCAAGGGACCACTCGCATTTGCGGATACGAAAATATTTTCCTTCGACCCCTCTTTCCAGGAATTTTATGATAAGAGTTCTCCCATTTCAGTTGCTATCACCGATCAGTATGCTCAAATAACAGGTCTAACAGTTCCGAGAAACATGCAGCCGCCCTATATTTTGGTTATTGGTGGTAGCCAGACGATAGATCTAAATACGGGTAAACCGCCGGTAATTTCAAAACTGATTACCGTTATCACGAAGGAGATGCTTGAAGGCAATCAGCCCGTCTATGCCACGCCACTGACTACCCTGGCAGTTCGTATGGCCAGAAGGAATAATGATATCAATACAGATGCGAATACTTTTCTAAGCCGACTGAATCGCGCTTCAACAGATATTAGTCGTATATTTGCTATCAATCGGAACCACACCATCGATATATTTAAATCGCCCTTAATCATTAATGATGCGACAGATACACGCGCGAAACAGGAGGAGGCGGTCTATCACCGGGCAGCTCTGGAAGCGTTCGCGGCCAAATTACACCAGATGTCTGTACGCAACAGGGTTTCCACCGACATACTTATCAAGCGTCTTGCGCTGGATATAGAAAGCGATGGAATTATTGATAATGCTGAAAACGGGGTAGTCATCGGTGGAATCGATCCTGAAACAATGACAATGAACCCCAGGAAGCTTGCCATACCTAACACAGCCTATCAGGTCGAAGACATTGCCGTACTTTTGGAGGAAGAGCGGGCTGCGATGGGTGAGAGTGGTGGTCCGGCGATACTGGTGGATACTATTGATTTTGGTGAGCCAGCTGCTGGTACTAATGGTTCGGCACCCTCAACCACAAATCCAATTCCTGAACCGGCGCCTGCTTCTGAACCGGCGCTTGCCCCTGAACCAGCGCCTACTCCTGAACCGGCCCCCACGCCTGAACCGATAATTACTTTATCGGCTGGCAGTATTAACTTTGGGGAAGTCGAGGTGGGTGGTATTAGCAGCGCATCGACTCTAATTATATCCAATACTGGAAACGCACCTCTGTCCGGTATAGAGATCACCGCATCTGCCGGTTTTATCACCAGTGACAATTGCAATAGTTTCCTTCAGGCGGCTAGCAGTTGTTCGGTAACAATTAATTTCGTTCCGACAATATCGGGCACGAGGAATGGTTCATTAGTTATAAGTGCGGATGCCAACGACGCTCCTTACAGTGTAAACCTCACCGGGACGAGCAGTGGCAGCAGTCAACAGGCTGCTGCCCCAGCAATTATTGATCCCAGCGCCCCTGAAATCTACTTCTATCAAGATTTCAACAATGATCCATTACATACCTATACGATTAACGATGTTCGTACCACCTGGAATAATGCCGATGGTGCCCCTCAAACCGATGCTGTAAAAATTGTCCCAGACCCTGATCCCAGCGGATCTCATGGTAATACCATGCAAGTCTTTTATGCAGCCAATAAGTTCATTCATGGTGGTGACAGTGGTTCCAGGTGGCAAATGGATATTGGCTCGCATGATGAGCTGTACTTTGCTTACGATGTGTATTTTGAAAAAGATGCCGAATTCGTACACGGCGGCAAATTGCCCGGTTTATCAAGCGTCGGTGTTTATTCGAATGCCGGTGTACCGTCAGATGGTACCGATCGCTGGACCGGTGTGCTTATGTGGCATGACAACGGTCAAATAATCAACTATGTATATCATGCCAATCAGCCCGGAAAATTCGGTGACAACATAGAGTGGGATGACGGCCCGAATGGTCAGGTCTATTTTCAGAAAGGAAAGTGGAACCGGGTCGAAATACACTACAAGATGAATACGCCCGGTATCCTGGACGGAAGTCTCCAGGCGTGGTTTAACGGAGTGAAGGTACTCGATACGAACAGTATTATGTATCGCATGCCAGGTGGAGAAAATCTGAAAATCGGGACGCTTCAGTTCTTAAC
>Ga0114931_10005017_pt1 | contig 16402 bp, 17 predicted proteins | sample 2SBtaG_FD_89579 | JGI IMG/M metagenome (GOLD analysis project Ga0114931, IMG submission 89579) | Deep subsurface microbial communities from Kolumbo volcano to uncover new lineages of life (NeLLi) - 2SBTROV14_V59a metaG | ecosystem: Environmental > Aquatic > Marine > Volcanic | place: Kolumbo...
TCGATGTGAAAAGCGGCCGCTTGATAGAAGTGCCCGAAGCGACCGAAGCCGGGCGGCCAGCTTGAAGCTCTGAACAAACCGCTGGTTCCCCCTCTCGGCAGAAGGAAATGCCGTCATTTCCTTCTGCCGAGATAAGCCGCTTGTGGCTCATGTCTCCCGATATTTGATGACACGAGAGCGGCGGGTCTGGGATGCCTGACGGCTAGAAAGACAACGCTTCAGGAACAGGATGTCGTGTCCGGTGATAGGCGGCCATGATTTTATGGACGTAATGGCGGGTCTCCTTGTAGGGGGGAATTCCCCGGTAGTGCTTCACTGCGTCTTCCCCCGCATTGTAGGCTGCCAGCGCCAGCTTGACGTCACCGTGGAAATGGCGTAGCAGCCAGCGGAGGTAGAGTACCCCTCCAAGCATGTTCTCCACCGGACTGAGGAGATCGACCGCGAAGCGTCTTGCGGTGGCGGGCATCAGTTGCATCAGACCATACGCCTGAACGTGAGAGCGGGCATTGGGATTGAAGTTCGACTCGACCTTGATGACAGCCATCACCAAGTGAGGGTCGACCGCGAACTGGCGGCCCAGCAATTCGGCCCAGGTTTGAATGTGGCGGCGGGTCATATCCTCCGGATTCTTGAGGATAGGACAGCGCGGGTCGTCCTGACCGGGGATATCCCCGAAGTGCCTGATCATCTTGCGTGCATAGCCATCGCCCCGTGCCGATGCCCGGTGGAACCATCCCAGGGCGATCTTCCGGTCACGCGGCACGCCCCGGCCATTGAAGTACATCCATCCCAGTTGATACATGGATTTGGGGTCGTCGAGTGCCGCAGCCAGACAATACAGGCGATAGGCTCTGGCATAATCCTGTTTACCTTCGGTCCCGCGTAGATATTTGAAGGCATTCTGGCGGAAGTTGGCGACGGAAAGTGAGGTCTCCGCCATGGCAGAAACGGAGATTGCCAGCAACAAACAAAAAGTCAGTCCGATCCTAAACCGCATGCTTGTGGATACCCTCCTGATTTCATCGTTCTCCTGATTCTAGAAGCAAAAAACGGACCATGCCTTGGTTCTAGCAGGGTTGATAAGGGGCTCATGGGGTGAGTGTAAAATAAATTGACAGAGGGGTTATTCCAGCAGGTTCTTCAGCAGAGACGCCAGTTTGGCCTGCTGTCGTTGCAGGCGCAGCCGGTCGGCCGTGAGGATACATTTGAGCTGCGCCAGGGCCTCCTGGAAATCATCGTTGACCACCAGAAAGTCGTATTCCTGGTAATGGGAGATTTCGCTATGGGCATCGCGCATCCGTCGGGAGATCGTTGATTCGCTGTCCTGGCCACGGGTTCGCAGGCGTTGCTCCAGGATCTGCTTCGAGGGAGGGAGGATGAAGATCGAACGGCTGTCAGGAATTTTGACACGCACCTGGCGGGCACCCTGCCAGTCGATTTCCAGGATCACGTCGAGGCCTTGTTCAAGGTTTTCCACGACCTGATGGCGGGAGGTTCCATAGTAATTGTCGAACACCCGGGCGTGCTCTAGAAACGCCTCCCGGCCCAGCATCCGCTCGAATTCCTCCTTGGAGACGAAGAAATAATCCCGGCCCTCGACTTCACCCGGACGCATCGGGCGGGTGGTGTGGGAGACGGAGATAACCACCTCATTCATTTCCTCCCGGAGCTGTTTCAGAAGGCTGGTTTTGCCCGCCCCGGAAGGGGCGGAAACGATGTACAGGGTGCCCTTTGCCTGTGTCATTCGATGTTTTGTACCTGTTCGCGGATCTGTTCGATCAGGACTTTCATTTCGATCGAGCATTGGGTCAAATCGGTAGAAGCGGCTTTGGAGGCCAGAGTGTTGGCCTCGCGGTTCATCTCCTGACAGAGAAAGTCCAGCCGCCGTCCGATGGGTTGATCGGCTTTGAGAAGACGGTCGATTTCCGACAGATGGGCCTGGAGCCGGTCGAGTTCTTCCGCCACGTCCAGTTTCTGGGCCAGATAGACCAGTTCCTGTTCCAGGCGGTTGGGGTCCGGTTCGGCGCTCAGTTCCTGGAGTCTGCTGGTGATCTTGGTTCGCAGGGTTTCCAGCGCTTCGGGAAGATGTTTTCGGGCCTCCTCTACCTGTTGTTCCAGCAGTTGGCGTCTTTGCTGGATGAATGCCGCCAGTTTCTGTCCTTCCCGCCGACGCGCGTCGGCAAGCTTTTCACAAGTGGCTCCGAGACATTGCAGGGCGGCTTTGGCCAGCTCTTCCCGGTTGCTTTCCGGTTCCCGCAATGCGCCGGGCCATTTGGCGATGTCAAGGGGGGATACCTGAGCAGGATCAGCGAGCAGCGGTGAGATTTGCCCGATGGCGGCGATGACCGCGTGTACCAGAGGTTCGTTGAGTTCGAACGCAAAGCTCGCGTCTGGGGCCGGTTCGAGTTTGAGGTTGCACTCAAGTTTGCCCCGTTTGAAGGTGTCTCCCAGCAGACGCCGGATATCGGGTTCTAAAAAACGCAGATTTTCCGGGAGGCGCAGAATCAAATCGAGATACCGGGAATTCACCGAACGAATCTCCGAGGGCAGAGCATAGGGTCCTTGGGCGGTTTCATGGTCGGCATAGGCCGTCATGCTGTTCATTGAACCAATTCCAACTATGATTGAATTATTAAAAAGAATGGTAAGCGTATTTCCGCCGCGATAAAACCCCCATGTTCAGTGATGACACCCAAGAGCGTCCTTTCGATCGTCTCGCCCCGGGCACCATCATAGATCGATATATCATCGAGCGCCCCTTGGCGGATGGGGGCTTCAGTGCGGTTTATCTGGCACGCCAGATGTCCGATCAGCATCAGGTGGCCATCAAGGAGTATCTCCCCCGAAAGCTCTCCTACCGCAATTGGGACGGGCAGGTGGTTCCGTATAACGAAGAGACCAGTGGGCCGTTTCTGCGTGGGCGCAGGTTCTTCGTCGAAGAGGCGCGTATGCTGGCGACCCTCAAGCATCCTAATATCGTCGATGTGACCGGCTTCTTCCATGCCAACTCGACGGTCTATATGGTTATGTCTTATGACTATGGCAGGAACCTGAGATGGTATCTCAAGTATCAGCCAAACCATCTGGATGGGCCGTTTCTGATCCATTTGGCAGAACGGATGCTGGATGCCCTGGGGGCCATCCACCTTCATGGATTCCTTCATCTGGATCTCAAGCCGGAGAACATTCTGATTCGTCCGGGCAACGATCCCCTGCTGCTGGATTTCGGTGCGGCGCAGCCACTGACCTGTCCTACCGACTGGCGTCGTCCCAGCAAAGTGAGAACTCCCGGTTTTTCTCCCCCGGAACAATACAAGCAGAAGTTGCCCATCGGTCCCTGGAGTGATCTCTATGCCTTGGGGGCGACGCTATGGACCTGTCTGGAAGGAAGGCCCCCCCCCAAAGTGCCGAGACGCTTCGAGAACGATACCCTCAAATCCGCACTGAGACTTTTCCGTGACCGTGCGCCGGCCGGGCTGTTGCATGCCATTGACCAGTCCCTGAAAATGGATCCTGGGCAAAGGCCGCAGACGGTGGCAGAATTCAGGTCTTTGATGAAACCAAGGGATACTCCATAAATGCGACTGATTCGTGTCTTTTTACTGCTCCTTTCCCTATCGGCATGTCTTGGGACGGGGTTGAATTTCTTTGTTCACTTCCCTTCGCCTGCAGGGCTTGAGAAAGGCAGTTCAGTGCTGATCGGGGAACAAACAGTGGGTGCCGTCAAAGAGGTCACCCAGGCAGCCGATGGCGGGTGGAAAGTCGAGGTTCACATCGACGCTGCTTACCGGGCGATGGTGCTCAAAGGTTCGCGTTTTACCATCGAACCGGGTGACACCCAGGGTGGAGCCAGTGTGCTTCGCATCTATCCGTCTTCCAGCGGGGAGCCGATTGAAGAAGGCGAAGTCGTCGAAGGAAGTGCCCCTGGGGCAGGCTTTTTACGTCCCTTGATCGAGGGGTTGGGTAAAGGGCTGCATGAAATGGAGCAGCAAATGAAATCATTCAACCGGGAGCTGGAGCAGCTGCCCCAGACCCCCGAGTATCAGCGCTTGCAGCGCCAGATGGAAGCCTTGGCGAGACGGATGCGCGAAGCCGAGGAAAACATGCAGTATCAAATGCTCCCGCAGCTGCAGCGGGAGATGGAAAGGTTGCAGAAGGAGCTGCAGAATCTCCCTTCCCCATCACCGCCTGGTGCAAAGCCTGGCCGTCAGGCCATCGATTTATGAGCAGGTCAGCTCAAGGCTGGAAGACAAACAGGATTTCGACCGTCAGCCAGGCGATCAGGATGGTGGCAAAGATCACGTGCATGAGTATTCGGACCGGAATGCCTGCGGGGGCTTCCTGGGTTTGAGGCACGAAATAGTCGGCTACCCCCAGGAGTTTCTCGCAGGCAAGGATGCGCTTGCATTTGAGGTTGTAGAACAACTGGGTGCGGTGATCGAGAATCCAGAAAAGAATGGTCAGGATGATACCGAAAACGGCGATGCACGTGTGATAAGGATGTAGATCCGCAATGGCGAAGGTGGCGGCACCGATAATGGCGTTGATGGCGACGAAGATGGCGAACCGCAAGTAACGCAAGGTGAGGTAGGTACGGGCGTTGATACAGGCCTGGCGGTAGAGTTCCAGTAGAACTTCGACGTCGATCTCGTCCAGATGGTGTTGATGAACGGTCATGGATCCCCTCGAATTGTTTTAGTTGATAAGGTTCGGTGTTTGCAAGCGGCGCGGTAACAGTTTCAGGGAAAGTCATCAAACCCTCTGTGGGACCCTGGCAGTAGCCACCCTCCTGCCAAGTACTTCTCTGCACCCATTGAATGCGCAATGCAGGCTTGTTTCTTAAAGGATTTTGTCCCTCACTTGTCCCCGGCCAGAAGGCCCGAAAGAATTTTACCTTTTTTCCGCCTTCGAGCGGTACTTCTTCCAGCTTCGGCGGTTGATCACATAACCTGTCACCGGTTGCCTGAAAGGCAGCAGTAGCATTCCGGGCAGCCAACTCACCTGACGTGGAGTCTTGAGCGAGTGGATGCCGATGATCATACCCCGATGGCCCTCCCGGGGGCTGTCACGATAGGTGCCCAACAAGCGGTCCCACCATGGAAGATTGAAGCCGAAATTGCTGTTGGCCTCGTCGTCCTCCACCGAATGGTGAACCCTGTGCATGTCCGGGGTCACCACCAGCCACCTGAGGACCTTGTCAACAGGCCGGGGCAGGCCCACGTTTCCGTGATTGAACATGGCAGTAGCGTTGAGCAGGACCTCGAACAGGACCACCGCGGCCACCGGGGGACCCAGAATCACGATGGCGGTGGCCTTGACACCCAGCGAAAGGAGTATTTCCAGGGGATGGAAGCGGATGCCGGTGGTGACGTCAAAGTCGGGATCCGCATGATGGACCCGGTGCAACCGCCACAGGACGGGAATAGCGTGAAACATGACATGTTGCAGATAGATGATGAGATCGAGGACTACTACGGCAAGCAATATCCGCCAGCCCAGAGGCAGGGAATATAGCTGCAGAACACCCCATTCCCGGCTTTGAGCGAAAGCGGCCACACCCACTGCCGCCGTGGGAAAAAGGGCGCGTACCAGCAGATTGTTGAGTATCACCAGGGTAAGATTATTGAACCAGCGCACCCTTTTGGGGAGTCGTAATGGTCTCCTTGGGGCCAGAATCTCCCACAGGGCCATCAATCCCAATACGGTGAAAGTGCAAGTGCTACGGAAGAGGATTTCGTGGCTGAGAATCCAGTGGGTGAGTGCTTGCATGCCGGGCGTCTCATGTGACAGATTCTGCTTAGTCTATAACGCAACCACAAAGAACTGACAGTTGAAGGAGCCATCATGAATGAAAAGAGACCAATCGTTGCCTGGCTCGGCACCGGCCTGATGGGAACCCCCATGGCAACACGTCTGCTCGAGTCCGGCTGGCGTGTGCGGGTATGGAACAGGACCCGGGAAAAGGCCCGGCAGCTGGGAGATGCCGGCGCGCAAATCTGCACTACGCCCGCTGCGGCTGTCGATGCTGCCGAGTGGGTGTTCACCACCCTGAGTGATTACCAGGCCACCAATGAAATCCTGGATCAGACGGGCCTGAGTGGAAAAGTATTGATTCAGATGGCCACCATTGCTCCTGATCAGAGCAGAGCCCTAGCGCAGCTGACAGCAAACAAGGGCGGGCAATATCTCGAAGCACCGGTGCTGGGAAGCATTCCTGAAGCATCGAGTGGCCGCCTGATCATTATGGCGGGGGGAGCAGAATGGCTGTTTCAGGCTATTCGTCCGGCGCTCGAGGTGCTGGGTGAGAGCCCCCGCTTGATTGGCGAGGTGGGACAGGCGGCGGCGCTCAAGCTGGCCTTGAACCAGCTCATCGCCTCCCTGACCGTGGCCTTTTCCACCAGTCTGGCCTATGTGACACAGGAACAGGTGGCGGTGGAGACATTCATGGAGATTCTGCGTGAAAGTGCCCTCTCTGCGCCCACCTTCGACAAGAAAATTTCGCGGATGATCAGCCACGATTATTCTGCGCCCAACTTTCCCACCGAACACCTGGTCAAGGACATCGGTTTGTTTTTGCATTCAGCCTCTGAAATCACCACAGCGCCTTTGGAGGTGATCGAAAACTTGTATGAAAGTGCCCTGAAAGAGCACAGGTTTGAGGATTATTCGTGTGTCTTCGAGGCGGTCACCAGGAAAGACGATTCGTGATTCGAATCCAGGGCGCCAGAAGCAGCATCCTTATCGTTTGTCTTCCACCAGGGTCAGCTTTTGCCCGCACTGGCGGCACAGATAATCCCTTTCCCCCCTTTGGATGCGGCGATGCCGAATGATGGTGAGTTCGTGTTCCCTGCAGGCGCAACGGTAACGGAAACGCTGCAGCCGCCTGATTTTGGTCTGTGAGAGATCGTAATCGTGACAGCGCTCAGGTTCCTGGCCGAACAGCGCCATCACCAATTGCCACTCCCTGCCATGGGGTTTGATCTTTCTGCCGAACACCAGGGCAGCGACAGCGTGGGCCAGCTCATGGGCGACCGTGACCTCGAGGTAATGCCCGTAATTCTGGGTCATCAGTACCGGGTTGAAGCGTAACCGGCAGTGTTTACCGCGAAGTTGCATCTGTCCCGCCGATTGGCCCTTGAGATCGAAGCTGACCTCCATCGCCGGCAGCACCTTCCAGCTGAAATGCGTCGCGGCTATGGCTAGGAGCTCTCCCACCCGGCGATAGACATCGGCGACTTGTTGGGGAGTGACTGGTAGAGCCATGAAATTGATTTCTCGTTTTCCTGACAATGAACCCACGACCATGGCCGAGCTTAGGGACCATGTGACTGGTGACGGAAATATTTTACCAGTCGGATCAGGTTCCAGGGGGAATCTGCAGCCTTGTTTTCTGGTCACGGTGGTTTTCGCCATCCCACCCGGTTTTGCCAAAGTGTGAGGTCGTTCCCTCGTATCTGGCAATCGTGTACTATATTTATTTTTGGCCGTGGTTTGGTGGAGGGAGTGACAATGCGCACAACAGGTATGAAAGCTTCGGGGTTGAGGATGGATCGGCGCCGTTTTCTTGGAACGGCCGTTGGCGGAGTGCTGGCGCTGAAGATGACCGCAGTGGCGGCCAAAGCCGCCGGGCCCCGCGAACTGAGTTTCCATCATACCCATATCGGCGAGAACCTTCGGCTGGAGTATCACGACGGGGTGCAATATTTGCCCGAGGCCATGAAGCAGATCAGCTTTTATTTGCGCGATTTTCGTACCGGAGACATTCACCCCATCGACCCTGGCGTGTTGGATCTCCTTCACGTTCTCTGCCATCAAACCGTCGGACGCACTCTGCCATTCCACGTCATTTCCGCTTACCGTTCCCCCAAGACCAATGCCATGTTGAGACAGAAAAGTCACGGGGTGGCCAAACACAGTCTTCATATGCAGGGCAAAGCCATCGACATCCGCCTGCCCGGTTGCGATACCCGTCACCTCTATCGCGCCGCCCTGGGGCTTCGCCGGGGCGGGGTCGGATATTATGCCAAGGCCGACTTCATCCACGTCGATACCGGCAGGGTCAGAACCTGGCGGGGATAGTTCAACTTCGGTAAAAAAACCCGCCCAAAAGGGCGGGTCAGACTCGGGAAGGTTGGTAGCTGATAGAGTCAGAATGTCAGCTGGGTTCGAACCTGGAAGACATCCAAATCCTCGGCCTGCTTGATGCGGCTGTTGTTCAACTCGTGGGTCCAGTCGAACATCAAGCGGACGAAAGGATTCAGGTACCAGTTCATGGTTACGGTGAAATCCTGGGCCCGGCCGCCGTGGACATCGTCGTCGTTGAGATCCACCCAGCCGTAACGGGCCGCCAGCTCCCAAGCGCCCAGACCGCCGTTGCTGAGGCTGAAGTACTGATGGGGTTTGAGACGCTTGAATTTGCCCGCCTTGAGCTTATAGGAGGCGGCCTTGGATTCACCGGTCAGCGACCAGGTCGCCTGGACGTGGAAACCATCGAAGCTGACATCCTTCATGCCGTGCTTGCGGTTCAGCATCGCGTGGGTGTATTCCCCTTCCATGCCGAAGGGACCATACACCACCGCCGCCTCTCCACCGACCAGGCCGATGTTCTCGGTATCGAGAAGGGCGCCGGTATTGACCAGACTGAAGCCCGACTGATGTGAGCTTTTGTATTTGAAACGCGGGCCGCCGCCGTTGTTGGGCTGGCGGTAGGCACCGCGGATACCGACATGCACGACCGTTTCCTCGTTATGCAGCGGCGCGAAGATCACACGGCCGGCGGTTCCCCAGCCTTCGTCATTGCCTTTACCGATGCTCTCCCCGTACAGACCCCCGGCGGCGAACCAGTTGGCGCCGTGGCTTTGCAGACGCATCCCCAGGGCACGATCGACCACTGCTTCGGTGATGGCGGTATCCAGGGCCCGTTCGACGAATGGAATGTCGTTGGAGCTCATTTCGATCTCCAGGCTGAAAGGCTGCTTTTGGTGACCGAAACCGATGAAGTCGAGCCCGTACTTTTTCAGGCCGGTATATCCTACCCACAGGTCCTTGATGTGCGTTTCATTGTGGGCGAAATCATACTGAGCGTAATACTTCCAGTCGTGATAGAACTTGCCCTTGACGTGCAAGCGGCCGCGGCGGATTTCCAGGCCGTCGTCGATGTTCTGACCAGCAATATTGTCCCGGTCGTGATAGGCGGCCTGCAGGTGCATACGGCCACCGATCTTGGTCTCGAAATTGCCGTCGGCGGTCTTGAAATGCAGCCCTTTCTTGAGACTGATCTCGACGTCGTTCTTACTCAGGGGTTCCTTTTTCTTGAGCAACAGATCGTACTGATCGCGGGTGATGGCACCATTGGCTAGAAGCATATCCAGCAACTGGCGGTCGGCGGCGATTGCATTTTGCCCCAACAGGACACTGATACCCATTAGACCTGCTTTGAGGCCGAATTTTTTGGAAGGCATTGCCATTTCCTCTTTGTGGTTTAATTGCAATAAAGAGATGTAAAACGACCACAAAGAGTAGGGGCGAAATGTTACAGTTCCATTACGGTTTGGTTAAAAATTCGTTAAATTTTCACAATTGTCGCGTCTCAACCAGCAAACATTTCACCCCAATAATGTTTAAAAACAACCAATAAAGCTCCATGTGACGCGCTCCCAGCTGGGGGTGATACCTTCCACTTTCACAATATTCCGCAAAGCTCTGGAGGAGATGGCTTCCGGACATGCCGGTGGCGTTTTCCAGGTGTCGTAAACGATGGCTTTAGGATGTCAAGCCGCTGAAAATTGCTAACGATCTGGAGACGAGGGGTTTCCTGGGTTTTGTTTGTCTCCCTTGAATGGTTTGACAGTCAGGTCTTGCAGCCTGAAACGGTATGCTTGAACCTGATTTTCCAGTTCCACCCGTGGAATCCCGGTGACTGGCTCCGATTCCAGCAGAGCTTCCCATACATCTTTGTCCCGATAGGCCTGCAATATCTTCCTGGCCTCCTGCAGCAATGTTTGATTCTGTTTGCGGCAGTGGTCGATCCAGTGGTTTCTCTCGAGTACGGCCTGACGAAGGAGTTGGTTGTCTGCCTGGTAGCGTTTCAGTTCTCGCACCTTCTCCCGGTATCGGGCCACCATCTCTTCCATGCGGGTCCGGTCCTGGCTGATGCGTTCCATGAGTTTGTTGTTCCGATCTTGATAGCGACCGATCTGTTTTTGCCTTTTCTGTACCTTGTCTTTGAGCTGTGCGTTCTCTTTCTCGACTTCCTTCAGCTTTTCTTCCAGCTTGGTTTTCTCCGCCGCCAAGGCCTGTTTTTCCGCGTTGAGTTGCCGTAACATTCCCTGTGCTTTCCTTAACGCTCGGGCCGCAGGTGAATCCTGGGTTGCCGCTTGCAATTGCTCAGGTAATGCCAAAGCAACCAGGCCAACGCTCACTATCATGGCAGCTGTGTAGGTTAGGAGACGTTTCTGATTCATGATGGATCGGCTTCTTTGAGGTGTTGAGAATTTTTCTGTGGCACTACAGTTTGGAATTCAGATCCAGCTGCAGGGTATCGACGCCGTATTGGGGCCCTTCAATCGCATCGGTGCTGTACCAGCGTACTCGGAGCCAGGTGTTTTTCGCCAGTCCGTAGGCTCCCCCCACCACGTAACCCTGGGCATTGGTCCCACCCAGATGAAAGTTTGAATCGGGGAAGGCATCCACCACGGAATTCGCCTCCAGCCGCTTATAGGCGAAAAACACTTTCCAGTCGTCAAACTTTTCCACTTTGGGCCAACCGACATCCAGCCGCACCTGCCAGGCATCCACGTTTTTGTTCAGGGACAGACCGGTGCGGCGAAAAATCTCACCTTGATCGAAGCCTATATTGCGGGCGTAATCACCTGTCAGGGTCAAATGAACCGGGTCGAATCCAGTGTAATCATATTTGGCCGTGAAATTGATGATATTGAAATCGGAGGCGAGAGCGAACAGATTGGTCTGCAGATTGGCATCGGTCCGTATATCGAACATGGTGTTGCCATTCTGCACGAACTGGGGCGCCGTGAAATCCTGTTCTGTGGAACCCAACTTATTGGGTACACCTGCGATGTTATGATAATCGTAATACGCCACACCGAATCTTACCCTGGAAGCCTTTTGAAAGGGCCAGTCCACTCCCAGTTGTCCACCGACCATCCATTTGTCGTCGGCGGAAAACTTTTCCTCCTGCAGTGGAAAGAATCCGCCCGTGAGAAAGGCATGGGGCCGGTGATGGTCCGCCGTGGATTCTCCGAAAGCCAGGCGACCGGTGGCCATCACCCCCTCGAAACTTAGATCATCATCCCATACCAGGTCGGTATGCAGCCAGGGATTGGGCGTCCGTCCTGCCATCAACGTCAACCAGGGAAAACCCGCCGGATCCTTCGCATCGTATTGAAAAAAAGCCCGGTCCAAGGCGATTTCATAGCGCCGACCGGTGTTTCCCAGGGTCTGGTTGAGCGATACCGGATTGCGGATGTTGCCGGTGGTGACCCGGAATCCCACTTTGAGGTTATCAGTTACTTGGGCATTCAGCCCCACCCTTGCCCGCAGCCGGAGGCGTTTCCGGTTCTGGGTTGTATCCAGGAAGGCATCCTGGCCGGCGGGTATGATTCCTCCGGCATTGTTTACCTCATTGAAGTCCAGAATGGTATTTGCCTGGTTACCACTGGCGTAGAAATCCTCTTGTCCCCGCAATCTCAGATCGGCCGTCAAACTGATACGTTCCAGCCATTCCGGCAGGGAACCTGGGATACCCCAGCCTTCTTCCTGGCCTGAACCTTCACGTCGTCCACCACGTCCTTGCGAAGTTGCTCACGAACCTTTTCTTCGATTTCCTCACGCACGAATTGAGGTACGTAGGTCACCCGGATAGCCTTCCTGCTACTGGCTTCCTCTTCAGCCTCTGCGGCCGCCTCTTTGACCTCCTCGGCTGCCTTGGCCTCGGCCCTGCGGATCAGTTTCCGGGCTTTCTCCGCAGGCAGCAAACCTTCTTCTACCAACGCCTGGATGAGATTCAGGGTAGTATTTTTGAGCTTCAACAGTTCTTCCCGTTCGCTGCTCCAGGCAGTGGTCATTGCGAAACTAGCAGTAAACAGAATCAAAAGCTTTCCCGTTTTCATTAGGTTCTCCAGTTCATATGATGCGGGTTTCCTTCATGGATCCCTCAGGTTCGGTTCTTGATCCGCAGGATGATGGGTTGGGGCATTTCCAGGGGTGGTGTTTGATCCACAACCTTCAGGTGGGAGAGGGTTTGATTGAGCATCTCGTCCACCTTGGGGTCCCCGGTGGAGCCTGACACCTTAACCCGGCTGACGTGACCATCGTGGTTCACCCAGAGCCGGACCAACACCGAAAACGCATGTTTGCGAAAACGGTCTTGCTTCATCAGCTCATCCAGGATAGTGCGTTGTAATAGCGAGGCATACCAAGCGAAGGGACTCCCTCCGGACAACAGTCCGCGTCCGCCCTTATGGCCTACGAGACCAAAGCTATCACTGCCCGCCCCCCCCTCGGCGTCCAGGCCCAGATCTCCCGCGGGTGGCTCGTCGGCCATTTCCGGTAATTCCTCGGGTATTTCTTCCGGCTCTGGAATCTCGACCTTTTCTTCAGGTTCCGGCGGCGGTGGCGGTTCCTCCTTGGGAGGAGGTGGGGGTGGCGGTTTGATCAGGGAAATTTGCTGGATGACCCGCTTTCTCTGGACAGGTTTGTCGAAAAAGCCCTTCATGAAGAATACGGCTGCCCCGATCAGACATGACAGGGTCACCAAGGCAATGCCTGGCAGATAACGGATCCAACGACGTCGCTTGTTCATGATGCTGCGTCCCTGACCCTATTTCACCAGTTTCTGGGTGACCAGCCCGATCTGGGTGATTTCGAGACGTCCGAGGATATCCAGAATATCGACCACTTTCTGGTATTGAACCGTAGCATCTGCCTTCACAACCACGGGCAGGGACGGATCTACCGCCTTGTACTGGCGTAAGCGGCTTTCCAGTTCCTGAAGGCTCACCGGGTAGGTATCCAGATAAATCGTGCCGTCCTGGGACACCGTTACCGCCTTGGTGCGGGGTTTGGCCAGACTGGGGGCGGCGCTCGCCTTGGGCAGGTTCACCTTGATGCCCTGAACCGTGGCGGTGGTCAGAATGATGAAAATGATCAGCAGCACATAGGCGACATCCAGCATCGGGGTGACATTGATATCGTCGTAGACTTCTTTTTCCTCACTGAGCATGCTAATCCTCCGTCTTGCCGTTGGTGGACTGTTCGGCGACCTTATGAATGAATTCGTCCACGAAGATGCGCATGTCGGCGACGATCTCGCGGATCTGGGTGGCCAGGTAGTTGTAGCCAAATAACGCCGGGATGGCGACCGCCAAGCCAGCCACCGTGGTCATCAAGGCGGCCGAGACCCCCGGCGCGATGGCTGAGATGTTGACATCGCCGGTGGCGGCGATGGCGGCGAAGGTGATCATCACGCCGATGACAGTTCCCAACAGGCCAAGGAAAGGCCCACCACTGATGGCGATGGTCAGCAGTACCATCTGGCTGGACAGTCGCTGAACCTCCCGCGTCAGAGTGGCATCCAGGTGCACCCGGACCACCGCCAGTGCTTCCGGCGTCAATTCGTTTGCAGAGCGGCGCAAACGCCGCCGTATTTCCTGAATGCCGGCGTGGTAAATGCGGTAGAGAGTGGAATGTTTATACGGATAATCATCGGAAAACAGCGCAGTCAACAGGTCGGAATCGGCGAATTCCTGTTCTTCCTCGGATTCTTCGCGATCCAGGGAATCCGCGTGGTCGCCGTCCAGGGCCCTGAATTTCTCCAGAAACTCCCGGTTGTCCCGCTTCACCTTTACCACCACCATGGCCTTGCTGATCATGACCATCAAGGCAATGGCGAGCATGACGCCGAGGATACCGATGATCACCCAACCGTCGGTCGAGACACTCTGCAAGATGATAGGAAAAAAGGATTCGCCACCACCGGAGTCCTGGGTCTCGTCCCCGCCATACCCAATGGCCACGGAATCCGGGCCCTGGGTCGCATACTGAGCCCGGATCCATGAGTCGTCACGCGCGACGTTGGTGATTTCCACTTCATCCAGTAGCCCGCTGAAGAAACGATTCTCAGCATCGGTGCCCAGAGTTACCGCAGGAGTCATCGCAGATATCCCGCCTTCCTCTTGTGTAACCTCCCGTCCATCCAGGAACAACGACACATAATCCCCCGTTGCCACCAGTGCAAGGTGGTGCCAGGTATCGGGCGTCATTGGCTGTGATTGAGCGACTCGCTCTCCACCATTATTGTCCCGGTAGCGATAGGAGATCCCTTGCGGTCCCACAATTAGGCGGAGCGAGGCCCTCCCATCCGAAGCCTCCATGATGCTCTCCTCGGATTGCGTCGCTTCAGCCTTTACCCATGCGGAAAAAGTCCAGCCTTTTTCGGGATTCAGCGCCAGGGAGGGGGAGGCCCCGATCCGAACGAACTGTTCCCCTGAAAAGCGTGCCGCAGAGCCGATCAGCCCGCCGGGCTCCGGCGTCGCATTGAATTCGGAGGCGTTGTTGTGATAAGCGGTGGCATCCTGTCCTGGAGCATCCCCAAAGTGGTAAACCAGTGCCTGGGAAGTATCGTAGGTCGCTGCAGGATCACTTGCCGATGCCGCCTCCGGATTACCGTAATACATCCAGAATGACTGGTTGGGATCATTTGCGGCCAGCTTTGGAAGCCGTACCCAGACGAAGGCCATTTCATTGATCAGATCCAGCTTTTCCACATGGAAGCTGAGAGGGTTGCCTTCGGCGTCGATAAACCGGAGGTCATTGCCTTGTTCCGCGAGTTCCAGGAAATAGCCGAAATTACCGCTGTGGAGGCGCAGCAGTACTGGGAAATCGGTCAGTGGCTGAGCCAGGTCGATACCGGTGGCGCTGGTGTCCACGGTGATGCGTTTGCGCGAACCCCAGTCATCGTTCCACCAGGCTGCGGCCGGTATAGCGGCAAGCCATCCAAGCAAGGCAAACAAAGCTGCTTGCAAGCATCGTTTCTTCATTTCCACTCCACTCTCATTGTTGGCACGTGTTTGCTCATTGATTTCCATGCTATTTCTCTATTTCTGTCCGGGACTGCCGAATCCCACCAGTTCAACCGTCAGGAAACCCACGGGCTCTTGCCCACTCAAGGTTTCGTCCATCGCCCCTCCCGCCATCCGGCTGACTGCCTCCCCGGCCGACTTGCTGGCGCTGGCACTGGCGGCATTGGCCGCCCCGCCAAGGCCGGCGGCGAGCGCTCCGCTGCTGGACACGGGAACGCCGCTGGAACCCAGGCTGAAGCTCACTTGGTCACCGTTCAGAACCTGATTGGCCCCGATGGTCACGAATCCGCCCTTGATTCCAGCCAGGCCGGCGTCAACCACTCCGTTGGGGGCAAACAGCAACACATCGCCCTGTTGTCCAGTAGGACTGATGGCGGCCTGAATGCCGCTTCCCGCATTCACCGGGGGGAACTCCGTGACCAGCCGACCGTTTTCATCAAAGCGGTTGATGGGTGGTGGAATAAACAAGGCTGCGGCGGCCCCCCTGCCGGCATCGATGTTTCCCTGGGAGGACCACACCAGGATGTCCCCCCCTCCAAGGGTGAATACCCGGGAGGCGTTGACGTTGAAGTTGTCTTTTACCAAAGCTTTGATATTCCCCGCGCGTTGCGCAACGATTCCCAGTTCGCTGGGTTCTTTCGCACCGGCGAAGGCCACCGCCAGCCCGGCGTTGACACCCCCCCCGGGTGCCAGGATTCCGATGTTGCCACCCGCCAGCGTCTGAATGCGGCTGAAGAACAGGCTCACATCCCCCCGGTATCCCTCACCTGGAAACAACGTCTGGATGGCATCGAAGCCCGGCTGGTAGTCAGCCAGCGCCCCGCTCTTGGCGGCTTTCCTTCCGGCGGCGGCAAGCGCTTGGAACAGGACATTCGTGACAAGTGGCAGTTGGTCTTCATCAGGAAGTGCCTTGAAGGAGGACAACGCTGCTGGGTAATCGAGGGCAGGATCGCCTGAACGTGCCCGCATGAATTGCAACAAAGCCTGCTGGTGCTCGGTCAGGCTTCCTGCCTCTCCGGGTTGCAGAAAATCCCTGATGAATCCAGGCAGGTCGGGTTGATTGGCGAGACCTGCCAGAAACAGCAGATCTGCTCCCCGCTCGTCCGGTAGCGCTGGATTGGCGGTATCACCCAGCGAGACCACACCGTCCGATGCCCCCAGATCGATATCGCGGCCAGCGCTGAGAATCAGGGTGCCTTCCCCGCCGACGGTGACCGAGCCCAGGCTTTGGTTCCGCAAAGCGCCGTTGGAGTCCACATCGATGGAATAACGAATATCCCGCCCGGCGCGCATTACTGAAA
>Ga0114931_10005018_pt1 | contig 16400 bp, 15 predicted proteins | sample 2SBtaG_FD_89579 | JGI IMG/M metagenome (GOLD analysis project Ga0114931, IMG submission 89579) | Deep subsurface microbial communities from Kolumbo volcano to uncover new lineages of life (NeLLi) - 2SBTROV14_V59a metaG | ecosystem: Environmental > Aquatic > Marine > Volcanic | place: Kolumbo...
AACAGAACAAAACAGAACAAAACAGAACAAAACAGAACAAAAAGGAGAAAGCCATGAAAATTACAGTAATTGGCGCAGGGCATGTTGGTGCAACCACTGCGCAGCGAATCGTAGATCGAGAGTTAGCGAATGAATGTGTTCTGGTTGATATTGTTGAAGGAATTCCACAAGGAAAGGCGCTGGACATGTGGGAATCCACGCCATGCAGCGGCAGCGACTGTCGCATTATTGGCACAAATACGTACGAAGAAACCGCGAATTCTGATTTGGTAATCATTACCGCCGGATTGGCGCGTAAACCCGGCATGTCCCGGGATGATTTGCTGGCAAAGAACGTTCAAATCGTCAAAAGTGTCACCGAGCAAGTGATGAAATTTTCACCGAACACGATGATTCTCGTAGTTTCCAATCCGCTGGATGCCATGGTTTACACGGCACAGAAAATATCCGGGCTGCCGCACAAACGGGTGTTCGGGATGGCCGGCGTTTTGGATACTTCCCGCTATCGCTCGTTTATTGCGCTGGAATTGGGCGTTTCCAGCAAAGATATTCAGGCGCTGGTGCTTGGCGGGCACGGCGATACCATGGTGCCATTGCCGCGTTACACCATGGTCGGCGGCATTCCATTGCCGGAGCTGTTGAGCCAGGAACAGATTGACGCGATTGTCGAACGAACTCGCAAAGGCGGCAGCGAAATTGTCGGTCTGCTGAAAACGGGCAGCGCGTACTACGCCACCTCCGCGGCTGTGGCTGAAATGGTTGAATCGGTGGTGAAGGACAAAAAGCGCATTCTGCCGTGCGCGGCGTATTTACAGGGAGAGTACGGCTTGTCCGGCATTTATTTGGGCGTGCCGATCAAAATCGGAAAAGATGGCGTTGAGCAGGTTTTTGAATTAAAACTCAACGCCGAGGAAAAAGCCGCTTTGGAAAACTCCGCAAAGGCAGTCCGGGAACTCACTGCAAAGATCAATTTGTAAAAAGACACCGGGAAACCGGCTGAACAAAAATCAGTTAGCCGGTTTCCCGTAGTATCTTACATTCATTTTTACAACTCATACCTGTAATTTCACCACGGAATGTGATTGAAACTCATGTAGTTGGTCCAGATAGATGTGAGGCGTTTTATCGCCACTGAATAAAAGCGTACAATGATAAACTCACGGAGGATAAATGAATTCTCAACATTATATTGAGTTGGAACAAAAATATGGCGCTCATAATTACCACCCGCTGGAAGTGGTTATCGCCAGGGGCAAAGGCCTGTGGGTGTGGGATGTTGAAGGCGAAAAATATATGGATTTCTTGTCGGCATACAGCGCGGTCAACCAGGGGCATTGTCACCCGAAGATCATCGACGCGCTGACGGCGCAGGCAAAAACGCTGACGTTGACTTCCCGCGCATTTTTCAACAGCGAGTTGGGCGTTTATGAAAAATACATCACCGATTATTTCGGATATGACAAAGTGTTGCCCATCAACACCGGTGTTGAAGCGGTTGAGACTGCCATGAAACTTGCGCGCAAATGGGCGTATGATGTAAAAGGCGTTCCGCGCTACCAGGCGAAAATCATTTTTGCGGAAGGAAATTTTCACGGGCGAACCCTGGGCGTCATTTCCGCTTCGACAGACCCTGATAGCAAAGATGGTTTCGGTCCCTATCTGCCGGGCATTGAGGTCGTTCCTTATAATGATACTGAAGCGCTGGCAGAAGCGCTGAAAGACCCAAATGTCGCCGCTTTTTTGGTTGAACCGATACAGGGCGAAGCAGGTGTTTTTGTCCCGGATGACGGTTATTTGCACAAAGCTGCTGACTTGTGCAAAGCGCATAAGGTTTTGATGATCTGCGACGAAGTACAAACCGGGCTTTGCCGCACCGGCAAAATGCTTGCCTCCAATCACGAAGGGGTTCGCCCGGATGTGCTGATTCTCGGAAAAGCGCTTTCCGGTGGCGTTTTGCCCGTATCGGCTGTCTTGGCGGATGACGAAATCATGCTGTGCATCAAACCCGGCCAGCATGGTTCGACCTTTGGCGGAAATCCGCTGGCCTGCCGGGTTGCCATTGCCGCATTGGATGTGCTAAAAGAAGAAAATTTAGCTGAAAACGCCGCAAAAATGGGCGAAATTTTTCGGGCCGGCATTCAAAAAATGGTCGATAAATATGAGCATTTGACCCTGGTGCGCGGCAAAGGTTTGCTAAACGCGATTGTCATCAAGCCCCTGACTGACGGGCGCACCGCCTGGGATGTCTGCGTTGAACTCAAGAAAAACGGGTTATTAGCCAAGCCTACCCACGGAGATATCATTCGCTTTGCGCCCCCGCTCATCATTAACCGGGAAGAGATTCTTTGGGCGTTGGAACGTATCGATAAAGTTTTGAACAACTTCAATTAGATGCTGATTTATAAAAAAAACCAACCTTTGGTTTAACCGGAAGTGTTTTAACGCTTTAAGCGGGGCAAAAATTACTCCGGTTGAAGCAATCAATCCAGTGGGAGTGCTACGCATGCAGGTTTTAATTGCTGATAAAACAGCATCAGTTTGTGAAAAAATTTTAAAAAATGAAAATCATAGCGTTGATGTGATCACCGGTTTGTCGCCGGGTGAGCTTAAAAAAATAATAAAAAAATATCACGGAATCGTTATTCGAAGCGCCACGAAACTGACGGCGGATATCATTGCGGCGGCGGAAAATCTGAAAGTCATCGGCCGGGCGGGGACGGGCGTCGACAATATCGACGTTGCCGCTGCGTCCAAACGCAATATCGTTGTGATGAATACGCCCGGCGGCAACAGTAATGCCGTTGCGGAGCTGGCTTTCGCGCAAATGATTAACCTCAGCCGGGATTTATATAATGCGGTTCTCACCTTAAAATCAAATCGCTGGGAGAAAAAAAGATTCAAAGGACATGAAATTGCCGGAAAAACACTCGGTCTGCTGGGCTATGGGCGGATTAGCCGCCTAATCAGCGAAAGAGCGTTATCCTTCGGCATGAATGTGTTGTGTTTTGATCCCAAAATTCACAAAAATATCATCGATGAAAACGGGATAAAACTCATCGCTTCTCTGGCGGCGTTGTTGCCTGCGGCGGATTTTATTTCGCTGCATCTCAGCAAACGCGCGGATACCATTAATTTTATCGACGAAAAGGCATTCGCACAAATGAAACCGGGCGTTTATTTTATCAATTATGCCCGCGGCGGCATTGTCAATGAAGGCGCATTGTTAGATGCGCTGAACAGAGAAATCGTAGCCGGTGCGGCAATTGACGTTTACGAAGCGGAGCCGCCGATTGATTTTCAATTGATCAATCATCCTAAAGTGATTTGTACACCGCACATCGGTGCGGCCAGCGTTGAATCACAGGAACGGGTGGCAAAAATGATCGCCGAACAGTTTGTCGATATGTTCGCCGGAAAGCCGGTTCGAAATGCGGTTTATGCGTAATCAAGGAGTAAAATGTAAGATTTGATTTACATTTCCGGTGAATGATTGTATATTTAACTGTTAAAAATATTAAACGATTTTATTCCTCTAATATTTAAAATATAAATCTGAGAGGCTTTGATTAACCATGTTAACAGACAAAGATTTTCAAGTAAAAGTAGGATTGGCTGAGATGTTGAAAGGCGGGGTGATCATGGACGTCACCAATGCCGAGCAAGCCCAAATCGCTGAAGACGCCGGGGCTGTTGCGGTCATGGCATTAGAGCGAATTCCGGCGGATATTCGCGCGGATGGCGGGGTTGCGAGAATGAGTAACCCCAAATTAATCAAAGAGATACAGAAGATGGTGTCGATTCCGGTCATGGCAAAGTGTCGCATCGGGCATTTTGCGGAAGCGCAAGTATTGGAATCACTCGGTATCGATTTTATTGATGAAAGTGAAGTCTTGACACCGGCGGATGAAGAATATCATATCGACAAATTTGCTTTCAAAGTTCCGGTTGTTTGCGGCTGCCGGGAGATTGGCGAAGCCCTGCGGCGGATCGCGGAGGGCGCGGCTCTTTTGCGCACAAAAGGTGAACCCGGAACCGGCAACATTGTGGAAGCCGTCCGACACATGCGATCGGTACAGCGGGAAATTAAACACATTACGCTTTTAGGCAATGAGGAATTTGTTACTTACGCAAAAAATATCGGCGCTCCGGTTGAATTGGTTCGTTTTGTCAAAGAAAACGGAAAATTGCCGGTGCCGAATTTTGCCGCCGGCGGCGTGGCCACACCCGCGGATGCTTCGCTGATGATGCAATTAGGCGCGGAATCCATCTTCGTGGGCAGCGGTGTTTTCAAATCCGATGATCCGGCCGCCCGCGCAAAGGCAATTGTATTGGCGACAACGCACTACAACGATCCTGAGATCATTGCCCGCGTATCGGAAAGCTTGAAAGACGCCATGCGCGGCATTGAAATTGCCGCAATTCCCGAAGAGCAAATGATGCAAACACGTGGTTGGTAATACCGCGGCGATGAGAATTTTAGCTGTTTTTGAATGAACTTGCAGCACAGGTGATAAGCTTGTGCTGCTTCTTTTTTGGCAAACAAGCAGGGTTTTGAAATATGAAAATCGGTGTTTTAGCGTTACAGGGTGATTTTCTTAAACATTCTGAAAAATTAAAGGCGCTCGGCGTTGATGCAATTTATGTCAAAAAACCGGATGAGTTGACAAAATGCCAGGGATTAATTATTCCCGGCGGTGAATCAACAACGCTGGTAAAACTCCTAAAAAACATTAGTTTATACCATGAAATTTCTGAATTTAACAAAAAGCATGTCATTTTCGGTACGTGTGCCGGTGCAATTTTGGTTAGCTCAAATGTCACGCATCATGGCGTCGATTCTTTTCATTTGATTGATATTGACGTAACCCGCAATGCCTATGGCCGGCAAATCGATTCCTTTGTTGACAGCGTGACCGTTCAATTCGGCGAGAAACAACACGATATCGAAGCTGTCTTTATCCGTGCGCCCAAAATTACGCGCGTCGGGGAGGGCGTAAAAGTTATCGGCCGCCACAAATCAGATGTGGTGATGGTTGAATCAGATGCTGTCATCGCAGCGACCTTTCATCCGGAATTGACAGATTCCCTGTTAATTCATCAATATTTTATTGACAAAATCCGCAAATCGTAACCCGCCAAAAACGCAACAGACATCACTTCGTCCTGCCTGTTTTTATTTCTCTCAAGAATCCTGCCTGATAGCCGATGTCAATAATATCCACAATGGATCGCAAATAGGGAGATTGAACCTATCGGAGAAAGGGAGTTATGGCAGCACCAACCGTTCACATTTTTAACGCAGAGCCACAAATTTTCAGCGAGCTATTTCAACGCCTGAAGGCATTCGGTGTTTCAATCGAAAAAATGCGGGATTGGAATGATTTGAATGTTGTTTTTCGAAATCACCAAAATTATGATTGCACGGTGATTAATGTTGACTTAAGCAGTTTTACACCACTTTTAAATGCCGATTTTTTTACCAGGCTTGCCCAACAAAAGCATTCTCCGATTATCGCGTTGGTTCGTGATGATAGCTTAAAGCGCATTATCAAACGGGAATCCGGCGACCAAATTCATATCCTGAGCACAAATATTCTTTTGGACAAACTTGTCAATGAAATATTAAATGCCCTGCCAATACTACCGGATCACACGACTGATAAGCGGTTTATTTCAAGCGCATTTGGCAAAACCGCTGATATCCCGGTGAGTAAATTGCTCGAATACTTTTCTCAAATCGCCTTTTCCGGAAAAGTTATTATTGAAAACCAATTTAAAAATGGGCAAATTGTTGTCGAAAAAGGCCAGATTAAAAAAGCGGATTACATGAATTTCCCTTCTTCACAAGCACTGGATATTTTGCTAAGTCTTGAGAATGCAAGTTTTAGAATTGAGCAGAGGATTTTTACCTTGTCAGACATGAAGCAGCATTTTGCCGAGAGTAAAACTGATCATCAACTTGTATTAAATGATGTGTTGGTTGACATGTTTTATTATATGCACACACATTTTGAGAAATTTATTGATACGAAAGTGATCGAAGATGTTGTTGAATCTGCTTTAATCCGGCATGAAACCACAGGCGAGAAAAACATTTTTATCACTTATAATCCGGCCTGGCAGGAAAAAATCAGAATCATCGGTAAATTAAACCAGGATCATGCCAGCTACATGTTGACGCTTTTTGAACACATCTTTGACGAATTATCGACCCACACCAGCTTGAACAGTTTTGGCGAGTTTATGGATTCTTTGGATGAAATTAAGCCCTATATGCTTACCGTGCATGATATTCAAAGAGTGATCGAAAACAATAAAGTTCCGGTTATGTAACCGACTACTCGGCATTACAATAACATTATACCGCATTCCACCATTAAAAAAGGCGTTCAATTAATCGAACGCTTTTTTTGTTTGAAATAGAATCATTTCGCTACCTGATAAATCACTTTTGTAACAATGCTTCAACGATTAACTTATATCGATGTGGCAAAAAAATGTAATCAGCATACTTGGTATTTTTATGTTTTTTCCATAGATTTGCGGAACTCTTAGAAGTTTAATCTTTTTAATGATTTGTATAAGTTCGCATTTGCAGCTTTGTTTCGCTTGAAACTCAAAATGACAATATTTCGAAAGTATTAATTATCACTGAGGTAGGTATGCTAAAAGCCATGATTAGCGCAATCGGATTTTTATTCCTTATTTTCATTCCCGCGCTATCTCAAGATTTGAATCTCCAGATTGACGTCGTCACGCATTTAAATTCGCCTTCCGAAATCAGGATTGATCAAAATACAATCTATTCAGCCACCAGCGGCGGTTTGTTCATTCACAATCTTGAAAGCAACGAATCGCGCGTTTTCACTGCGGCTAACGGTATTTTTGACCACAATCTGCAAGCTATTGACCGGGGAAGAAACAATCTCTTAATTTTAGGATCGAAAAGCGGGGTGCTTACCTTTTTTGATTCTGAAACGGAAGCCGTTAAAAATGATGAGAACCTGATTGGCGAAACGATTGTTGACATTTTGGCCATTGAGGATAGCCTTTGGGTGCTTTCAAAAAATTTTATTTCTGTTTATTTATTTGATGAGACAAAATCACGTTACCAGTTCCGGGAATCTTACCAGGATTTCAATCTTCAGTTCGATCGCTTTTATGCAATGGCTTATGCCAACGGGCGGGTTTGGCTGGCCAGCGACCAGGGGCTTGTCAGCGCACCGGCAAATTTTCTGAAATTTAATTTGTATGCCGTAAACAATTGGCGAGTGCAGACAACCGCTGACGGTTTACCGTCTAATGCCATTTTTGATATCGCCGCCGCTCCGGAAAACAGCGGCTTATTTTTAGCAACTTCCGGCGGCGTTGCCCAATACGGTTTTGATACATTTGTGCGACTGCCCTCTTCCAACAGTGTTCGCAAATTATATCTCGCCGGCAACGTTTTGTATGGCGCAACAACCCGGCAGGTTTTTCGAATGAGCGACAATCAGTCGGAAACTTTATACTCTTTACCCGGTGGACGGCAAATCATGGATATTGCCCTTGATAATGCCGGAGATGTATGGGTTTCGATACTCAAACGCGGCGTGCAAAATTTAAAAACAGGTCAAAAATTAGTGGCGGATGGTCCGCTCGCCAATCACATCGGCGAAGTGCTTGTAGATGCGTCCGGTAAAGTATGGTGCAGCGCCGCCACGCTTGGCGAAACGCCAAACCAGGGAATATTTTTACTTACGGACGCCGGTTGGCAGAACTACTTTTTTTTCGGCGGAAGTTCGAATTCCTTTAGCAATCTGAATTCCAGCAACCCGATTTTTGAAGACGCCGATGGAAACATCTGGATTGGTTCCTGGGGTGGGGGAGTCGTCATTTTTGATCCGGAATTGAATTACCAAACCATCAACGCCAGCGTTGATCCCGGTAAAGTGTGGATTTCCTCGGTTAGCCGCGACGATACCCTCGATTTGCAAACCGCCTCGGAGTTGCGCAATGTTTTTGTCTCCGCAACCACGAAGAACAATTTTACGACCGTTATCACGGACATGTTTTTTGATGCGAATCGACAGTCGATCTGGGTCTTAAATTATGCCGCGACCAACAATCTGCCCCTTGTTGAGTACAAAGACGTCGCCTTTCGCCAGAGTGCTTTTAGCGCCGATTCCTGGAATCGATTTGCCCCGCCGGTGAACAAAAATGAAACACACAAGTTGACCCAGGATTTTTCCGGTGACCTGTGGATGGCAACTTCCGGCGGTGTGGTGCAAATTCGCTTTGACGGCGATCAGTTTGCCACGGCGACCTATAATGAAAGTGACAACATGAAATCCGACCAGGTCAATGCCATCGCCGCTGATCAGGACGGGTATGTTTGGGTCGGCACTCGCACCGGTTTGAACGCCATTTTGGGCGGACAGGTTTTTGACTTTCGGGAGACTTTTCAACCCATCGGCTTGAAAATTAATGATATTTTTGTCGATTCACGCAACAACAAATGGTTTGCCACTGATCAGGGGTTGAGCATTTTAAAAGGCGAAGGTTCTCCTTTTGAGCCCTCCAGTTGGATTGATTTAGTCCCGTTTAATACCAGTCTTGATGTCGAACAGCTTGGGGTTCGTTCCAAGGCTTTTCAGGAAAATTTGCCGTCAGAAATAATTAACAGCGTGTTTGTGGATGAAAAAAACGGCGATGTTTACTTAGGCACGGACCAGGGACTGGCGATTATTCGCAACAATCCCTTTGCCTCAACTTTTAGCGATTTTGCCAAACTCAAAGTCGGTCCCAATCCGTTTTTGCTGAATGAGGGTGAGCGAAATACTCTGAATTTCCGGCAGTTGGTTCCCGGCAGCCAGGTAAAAATTCTTTCCATCAATGGTCAACTGATTCGCCTCCTCACTCGTGGTATTCTCGATGAAATTCGGTGGGACGGGCGCAATGAGGATGGTAAATTTGTCGCGACCGGTGTTTATCTTTACATGATTACCAGTGAAAACGGACAGGAAACCGCCGGTAAAGTGCTGGTTGTAAATCAATAAAACCGGGCTATCGAATATTAAAATGCACTTCCGAATTTGAAGCTGAAAATCGATAAAAAACAGACGCTTATGGACACGCTTCTTCTAAGCGTGATCGCTGTTGCGCTGTTTTATCCTTCGCTCAATATCTACTTTGTCAGCGACAATATCTCCCACATCACCAATGCCGCGCAAAATTTCAAGGATTTTGATTATCGCTATTTTCGCCCCTTGCCGGTGCTGAGTTTGTATTTTGATTCGATCATCTGGAGGGCAAACTACAGCGGTTATCATCTGACAAACCTGATCATTCATCTTTTAAACGCGCTGCTAATTTATTTTTTAGCAAAATTATTTTTGAACCAGCGATTTTTTGCGTTTTCCGCGGCGCTTTTGTTTTTGCTGCATCCGATTCACAGCCTGCCCATTTTCTGGATTTCCGGCAGAACGGATATGATTTGCGCATTTTTTTACCTTGCTTCCTTCGGGGCGTTCATAAAATTTCGACAAACCGGCCGCCAAGCATATTTGGCTGCCTCCACGCTCATTTTTGTTTTAGCAATGCTTTCCAAAGAGATGGCTGCGTCTCTGCCACTCATTTTGGGCATTTACGTTCTCATATTCGATCGCCAAAGCAGCATGAGTCTTCGGATCAAAAAAGCCGTTTACACCACGCTGCCGTACTGGGGTTTTCTGCTGATTTACGGCATCATGCGGTTTAGTTTTATCGGAAAAAATGTGTTCGGCAATACGGATCACAGCCTTCATTCGCCGCTGCAACTCATCAAAAACACAGCGGTTTACCTCGGCTTGCTAATCGTCCCCGGCGGACACATCGAAATTGCCAATTACCTGAAAGCGCATCCGGTCGTATTTATAACACTATCGCTATTAAGCCTTGTCGTGTTGATTTTTTCGTTGCGATGGGTCAAAAAATCTCGCCTGCTGCTATTCCTTTTGTCTTTTGTGCTGATAACCCTACTGCCGGTGTTGCGATTGGTGATGCGCTGGTACCTGTATATTCCCTCGGTGGGATTTAGCATGGCAATAGCGTATTTATTTTTCAAAGTTTACCGGCCGGCGCATCATTGGCGGCAACTTTCCACAATGCTGCTCCTGTTTACCAGTCTGATTTACGCCTTTTTCATTTACCAGGAACAAAACCGCTGGCTGGCGGCCGGGGAATTTTCCCGGGAGTTTACCGGAAAATTAGCGGCGAAAATTGCCGAAGAAAACCTCGGTGCGTGTTATTTGTTGAATGTGCCCGGCGAGTTGCAGGAAGTTCCCGTGGCGATTTATGGGTTGGAGCCGTTTATCAATTTTCGACTGGCAAACGAGTTTGGTTATCGACAGCCGGTGACGATTCGATCCGTTGCGTATCTTTCGCTTTCCGCACCCGCGGATTTTCATTTGCAAACCGTGCGAAAAGTTTCAGCCCGCAGTTATGAATTATCCGGCGAAAAAAGCGCGGCGCACTATTATTTTCTGCAAAGCGACCTGCGCAATCGTCCGCTGAAGGAAGGGGTGAAAATTTTCGGAGCGGGTTTTCAGCAACGTATTGAGAAAATAAATGAACGCGGGGAAGTGGTGAAAATGTCGGTAGCTTTCGAAGATAACGGCGTGCCGGTGTTGTATTTTTCGGAGAGGTCAATCATTGTCGATTAAAATAATGCACGGTCACGATAACGGGCTTATTTTTTCAACTTCTCAAGCTGTTGCAGCGTGTTTTGATCGCCGGGAATGATTTTTAGTATGTTTTCGTAATACCGGCGGGCAGTTTTGAAACGTCTCCGTTTTAGCGCTTTTTCAGCTCTTTCCTGATAAAATTTGATGACTGAAGCTCGCATATCCATTGCCTCGATATTCATGGGATCGATCTTTAATACTTCCGCGGTGTAAATGATGAGATTGTCATCCGCGGGCGTGAGATATTTCTTTTTTGCAAATGCTTCCCGGGCTTTACTTAGCGGACGCTCAATCAATTGCGCGGTTTGTTGTGTTTTAATGGTTTGCATGCGGGTTTTGATTTCGGAAACGCGTTGCCTGGCCATCGCGGCAAGATCATCTTGCGGGTATTAATTGAGATATTGTTGAAAAATCACCAACGATGCCGTATAATTACCGGATCGGTAGATTTTTTCAGCTTCCGCATACATCATGCTTGCGCCGGATTGATTTTGCGGCATAAAGCGAAAGGCGATCATTGCCAGTATTGAGATAGAAAGCAGGGCGATGACGCTCCAAAGAATCATTCGTTTATCTGCCGCGGATTTCTCGAATATTTTTGTATCAACCGTTTCAATATCAACCCGTTGTTTAAAAGGCGCGCTTTGATAATAAAGCGGAATCGTATTATCATTGATTTCCTGATCCATCGGTTGCGAAAAATCGTGGGACTGATTTGAAGAACGGGGCGCTTCAAAAGTGCTGATGTTCGGCTCGCTGGCCTGGCGAAGGGGCGTTTGAAAAATAGTTTGGGTCGGCTGATTGCCGGGTGTGCGGGATAATAATGCATGCTGACAATTGATGCAATGTTTAGCATTATTGTTGTTCTGAGCGCCACATTTTTGACAAACCATGTAAAAACCTCCGCGAACTACGTTACAACTTGTTAATGCACTGTATGATTTTTCGTTATTGTCATAATTTAATGTTGTGGCAACAAAACGCTGTGCGTTATCTCAACTAACATTGTTGATGAATTTTCAGGGGAAAAATCAATAAAATAAAGTAACGGATGTCTTCGACAGTGGGTCGGTATTTGCGGCATCATCACCAAGCCGATATTTTCGTTTCCCAGCGGTCGCCGGTTCCATTTTAGCGGCCTCAATGGCAATGAGTTTGCTGTCTGGTAGGATTTGGAGCTGTAAAAATTGCTTTGATCTTTGGTGTGCCTGATTTCGCAAAGGGGCAGAACAGGATTACATAGGAGTAACATTTTGCAGTTGCAGCAACAGTTTTCCCCTGCCACTGCAACCCTTGTGTTTGCGTTTTTATAATAATTTCATCAATTATTCCTTGCCCAAAACCCAGCCAATGACCCCGCCGGCAATCGCCAGGCGAATCACCGAAACGATGGGATCAACCAGCGTTGAGGTCAGCGTGCCCAAGGTGGTGGTGCCGTAAAACACCAAGTTTATGCCCAAACCAGCAGCAAGCCAATGATCGCGCCGCCTTTGAGTCCACCCATAAACGTTTTAATGCTGGCCCAGCGACCGAAAATTATGGTCACCAATGCTGCCGTGGACAACTCTCCAAGAAAAATCGCCCAGAGGATCGGCTCCTGCCGATAAACACTTGCCGATGCACCGGCGGCGTTATTAAAAAAATCCATCAGTAATACACCGTAAAAAATAAAACCCAGCAAGAACAGGGTTACCGCGCCAGCTAATGAAGCCATAATAACTTTTTTGGCATCCATAGAATTACTCCTTTTGTTTAGTTAAACGGAAATAGGGTGATCATATTCTAACCTATGTTCTCAAAAGAAGATGCGATTGTCAACTTTGCAAATCGCTGTATTCTTTTGCCGCTAATTCGACAATATCGGTATAAAGCTATCACTTTTGCCGGAAATAAACAAGTTTTTGGATGATAAAGTGAAAAATTGTTGCATGAACGAAATAAATTTTGCTAATTCATTCAAAACCGTTATATTCTCCGGTCAATCTATCATTAACCAACACGAGGAGACTTTTGATGGAATTAATTATCAGTTTATTAGGCGGCGCTATTGGCGGTAATCTGGCCGGCGGGCTGTTGAAAAATTTGAGCCTGGGCACGCTGTGGAACTCAGTTGTTGGGATTTTGGGCGGGGGCCTTGGTGTAAAATTACTGGGAATGCTGGGTGTGATGGCTACCAGCGGCGGTGGAATGGATATCGGAAGTATTATCTCTAACGTTCTCTCATCGGGCGTCGGCGGCGGTGTTTTGTTGGCGATTGTCGGGCTTGTAAAAAATATGATGAAAAAGTAGGCACCATCTTTTTCACAGACATGCATTGGCATATTAGACCCGGCGGAGTTCGTCTCCGCCGTTTTTTTTGGGTCGGATTGCTATTTCCTTTTTCTTTACCGCGGTCACAATCCTCCGGATTCTTAATAAAATTTTTTACCTTTGCGTCATTTAAGCCTACGGTGATTACAAAATAACCACGCGGCCCAAAAGAATGGCCGCGAGAAAACTTACTGAAACACTCAAATATAATGATGGCGCTACGACCTTTTAATACCCAACTACATATACTCGTTAAGGTTTAAAAGCAGCTTTTTTATCGTTGATTTGGGGATTCCTGCATACGCAGGAATGACAGAACACACACACACTTAGCTGTCACCCCCCGGCATTCCGGGGCAAGCTCTGCGTATGCAGGAGTCTCCCAAAAAGCTCAAACCTTAACCCTTAATGAGTATATCAATTGAGTATTGATGCCCTCTCTACAATCGGTCCAGGTAATCAGCAGATAAAAAACATCCGAATCGCCAAATTAACCACTTCAATCCAATACATATTTGACGTGTTGAAAAACATTTTCCGGCAAAAGGTTCTTCATGCATTCGAATGTGCCGATAGGACATTTTGCGCCGCCATGTTTACCGCAGGGGCGACAAGGCAGGTTTTTTAATTCGGCAACCCGGTCAAATTTACCGTAGGGATAAAAGCCGAATTCTTTGATCGTTGGTCCAAATATTGCGATAACCGGTGTTCTTCCGGCGACAGATAGGTGCATTGGCGCGCTATCGTTTGTAATTAAAAGCCGGGAATTCTGAATCAACAATGCTGATTGTCGGACGCTAAATTTTCCAACCGCACTAAAAACGGTGATTTTTGTTGATGCGGCAACTGCCCGTGCAATGGGCTCATCCGATTCAGCGCCGACTAAGACGATTTGAAATCCAATTTTCCCCAACATATCCGCTAACTTTGCAAAATATTCCGGCAGCCAGCGTTTTGTCGCCCAAACGGAACCGGGCGCCATTGTAATGAATCGTCTCCCGGTATTTAGGGAATATTTTTTTAAAAATTCTTGAACAACTTGTCTGTCTGCGTCGGAAAAATACAGCCGCGGAAAAACTTTCTCGGTTGGATCAATACCATAGCGTTTTAGCAAATGCAGATTGCGGTTGATCTCATGATCGCCATTTGGGTAAGGAATAACCTCTGTAAATAGCCACTTTCCGGCGCTTCGATCAAACCCGATTCGGGTTGATATATTTGCCAGCCAAACCAACGCTGCGCTGCGCATTGAACGATGTGGAACAAAGGCGATTTGATAACATTCTTTTCGTAATTTTCTTGCATAATTTATGAATGTTGCCAGCCCTTTTGCCTGATCATGTTTATCATAAATCCATAATTGGTCAATTTGAGGAATCGTGGAAAGAAGATTTTGTGCTGCCGGAATCGCTAAAAAATCGATTTTTGCATTGGGAAATTTTTCGTAAATTTTTTGCACCAATGGAAGGGTGAGAACAACATCGCCCAAAAAAGCGGTTTGCACGATCAAAATGCGCTTCGATTCAATACCAGTTTCAGCCATAAAAGTAGCTATATCCCCAATTGCCTGATAACCTAAAAAATATACAAAATTTCTGATGAAAAAGCCCGTTTTTGCAGGGCATTGTGATTCGTATCAAATCGAGTGAGCGCGATCACCTTTCAATTTTTACAGAGTGGGCAAAATTTTCACTCAAAACGTGATAATATGTGATTTCAGTGCATGTTGTAATTGTCTGTTTTTAATAGATATAAACAACATGAATTTTGATGGAATAATTTTTGCTTTTATTATTGAGAAAAAATTCAGAATACAACGCTCTTTTTAAAGAGAATATTAAAACCTAAATAAAATCTGTTAATCAAATCAAATATGCATTCAATTTTATGAATTATAATTAATCAACCAAAAAACATAAACCGGAGGTGTTCAAGTATGAAATCTTTGAGTCAGGTTCGTCAAGCGTATGAAGATAATTATCGATCTATTGAGGGCGTGATTGCGGAGATGGGGGGAGATGACTGTATTCGGGATCATCGCAGTAAACAATCACGGCTTTATCGGCGATTAACAATGTTACAGTCCAGGGAACATCAGTTGGATGAATTAGAAAACCGGTTAATTACCCGCCAAAAATTTTTGCACTAATTTTCTGAAATCATTTAGTGCGAAACTGGTTAAAAAGCTGAAACCGGCTTCGCACTATGCGTATCTTGATTTTCAGGTTACTTTTGAGCGAGTTTTACCATTATCGCTTTCTGCACGTGTAAACGATTTTCCGCTTCATCAAACACAATTGACTGCGGACCTTCGATTACATCGTCGGTGATTTCATCACCACGATGTGCCGGCAGGCAGTGCATCACAAGCGCATCCCTCGATGCGGCGGATAATAACCGGCGATTCACCTGGTACGGACGAAAAATCTCTCTTCGGGATTCCGCTTCGTCTTCCTGCCCCATGCTTGCCCAAACATCCGTATAAATTACATCCGCGTTTTTCACAGCGGCGATGGGATCATTTAACACTTCAATATTGCTAAACCCGGCGTTACGTGCATTTTGAAGCGTTATCTCGTCCGGTTCGTAGCTGCCCGGGCTGCAAATCACTAAATGGATTGGCACTTTCGCGGCAAAGTTGATCCATGAATTCGCCACATTATTGCCGTCACCAATGTACACGACTTTTAAGCCATCCAAAGAACCGCGATGTTCTAAAATGGTGAAGGTGTCTGTCATGATCTGGCAGGGGTGATTGTAATCCGTCAAACCGTTGATCACCGGCGCATCAGAATATTCCGCCAATTCAACAATGTGCGAATGTTCAAACAATCGTGCCATGATGATGTCGTTGTATCGCGAGAGCACCCGGGCGACATCTTTTACGGCTTCACGCGTGCCGATACCAATATCCTGCGGCGAAAGGTAAATCGCCATGCCGCCCAATTGATAAATACCGGTTTCAAACGAAACGCGGGTTCTTGTGCTCGGTTTCGCAAAGATCATCGCCAGGCTGTAGCCTGCTAATAAATGGTGTTTTTCCCGTCGCCGGGTTTTTTCCTTTAATTCAGATGTTAAATTATATATCTCAAAAATCTCATCTTTTGTTAAGTCCTCAATCGAAAGAAAATGCTCTCTCATTATCCCCGCTCCTTACAGTATGAATTTTCGTAAATCTTCATCTTCGACAATGTTTTTAAGTTTGTCTCTGACAAATTCGCCGGTTATTTTCATCGATTTCTGATCCGTGTCAGGTGCATCAAACAACAAATCTTCCAGCAATGTGGACATAATCGTGTGCAGCCGTCGTGCGCCGATATTTTCTGCTTCAGTATTCACATAGCTGGCGGTTTTGGCAATCTCTAAAACCGCATCCCCGGTAAACTG
>Ga0114931_10005019_pt1 | contig 16396 bp, 12 predicted proteins | sample 2SBtaG_FD_89579 | JGI IMG/M metagenome (GOLD analysis project Ga0114931, IMG submission 89579) | Deep subsurface microbial communities from Kolumbo volcano to uncover new lineages of life (NeLLi) - 2SBTROV14_V59a metaG | ecosystem: Environmental > Aquatic > Marine > Volcanic | place: Kolumbo...
AAGTTCCCGCCGCCAGGTTTCCGTTGCCATCCAGTGCCACGCCTGCGCAAGGCAGGCTTCATGCTCGCCGGCTCGCACACCGCCTACCTTGCTTCGCCTGCACGCGCCACGGCCGCGTGGGAAATTGCGCGCTCGGTCCAGGCCGGGAAGCTGTTCAAACACGCGGAAACCTCAGATGGATCGTCAACTGTACGCCACATATCTTTGTGTATTTCATTCATAAACCGTTTTTCGATACATTGCTGTAACAAAGCGATGCAGACATCAAAATAAGATCGAGTGTTCACTAGAACGATTGGGCCTAAGTAACGCGCCAGCCGTTTTAGTGTAATGACTTCGAATAATTCTTCAAACGTGCCACACCCCCCCGGTAAGGCAATCACTGCATCGCTGAGTTCAAGCATCCGGTACTTGCGTTGATGCATGTTATCGACGATTTCCAGCGAATCGATGCCCGTATGTCCCCACTCCAGTTCCTGCATGAAACGCGGCAAGACCCCGGTTACGCGCCCACCTGCCGCCAGGGCGCCATCGGCGAGCGACCCCATGGAGCCGACCGCACCTCCGCCGTAAACCACTTCGATGTTTGCGTGGGCTAATTCGGCGCCGAGTTGACGGGCGGCGGCGTGATAGGCCGGATCACAATGCTGACTGGAAGCACAGAACACGCACGCACGTTGGATCATTTTGCTTTTTCCTCGATCTTGTGCCGGCTATTATGCTCGTTTTTCAAAGCGTCGTCGGAACCCCGCATCGACCAGCCTCCTCGGCATTACGCGAATTCGCATCACCTTTGTAATGCATTGCGATTTCGGCCACTATTACAATGCATTGATTATCGATCGGAATCTTCACAGGCTTGGCGAAACGATCCCATGAAAAAACAAACCCGCAAAAACTCCTGGTCCCTACTATTGACCATTGCGCTGACCTTGTCCGGCTGCTTGCCCCAAAGCAAGGATGATTTGCTGCAGGCGACGCTGCTCTCCTACGCGCAGCAGATTCGTTGGGGTTCGCCGCTGGAAGCTGCCCGCTTTCTCGATCCGGCGCTACCGGATCTGCAGCCCACGCAGTTCCAAATTTCGCGCATGGGCAACTATACCGTAACGGCATACCGGGAATTGGGCGGCCGACAACTGGCCGACGGGCGCTACAGCCAAAATGTTGAAATCCGTATGACCAACAAATTTTCGGCCGGCCAGCGAACCGTCATTGACAAGCAAAATTGGCGCTACGACGAAGCGTCGCATACCTGGCTCTTGACCACCGGTTTGCCGTATTGACGTAAAGACCTGCCGAGTCCGTTTGCCTACGACGAGTGATATTCTGGGTGTTTCAGCGGCCTGGACGAGTTCGCGTCAGCAACTTCAGATCCTCGAGTACATCGGTGTTGGGTTGGTCCGGCGGGTAGGTCATCATCACCCAGCCAAGGTTTACGATGAAGCGTTGACCCACGGGTAAGTGGTCGGTAAGCAATGCCCGGCGCAACACCTTGGCCAGTGACGGATTGTCTTCCATGCTGGCGAAATACAGGCGCTGTGCGAGCTCGGGCGCCAAGCCACGTATCATACCCCGCGTCACAACCACGGCTGGAACTTGCCCGCTTCGCCGTCCCATTGCACGTCGCAGGTGGTCGAGTTCCTGCAATCGCTGTTGGCAGGCAGTAGCACAGTCAGCCTCCTCAATGGCAAGCAACCACCACTGTGTCGGCTCTTGATCGAGATTAATCAATCCGGCCGAAGTCACCACTGACCGACCCGATTCCATGTGTAGCGGTGGTTGCAACAAGCGGCCGCGGTTTTCCTCCGCAGCCGGATGGTATCCAAGCAGACTGCTGTTGAGCAGGATCGCGAGCAACACCGGGGCCGCAAAAATCGCGGCAATCCATAGCAGATATCGGCGGCCTCGGCGCACCGCGTCGGGTTCTTGAGTCATGAACCAGTATTCCTTCGGGCGCGTCGCACACCAAGCAGCAGATAAAGCACGACCACGGTGAATGCCATGCCAAACCACTGGATGGCATAGGCGATATGCCGCGCCGGCGGCATCACATGGGGCTCCCAGGCGCGCGTGAAGTTCGGGTCCCGGTCGGTGACTCGGATGCTTCCCGGCCACAATCGCACCCGCCATCGACGGGCGAGTTCACCAAGCTTTATTGCCGTTACCAATGGTATCGATGCGTCCGACTCTACGGGCGTGCTGCCTACATTCCAAGCCGGTACCGGCGGTTGGGTCAGGATTCCCGTCAACGTGGCCGGACCTGAAACTGGCGGTATATGTCGGGGCCGACGGGTGCGCAGATCCACCGGCAACCAGCCACGATTCACCAGCACGCCATCGTAATCGGGCCGGGCAATGCGCAGCAGGCTATACACCCAAACACCCGGCCTACCATCCCGTGTGCGATTGTCTAGCAAGACGCTGTGCCGCGGGTTCCAAACACCGCTGACGCGCACCCGAAGCATTGGTGATGCGGGCATCTTCACACCGGAAAATGGTCTTGATTCCGCTGTTGCCGCACGCGCGTACCGCGCAAGCAGGGTTCGCTTTTCCGTGCTGCGATGCAGCTGCCAGAATCCAAGTTGCACAAACAGCGGCACGACAACAAGCGCTGCCAGGCTACCGGCAAGGGTTGGTCGAAATCCCCTGCGCAGAAAGCTCACGCCCATCGCTCACGCGTGGCACAATACGCAGTTTCCAATAACTGAAGCTTCATCATGCTGCTTAAAACAATCATTATCCTGGCGTTGCTGGCCGTCATCTTCAACCTGTTCGCCGGCCTGTATCACATGTTCCGGGATCGCGGACAATCCGATAAAACCGTACGCGCCCTGACACGGCGCATTGTATGGTCCGTCGCCCTGTTCGCTCTTTTGGCAATTGGTATGTACACGGGCATTATCACGCCCCATGAAGTTGCCGCAAGCTAACGGTAAAACGAACAAAACCGGCCTGGGCTGCGCCCTGCCGGTTTTGACTCGACTGCAAGTGGCGTAGCGTCAAATTACATAAACAAACACGAATAACAGTAACCAAACCACATCAACGAAGTGCCAGTACCAGGCTACGGCCTCGAAGCCAAAATGGTGGTGCTCGTCGAAATGGCCCTTCATCGAGCGCAGCAGAATTACCGTCAACATGATGGCGCCCAGCGTCACGTGCAGGCCGTGGAAGCCGGTCAACATGAAAAACGTGCTGCCGTAAATTCCACTACCCAGCGTCAGATTCAACTCCGTGTAGGCGTGGATGTATTCGTGGGCCTGCAAGGTCAAAAAGCTTACCCCGAGCGCAATTGTGGCGGCGAGAAACAGAATGAGCTTTGCCCGTTGGCCCTTTTTCAATGCCCAGTGGGCCACCGTAATCGTGACTCCGGACGACAACAGCAACAAGGTGTTGACCAAGGGAACATCGAATGCCGGGATGGTGCGGAAATCGCCGCCGAGATTCCCGGGACCGTTGGATGGCCATGCGGCATGGAAATTCGGCCACAGAATGTCATTGGTCACGGCACCATGGCCGACTCCGCCCAGCCAGGGCACATCAAAGGTACGCGTATAGAACAGCGCGCCGAAAAACGCGGCGAAAAACATGACCTCGGAAAAAATGAACCAAACCATTCCGAGTCGGAACGAACCGTCGACCTGGGCGTTGTATTGGCCGCCGACGCTCTCGCGGATGACTGTACCAAACCAACCGAACAACATCACAACCAGTATCCCCACGCCCACCCAAGGCAGCCGGGTGACAAACCCTGTTTCTCCATTGAGTACGTGGCCGACACTGACCACCAAAGTAAGCAAGCCGATCGACCCGAGTAGGGGCCACCGACTGCCATGGGGTACGTAGTATGCACTGCTGGAACGAGCCATTTTCATTTCTCCAATGCGTCGCTATTTTTGCTATTGCCCCAGGCTTGGCCCGGGAGTCCATTCCACCTATGCATTTGCAGCCGGCGCCTTACGGCCGGTCCGCCCGCGTGGCGGAGTGGAAAAAGCCCAGTTCACTTTTCATGATCTGATAAATGGGCTGTAGCGCGTAGGCAAAGCTAAACATCGCCATGGCCACAATTACGCCAAGCCACAAAACTCGACGGTTTGCCCGGTGTTTCGATTTCACAGCTTACCCAACACGGTGAGTAGAAAAATCGAAGCGGCCACACCCGCAAGTTGCCATGCAGTCCGCCGCAGCTGTCGCTGTCTGTGCACTTCTCTAACCCTGCGATGTGAGGAGGTGACAAGCACGGACAGCAGCTACACGTCGTTTACATCATCGGCCGGCGTGTGCTCGAGCAGGTCGTCATCGATGGGCGGTGGTTCCGTGAAGCTATGGTGCGGAGGCGGCGAAGGTAACGTCCATTCCAGGCCTTTTGCCCCTTCCCACACTCGAGCCGACGCCGGGGCGCCACCGCGTATGGTACGGATGATAATGTACACAAACAGCAATTGCGACAGGCCGAAGGCGAAGCCGCCAATGCTGGAAACCATGTTGAAGCCGGCAAACTGTGGGGAATAATCCGGTATGCGCCTCGGCATTCCCGCCAAGCCGAGAAAATGTTGTGGGAAAAACAATATATTTACCGATACGGCGGACAGCCAGAAGTGGATCTTGCCCAGTTTTTCATCGTACCTATGCCCGGTCCATTTGGGCAGCCAGTAATAGGTGGCGGCCATAAGCGCGAACACTGAACCCGGCACCAACACATAGTGGAAGTGCGCAACCACAAAATACGTGTCGTGGTACTGGAAATCCGCCGGTGTAATGGCGAGCATCAAGCCCGAAAAACCACCGATGGTAAACAGAATGACGAAGGCGATGGCAAACAACATGGGCGTTTCAAAGGTCATGCTCCCCTGCCACATGGTCGCCACCCAGTTAAAGATCTTGATACCAGTTGGTACCGCGATGAGCATGGTTGCATACATAAAAAACAACTCCCCGCCCAGTGGCAGGCCTACCGTGAACATGTGATGCACCCAAACGATAAAAGACAGGAATGCGATGCTGGCCGTGGCGTAAACCATCGACGTGTAGCCGAATAACGGTTTACGGGCAAATGCCGGAATGATTTCCGAGATCACGCCAAAGGCCGGCAAGATCATGATGTAAACTTCCGGGTGCCCGAAAAACCAGAATATGTGCTGATACAGCACCGGATCGCCACCACCGGCTGCATTGAAAAAACTGGTGCCGAAAAAACGGTCGGTCAACAACATGGTTACCGAACCCGCGAATACCGGCATCACAGCCAGCAGCAAAAATGCGGTGATCAACCAGGTCCAGCAAAACAGTGGCATGCGCAACAGCGTCATTCCTGGGGCACGCATATTGATGACGGTGGCGATGATGTTGATCGCACCCATAATGGAGGAAATCCCCAACAGGTGTATACCGAAAATCACGAATGGAAAACTGTCCCCACCTTGCAGTGACAACGGTGGATACAGCGTCCACCCGGCGGCCGGCGCACCGCCCTGCATGAAAAATGTGCTTGCCAGCATGGCAAAAGCAAACGGTAAAATCCAAAAACTCCAGTTATTCATGCGCGGCAAAGCCATATCCGGCGCGCCGAGCTGCATCGGGAGCAACCAGTTGGCGAGCCCGACAAAGGCAGGCATGACGGCGCCAAATACCATGATGATGGCGTGCATGGTGGTGAGCTGGTTGAAAAATTCCGGGTCGAAAAGCTGCAGGCCGGGCTCAAACAACTCGGCGCGGATCATCATCGCCAGGCTGCCGCCAGTCAAGAACATCAACAGCGAAAAAACCAGATACAGGGTGCCGATATCCTTATGATTGGTGGTAAACAACCAACGGCTGAAAAAGCCTGGTTTGTGCTCGACGTGGATTGCGGATGCGGTAGCGCTCATTAGGTTAATCTCCGAATACTACGATTGGGGCTCAGTTGGCCACTACGGCGTTTTGGTCTGCTGCCTTGCCACTCTGTTCCGCCAGTCGCTGGGTGACCCATGTCTTGTATTTTTCCGGGGATACAGCCTCAACCACGATGGGCATGAAACCGTGGTCCTTGCCGCATAGCTCGGCACATTGGCCACGGTATATTCCTTCCTTATCAATCATCGTCCAAGCCTGATTGATAAACCCGGGGATGGCGTCGCGCTTCCACCCCAGTGCGGGTACCCACCACGCGTGGATCACATCTCCCGCTGTGAGAAGAAAACGAATCTTGGTATGGGTGGGCAGGACCACGTGGTGATCCACTTCCAGCAGGTAGTTTTCCACCGAGCGAACATCGGTCCCCGATTCCGGGCGACGGGCAAAATCGCTGTTGCGCGCCAGGCGGCTATAAAAACTGATGCCCTCATCCAGGTATTCATATTTCCACATCCACTGGTAGCCAGTCACCTTGACCGTCATATCCGCGTGACCGGTTTCCTCCATCAGAATCAGCGTACGGGTTGCCGGCACGGCCATTCCCACCAGAATCAGAAACGGAATGACCGTCCAGATGATTTCAACCTTGGTACTGTGATGAAATTGCGCCGCCGTGGCACCGCGGGACTTGCGGTGCTTGATCATGGAATAAATCATGGCGCCAAAGGCAATGAACCCAATCACCACGCAGATGCTGAAAATCAGCATGTGCAGGTGGTACACGTCGCGGCTGAAACCGGTGACGCCCTTGGTCATATTCATACCCCAATCGGCGCCGGCCACCTGCAAAGGCGTCGCGACCAAAGCGAGCACCACCGCCGCCAGAGATTGAGTATGCCTAGATCGTACTGTTGCAAAGCCCATGCTAGTCTCGCTGTTGCCGTTGGGGAGACGCTAAATAGCCCCAAGTCGGGATTGGTAGCGCCGAACGGTGCTCCACGACCTTGCCGTGAGAATTACCCTGTGGTCACAAGTACCCGATCGGGTAAAGATTATTCAAACACCGGAAATATCAGTTTGTACCTTTTCTTGTTGGCGCACCGCCGCCGGCCGAGGCGCTCTACAATTCCGCGAGGGCGCCACGCTGCACGATTCAGCTTTCACGGTTGCGCCCGGGGCATAAGCTATGAATCCGCCTGCTGCAGTAGCAACCGGGTGGGCCAGCACTGCGCATTGCCCCGAATGGCAATCGTGTAAGTTTAATGGGTTACGCAGCCTTATGACAACCGGTGCGGGACCTTATGCTAGCGCAAAGCAGTAATGTCCCCTTTCTGCAATTCTAAAATGTCCCCTTTTCGATTCAGCAGGGGCCATGAAAGGGCGCCAAATAACGATGCGCTATTGTGAGATTGACCGGCTGGATGTCATCCAGCAAGTGGTGGGCATAAAGTGGAGTTGTCTTAGGCCCAAGACAACTCCACATATCAAAACGTGACGGGCGCCGGAGCCGTGGATACACTACTATCCATTGGCGCTCGAATACGACTCACCCATCTGGAGACTCACATCATGGCCGTGTCGAACACATCGCTGCAGGCCCTTGCTGCGGAGTATGGCAACTCGGTGGTTGAGGACCACACCCGAAGAGAGATTCGCGCGGCCTGGCTACTGGATGAAGACCGGGCAGTGGATGCCCTGCTGGAAGGGGTGGGATGGGATCGTCGCTGCCGCCAAACCGTTCAGACTCGAGCTGCGAGCCTGGTACAAGCCTTACGCCGCAAGCAGGATCAGCAAAGCCCCCTGGATGCTTTTATGCGCGAATACGACCTTTCGTCGCAAGAGGGCGTTTTGCTCATGTGCGTGGCTGAGGCCTTGTTACGCATACCCGACCACAAGACCGCGGAAAAATTGATCGAGGACAAGCTTGGCGGCGCCAATTGGTCGGCTCATGTGGGCAAGAGTGCGTCGTTGATGGTCAATGCATCCACATGGGGCCTGATGTTGACAGGACGCGTGATCCAGCTCGACCAGGCTGGCGAAAAAGACCCTCTCAAACCGTTGAAACGTCTGGTGGGACGAAGCGGGGAACCGGTCATTCGCCTCGCAATTCGCCAGGCCATGCGCATCATGGGGCATCAATTTGTCATGGGCCGAACCATCCAGGCGGCCCTGACGCGATCGGGCAAGAAGTCCCAACAAAAATGGCGGCACAGCTTCGACATGCTCGGCGAGGCGGCGTTGACCGAGGCGGACGCGCAACGCTACCTTGCTGCATATCGACAAGCGATTGCAGAAATCGGCGCCGGCCAAGCGAATCCGGATATATTCGCCGCACCGGGCATTTCAGTGAAACTCTCGGCCTTGTTTCCCCGCTATGAGTATGCGCAACGCGACCGCGTTCTGGCGGTTGTACCCGGCCGGCTTCGCGAACTGGCGTGTTTGGCGCGGACTCACGCGATTGCACTCACGGTGGATGCTGAAGAATGCGATCGTTTGGATATCAGCCTGGACCTATTCGAACGGGTGCTGCGCGACACAAGCATGGATGCCTATGACGGCCTGGGACTGGCGGTACAGGCTTATCAAAAACGCGCACTGAAAGTCATCGAATGGCTTGCCCGCCTGGCGGAAGACAGCCAACATCAAATCCCGATACGTCTGGTCAAAGGCGCCTATTGGGACAGCGAGATTAAACATGCCCAAGAACTGGGACTGCCCGGCTATCCGGTTTACACGCGAAAAGCGGCCACCGATGCATCTTACTTGTTCTGTGCACAGCGCCTGTTTGCACACGACGACCTGTTTTTCCCCCAGTTTGCCACTCACAATGCCCATACGATTGCCGCTGTGGCCTGGCTGGCAGAATCCGCCGGCCGCCGCGGGAAATACGAATTTCAACGCCTGCACGGCATGGGTGCGCAACTTTACGATTGTGTGCGCGGCATGCCTGATTTCGGTGAATCCATAGCCTGCCGGGTTTACGCTCCCGTCGGCAGCCATGAGGACTTGCTGCCCTATCTCGTCCGCCGCCTGCTGGAGAATGGCGCCAACACTTCGTTTGTAAACCGAATCTCCGATTCCAATGTGCCGATCGATGAGTTGGTGGCCGACCCGATCGCTGCGTTGGCCGCACTGAAATCGCGCCGTCACCCGGGCATTCCCGTACCCACGGACTTGTTCCAGCCGACGCGAAAAAACTCGCTCGGAATTAACCTGGCTGACGACACTGAAGCGATCCGCTTATACCAAGACATGGCCGATCGTGCCCAAACGGATTTGCAAGCCACCCCCATACTCGCGAACCAGGCCGCAATGGGAAAAGCCACGCCCGTGCGCAATCCGGCGGATACCCGCGATGTAATCGGTGCCTGGTCTGACACGCCGGCAGAGAGCGTAGCGCAAGCGGTGGCAAGCGCTTGCGCCTTTCACCCGACGTGGGACCGTATGCCGGTCGCAAGGCGCGCCGGGCTGCTGGAGAAAGCCGCCGACGAATTCGAATCACGCGCGCCGGAGTTTGTCGCACTGTGCAGCCGGGAAGCCGGTAAGACCATTGCCGATGGTGTCGGCGAAGTGCGCGAAGCGGTCGACTTCTTGCGTTACTACGCCGCGATGGCACGCGCGAAACTGCAAGACCCAATGTTGCTGGCGGGGCCGACGGGCGAAGAAAATACCTTGTCCTGGCACGGGCGGGGCGTATTTGTATGCATCAGTCCGTGGAATTTTCCGCTTGCGATTTTTGTCGGCCAGATCAGTGCTGCCCTGGTCGCTGGAAACTGTGTATTGGCCAAACCGGCCGGTCAGACCAGTTTGGTCGCATACCGTGCGACCCAAGTATTGCACGCGGCGGGGATTCCCCTGCCCGCATTGCAACTATTGCCGGGATCCGGAGCTGCGACCGGCTCGTTACTGTGCGCAGATCCCAGGGTGGCCGGTGTTGCGTTTACGGGATCCACGCAAACGGCGCAAACCATTAACCGCACCCTGGCCGCCCGCAACGCACCATTGGCAACGGTGATCGCGGAAACCGGCGGATTGAATGCCATGATCGCGGACAGTTCGGCGCTCCCGGAACAGGTTGTAAAGGACGTAATGACAGCCGCCTTTGGTAGTGCCGGACAACGTTGTTCAGCATGCCGGGTGCTATTTGTGCAAGCCGACGTGGCGGATCGAATTATTGCCATGTTAGCGGGCGCCATGGATGAACTGCGCATTGGCGATCCCCTGCGCTTGGGTACGGACGTGGGCCCGGTGATTGATGTTGACGCAGTGCAAACTTTGACGCAACACGCCGATCGCATGCGCAAGGAAGGCCGGGTCGTCAAGATTTTGGAGCTGCCGCCGGGTTGCGAACACGGCCATTTTTTCGCACCTCACGCATTTGAGCTTGAGCACCTGGGCCAATTGCACGGCGAGACTTTCGGACCGATCCTGCACATAATTCGTTATCGAGCGAAGCAACTGGATACGGTGATCGATTCCATCAATGCCACGGGCTATGGCCTGACGCTGGGCATCCATACCCGCGTAGATGCGACCCGCGACACCATTCAACGGCGGGTACACGTGGGCAACTGCTATTGCAATCGTAACCAGATCGGCGCCATGGTTGGCTGCCAGCCGTTTGGCGGGGAAGGCCTGTCCGGAACCGGGCCGAAAGCAGGTGGGCCGCACTATTTATACCGCTTCGCAACCGAACGCGTGCGAACCGTGAACACGGCGGCTGTCGGCGGCAATGCGAGCCTGTTATCGCTGGCCGGGCGGCACGACGAAAAGGACACATAGCCGCGCGCTGGCTGGTTCCAAACGCCGATGTATACTGCTCATTTTGCCTTAGAACACCCTCCGTTCTCGCTGGTACCGGACCCCGCGTGCGTCTATCTCAGCGTACAGCACCGGGAAGCGTTGGCACATTTGAGCTATGCACTGGAGCGTGGCAACGGCGGCTTTGCGGCCATTACCGGTGAAGTCGGTACCGGGAAAACTACGCTTTCGAGGCTGTTGCTCGACGACTTGCCCAAGAACGTCCGCGCTGCCTATATCTTCAACCCACGTCTTTGTGCTACAGAGCTGCTGGAGTCTATCTGTGATGAATTAGGCATCCGTCCGAAACGCCGTACGGTAAAGACCATGACCGACGCCATCACCGCATTCCTGCTACAGGCCTACGCGGGTGGTGACACCGTGATTCTGGTCATCGATGAGGCTCAGGGCCTGTCCAACGAAGCATTGGAACAATTGCGCCTGCTCACCAATCTGGAGACCGGCCAGGATAAGTTGCTGCAGATCATACTGCTCGGGCAGCCAGAACTTACCGCAGTGCTCGATCAACATGAATTGCGGCAACTGAGCCAGCGCATTACGCTGCGTTACCATTTGGGCCCCTTAAGTCGCAGCGACACGTACCGATACGTCGCCCACCGTCTACAACACGCAGGCGGCGATCCAGGGCTTTTTTCGGCCTCTGCCATGCGTGGCTTGCATGCCTTCGGCCGTGGCATCCCACGCCTGACCAACATCGCCGCGGACCGCGCACTCTTGGTGGCCTATGCCGGGGATCGAGCGCACGTGAATGGCGCTGATGTCCGCCGAGCGGTTCGCGAACTGCGCGGCAACGCCAGATCCTTCAACCGGGCCTACGTGTTTTTCCCTTCCTTAGTGATCAGCGTACTCCTGCTGGCTTGGGTCACCATCGGGGTGATGGGATCTCCCACGGGCTGGACCCGGGTAGGACACGCGGCGCTGCACCCCCGCTTGCCGGCACAGGACACAGCCGCTGATTCCAGTGCCGTTGGGTTATCATTGGCGTTGGCGCCGGCGGCGGAGCAGTGGCGTGCAATGCTTGCTCTGTGGGGCGTGAACCCGACCCGTCCTCCTGCCGACACAAAATGTCCGCGCCAACTGCCGGCAGGATTGCGCTGCACGGCATTGCGGGTTCGAGGATGGCAGGACTTGGTGCAGGTGGACAGACCCGCCGTATTGTGGCTCATAGACGGGCGGGTGGCGCTGGCACGCGCCTGGCAGGGCCAGGTCGTGGTCGGTAGCACAAAAGCCACGGTCATCGCTCCGGAGGTATTGAGTTTGCTTTGGGACGGCACGACATACGTGTTGTTTTCGGTCCCGGTTTCGGTCCCCAAAGCCTTTCCTGCAGGCGCTTCCGGGCCCTCCGTCGCCTGGCTCAGTGCGGCCCTGGATCACGCCACAAAATACCCGGCGGGATTTCGACTGCGTGACCACGTCGATCCATCCATGTTGCAACAAAGCCGCGCATTGCGTTCCCGCCTGGGGATGGACGGCGCACCTGCAATCGAGGACGTGGATTTGTTGCTTGCCACGGCGTTTGCGGGCCTGCCCCCACGACCCAGCCTGAATATTGAAACGCCGGGGCCATGAGCAGTATCCTGGATGCGCTACGCAAATCTGCGCTGCAACGCGAGCGGGGAACCCGGCGAGCGCTTGTTTCGCTGGAACAAACCCGGCCACCCGAGATTGCCAACCCGCTCGTGCGATTTCCAATCCCGGCCCTGCTCGGCGGTGTGTGCCTGATCGCTGTGGTGACTTATTTGTGGTACGCACACCGACCGGCAATCGAAAAAAATTCTGCGCATTCAGTTTTGACCACCGGCGTGCAATCCTCGCCGGTGGTCACAGACGCAAGCGCGCGCGCGGAAACTCCCATCCCGAATCGCGAGGCCCAAATGGCTGTGGTAAAACCGGTGCGACCGGACAAGCGCTTTCCCAAGCGGAGTCAGGTGCTTGCCAGTGAAGCACCGCCCGAGCGTGCACCCGTAACACCCGTCGTGGTGTTGCCGCCCGGCAAACATCCGCAAACGGACTTCCTTACCGTGTATGAGATCCCGGAAGCGCTGCGCAAGCGGATCGAGGGGCTGACGCTGAATGTTCACGTATTTAGCCAAGACCCGTCCCAGCGGCTCGCCCTGATCAATATGCAACGGGTTACTGATGGCGATCGCCTTGCACCGGGTGTTCGAGTCCAGAGCATCGTTCCGCAAGGCGTTGTGCTTCTCGTGCAAGGCCAACGCGTGTTGCTGGAAACGCGGCATTGAAACGCCGCAAAGCCTATTTTAACGACAGCAAGTCGCGCAGGGCCCACAGAAGCTGGCCGGCGGTGGTATTACTGACCGGCGCCTGTGTAGCGACATTCCTGCATGAACGCTCCATGCCGCCACTCCAGCTGGCCCAATGGCTCGAACGCTGGGCATGGCACGGTTTGGTCGGGCACGAAACGCCGACCGTGCAAACCATCCTGCCGGCATTCAGCGCGTTGTTTATCCATCTGGGCTGGGCACATCTGGCCGGTAACATGGCCTATTTGGTGCTGTTTGGTCCCGCCATTGCGAAACAAACCGGACAATGGAGCGTCTTCGCTTTATTTCTATTGGCGGGTGCCGCGGCCAACGTCGTTACAACCATTGGAATGGGTGCACCGACTCAAGCCATTGTTGGTGCCAGTGGCGCTGTCGCGGCAGTGATGGGTGGTTTTTTGGCACTTTTCCCACGCCGCCGGATTGGCATTTTTCTACCCCTTGGAGCTTTTTTGCAGCCTATCCAGGTGCCAGCATTGTTGCTGATTGGAATTTGGTTCGGCGCCCAGATCATGCAAACACTGGTGTTTCATGGCTTGGCACTGATTACGTGGCGCGCCCATGTAAGCGGATTTTTGATCGGGCTGGCGCTTGGCGGCATCCTGTCGATTTTTCGACCGAAGGTATGACAGGTCTCAACAACAAGGAATGCGGTGTAGCTTGGCTGAACACGGGGCTGGCAGTGCACTCCAAGCCGCTGGGACAAGATCAATACAAGGCCACGCATTCGCGCGGCCTTGTATTTTTCCCCACGCGGCAGCCCTTAAGGAAAACGCTGCCGCTGTCCATGTGATCCTAGAAAACGACCGAGCAACTTGCAGGAGCGGCGATATTCACGGTCGCAAAATCAGGGTTGGCCATATTCACCATGCAATCGCCAATCCATGCGGGAGCACTTCCGGCTGGGGCCTGCAGAATCACCGTGCTGCCGTTTGCAAACACCGCACTGCACATTCCACCCGCAGCGTCACAACTTATACCACCCGGATTGCTCGTTACTTGCGTGGAGGCGACAAGCGGTAGCGGGTCGGACACGGAAACCGAAAGCGTTGAGCTCATCCCGGTCACCGGGCACAAGGTGTTTGGCGGGCTGAAGTTGTTATCGAGGATATCCAGGTCACGACCCTGGAAGGTTACGGTCGCTGTCGGCATTCCACTCGCGGTCGAAAACGTACACATCGCCGTTCCCGCGGACCCGCACAAATCAACGCTAGCGGCCAAGCTTGTGGTGGTCTGTCCATTCGCGTCGGTGATTCCCGGCGGTGTATTTACGGTAATTGATGCATTGGTGCCGGTCGCGGTACAAGTGGTTTCAACAATCTGTACGCCTGGAATCGGTTGACCTGCTGCATTCACCAAGGTCAAAGTCACAGGCGCTACCGTTCGGTTGCCAACAAACCGGCTGGGGTTCGCGATCAGCGCCGTGTCTTGTGGTGCGGTTATGGTCACCGTATCCGTTAAGGTCCCGACGGAAAACACCAGGGTAATATCCGAACCGCCTTCAACAAATGATGCGGTAGTAACCACGGCTTGGGTACACCCATCCAAACCCGTGGGTGCCACTACCGTGCCACTCGTGGAAATACCGTCCACGGTTCCGGTCGCGCCACTTAATTCCGTAAATTGAAAATCGATAAAAATTCCGGCAACGGGTGCGAGCGTCGCGTCTTGCAGACATAGGAGCACCGTATTGGTGGTATTGGCTGGCAACATATCGGGTGACGCGGCAAAGGTAAGCGGTGCAATGCCCGGGTAAACCATGGTCTCAACATCCGCTGCCGTTTCGATCTTGCGAGCACCGCCCATGGAAACGATATCGGCATTGCTCTGTGCATATAGCACCAGGCTGCGACCGATTTGATTGGCAGGATAGTTCAGCGTAACAGTCGCCACACCATTTGCGTCTGTTACCGCGGATGCGGTGATATTGCCATGCACCGCCCGGCCGACTATAAACGGGATCTCCGGACCATTGTCCACGCTTATTCCGGTGTCGTCGTTCATGTTGAAACGTCGTGTAACGGTCAATAGGCTCTCATTGCTCACGTTAGCAACCTGGCGCCGTGATTCCAAATCGCGGTTTCCTTGTACGGCCTCGCCAAACAATAACAAGCTGTCACCCGGTCCCGCACCACCACCGTCACTCTGCAAGAAGGCATCAATGGCGTTAAAATCCGTACCGCCCTCGGTTGGGTCTCCCTGCGCGCCCTGGATGGCAAATATTCCAGGTCCCTGGTCAGGAAAACTTCCATTCACGATGGGAAAATCAGCCAATCCGAATTGGATTTCCGTACCGGGCGCCACCGGATTACCGAGGCGGTCCGTGCCCAATGCGCTGACCGTTAAACTATAGGTCCCATCCAGGTCTGGTGGGAACGTTCCCGCTGGCGGTGGTGGATCCAGCACAACAGTGGGATCGACGCGATTCGCCACAATGGCGCTGATATGCGGACTGACAATGGTCAGATCAAACAAGCGCCCATCTGAAATAACAAAGTTGTGCGTCGCGGTAACCGGATCCTGGATGCCATTGTCGACATTGTTGTCCGCACGGTCGGCGGTCGCCATCACGGTTTGGGTGCCCGCTTCTCCACCACTCATCAGGGCTACGGCGGCCCTGCCGTTTACCGTAGCCGTAAACACTTCACGACCCTGGCTGGTGTTGCCCTGCGCATCCACTGCCGAGAGGGTGGCGCTGTTCCGGGGACCGTCATCCAGTAATTCAAGTTTCAGGTTGTTAAATGCACCGGGTTGGCCCGTCAAAGGATCCAGCACGGGCTCATCACCACCGTCGGTCACCACCACCTGCATGGATTTCGAAGTATTGCCGGCCGAATCCTGGATATACAAGGCACTTCCGGCTACCAGATAGGCGACCGAAGCGGGCAGACCGTTGCTCGCGCTGTCGATGACCTCAACATCAATGCTGTTCGACACCTGGCGCCCGGTGATCGGATCGAGGAACGAGGCGCTGAACGTCGACACGCCGGGTGAAGTACCGGAATGCACAAAAAACTGTGCATTACCACCGCCCGTTGGTGCCGGAACCGTGTTGGCCAAAGCCGTAAACTCGTTGATCGTTGCGGTTGCCAGATCGTCGAGTCTCGAAACCGTGGTCACGCCTGCTACCGGCGTCGATGCGGACACCAGCGTATCATTTGCAACTACGGTTCCATCAATGGACTTGGCGACTACCACCATGCTTACCGTAAATGGGGAGCCGATAAACGGCGTGTACGGGTCGAAAAAGTTTACAGGTATCCGCGTCCGCTCCGGAACAAACGCCAGTTGCTCCATGGGAGGCGTACCGTCATCGACGATGTTGATCGTCAGGCCTTCCTGCACCGTTATGCCATCGTCGACACTGCCGGCACCAAACGGAAACGTAAAAATCGCGTCGATCTGGGCGGTTCCCAACCACGCGGTCGAGTGGAAAAAGAAGGTCGCCTGCCCCGCCAACA